>OAWX01000873.1_pt1 | contig 15595 bp, 10 predicted proteins | sample 1495571 | NCBI WGS metagenome assembly OAWX01 (sample SAMEA2580265, study PRJEB22360) | human gut metagenome | biome: human gut; feature: human-associated habitat; material: faeces | place: Denmark | collected 2008/2010 | reverse complement strand
AAGGTGAGAAATCAGAGTTTGTAGTCTTCTGGAAGATATTAGAAAAAGAAGAAACAAACGAAGATACCGGAGAAAAAGAAGTTAAGAAAATCCCAATGCTGAGATATTACAACGTCTTTCACATCTCACAGGTTGATGGTGTTGAACCTCTGACGCTACCATTCGCAGAAGTGGAACCGATAGAAGCAGCAGACAAGATTATAGTAGAGTATATAGAACGTGAACATATCGACTTTGAAGAACTCCCAAGCAATAAAGCCTTTTATAGCCCGTCCTGTGACAGAGTAGTAGTTCCAATGAAACAACAGTATAAGCATATTAATGAATATTATAGCACAACATTTCACGAACTGACACACAGTACAGGACACAAGAACAGACTTGACAGATTACACACCGGAGCAGATGCAGCGTTCGGAAGTGAGACATACAGCAAAGAGGAACTTGTTGCAGAGATTGGCAGCGCATCTCTTATGAATCTGTTAGGAATTGAAACAGTCAGGACGTTCAGGAACTCAGCAGCATATATACAGAGTTGGTTGAAAGTCCTGAAGAGTGATAACAAGTTTATCGTATCAGCAAGCAGCAAAGCAGAAAAAGCAGTTAACTACATAATAGGAGAGTAACACAGGAGCGGTTGAGATACACCGCTTCTTTTTTATATGCTCATATCCGTAATAGATTCCGGTTGAATAGCTGCAAGAGGTTGTATATAATCCGGTGATCGGTAGCAGATCAGGAACAGATCAGAGCCGGATGGCAGACAGTGACGCTGTGCGGCTGTCAGTAGGTGCGTAGATGGACGTATAACGCGCTCAGTGCCACCTAGGAGCTATGCTACAGAGCTGCATGAAAGTTGAGTTAGATACCAGGTAAGACCTCTGTATGAACCGTATAATGTACTACAGTATCGTAGGCGAATAACGTCAGCAAATACAACAAAAAGTGAAGACAATGCAGTATTTGACAGGTGAACACTGGTAATTTTCAGCATGAAACAACACGGCACCAGATAACCGGAACTTGTGAGCCTTAAGTCACTGAGAAATAACACTAGATTAGCAGGAACAGGCAGACGTAGGGCTGAGTTGTCAGCAGGTACGGGGGTGCTTTCAACCAGAAAAGGGCTTATTATTTCCTGCAAAACCGTAAGCTGATTAACTTTGCTACTGACTTTTTAGCGTTTATACCGCTGAGTCTATATGTAGGACTTTAATATTTGAGAAAAAATAATAACTTTTTTGCGATTTCCTGCTAGTTTGACGCATTACCAGATGCCAGGTATACTATAGGTATATTAAAAGCCACTGCGCAGATGTTTTTAATATTCTTATATTCATGCTTGTAAATCAGATACTTTTTATTCAATACATTAGGTCTCAGCATAATTTTGTTAGCATGATATGGGAGATTTTTTGTAACTAATTATCATAAGACAAATTATAATAAGGAGAATTTATCATGATTACCACTACTACAAACGATATTCTGGCTGATTTTAAACTCACAGCCAGTATACATACAATTACAATAAAAACATCTGCGACTATCGAAGAAATCCCTCAAGAATTCCAGGCAGCAGTGAAATGCCGTAGCCTACAAAAGGGAACGCAGACCCAAGCTTCTATTTTACTGAATCTGAACAAAATTTCAGGTGATGTGTATTGTTATTCCAGATTTAAAGAACTGTTCGATATGTTCTTGAACTCAGTTGGCATTGATGAATATAAAATCACCCGGGTAGACATGCGCTTTGATTTGTTTGACCACGGAAGTTATGAAAAATACGCTAAACTTAACAGGTGGTTAATCAGTATGCTAGCTGTCAAGTATAATGTATATAATACGTACAAAACGCTACATTTATTTTCACAAAAGCAACTATCTGTTGCTATCAAGAACAAATATTTTGAATGTGAAAATTACGATAAGACGGCAGAAAGTCGTGGAACCGACCCTGCCTGTGATAGATTCGAAGAAAGAAGCAAATGCTGGACTCATACAGATATACGTAAAGAATTTGAAGAACATTGGTTTCGGCGTTGGGATGAAGCGTTGAAAATGTTCTATCAGACATATCAAAAATATAACATAGAACTCGAACGCATATATATACAAGGAAAAAACGCATATCCTGTCCAATTTCGTTCTCTGACAGATTTTCTTATTCAATACCAGGGCTGCATTTTTTCAAATGCTCAAATGATAAATCTTCTGTCACGTTTTGAAGAAGTTGGACCAGATAAAGCTGTTAAACGAGCCGATAACCACAAGACACGTTATGGTATAGAATACTATGACTATAAAACCCTTATTTCCGCAGTCAATGAAATAAAAAGAGCTACTACAGAGTTTTTCGACAAATAAATCCTCACATTTCATAAAATGAGGAACACTGCGCAGAGTATCAACACCCTGACAGGAAGTATATGTCAGACACCAGATGGAACTTTTGGTCTCTCTCAGATGCTGGTACTCTGCTACTATGTCATAATATGTGTGACATGAGAAAAAGAATAATAATTTCAACAACTATGAAGAAAACGAACAAAATTATACCTTTAGACGTCCGTGGGACAACAAAAACTGCAACAGAATTAACATCACAGGAACTTGAAGCATTGCAGTATATGAAAAAATGCGGTAAACTGGATATGGTGAATGTGCAGAAACAAGCCGATATGATAAAACGAAACGAATATTTAAGCATGAACCCGTGGAAAATCAGCGAACCGAAGTCTGATAAATTCTGGAGAGGGTATATTCCTGACAAATCTAAGCCAAACGGCAGACGACAGATCAAGAGAACAACCCGAAAAGGAGTTGAAGATGCAATCATTGATTACTGGAAAAAGGAATCTGATCACATTTATTTTTCAGATGCATTTCAGGAATGGAAAGATATTCAGGAATTGATTGGCGTATCTGGAAACACTTTACTCAAATACAAAAGTGATTACAAGCGTTTCTTTTCTGGCACAGACTTTGAAAAAATGGATATTCGAGATATTACAAGCCAAACAATTTCTGTATTCATGATACAAACAATAAAATGTTTAAATTTAAAGCCTAAAGCCGGAGCCGCATTATGGGGAATTATTAATGGTGTAATGAAAAATGCTAAGATTAACCGACAAATTCCTGAAAATCCCTGTGAGTACATAAACACCAGGCTTTTTCAAAAACACTATGATAAAAGCAAAAAAACTGCGGCAGAACGAACTTTCAGTTCAGAAGAAGCAAATAAACTTTATCAAGTACTGTTGGAATCAGAACAAAAGAAACCGACTCATATGCAAGTGTATGCTGTTGAACTTGCTATGATGACGGGTATGCGTGTTGGTGAATTAGCAGGTTTATACTGGTCAGATATCGACTATGAAAATGGTATACTGAATATCAGCAAATCAGAAAAACATGATCGTGTTACTAATGAATATCACATTTCAGAAACTAAAAACGCAAAAGAAAGATTTGTCCCATTAACAGACCAGATGATAAGTCTTTTCAAGCGCTTAGAACAAGTGCGTACAAAGTATAACATAACCAGTGATTATTTATTCGCCACTACTACGGGACATTGCACTCCACGTTCCATTTCCGAATGTGCCCGATATAAATGTGCACAGGCAAAAATCCCAGTCAAAAGTATACATGCTATTCGCAGAACCTTGAATTCACGTATGCGTGTAAATGGTGCAGATTCAGTAACAACTGCTGCCCTAATTGGAAACACCCCAGCGGTAAACGAAAATTTCTACACGTATGATGTAAGTGAACAGAAATACAAAAAAGAGCTTATCCGTAAAGCATCACTTTGCGGATAAACTCTTCACTGTACCTTGATTACATTTGCTTACTTCTTGCTTACCTTTCAAAAATCAAGAAGTAAAACCCCTATAAAATCAAGGAATTTTTATGGACCTGGCGGGAATTGAACCCGCGTCCGAAAGCCTATTCATTAAGGCATCTCCCATCACAGTCGCTGTTTTAACATTCCCTTGGATGTACGCCCACCGACAGGCTTACAACCTTAGTAGCTTCATGATACATCTACCGGGGCAAAGCTTACCCGGCAAGGTTTCTCACATGGTCGACGTCAGATTCCTGAAGTGTGAGTGCATCAGGGCTGACGAGCAGCAATTAGGCTGCTAACGCGTACTGTTCGTCTGCGTTTATATTTAGTTTCCCGGTTGGTACGCAGTCTGGGAGTCTGCGGATGGCTTCCCCAACTTCAAAGCCCCCGTCGAAACCAGTACAAGCCCTGAAAATGAGTCTGCAACGCTGTTTTTTCATAAAACAGCACTGGTGATGAGACGAAAGCACTTTTTAATATTGATATATCATTCATTATATAAGATATATCGACTAAGTAACAGTATAGAAATAAAAACAGAATTTGTCAAGAAGATTTTTATATTTGAGACTGCTTGTTACTGTTCACTTACCATTATCCCGCGAGGTGTTTTGGCATGAATATGCCAAAATCCCGAGACATACAAGCCAAAATTCCATTGCCGCAGGCAATTTGGAATGAATTTTGGCTACGTTACTGAGAACGGAGTGAACAGTAACGGCTATTTGGTGTTGTGAACAGCAATACTTATAATTTTTCTGTCATATGTTCACAAATCTTACATAAATCTCTGCTATAGTAACCATATGAAAGATAAAATCTGTTGCTGAGGGCGATTTTCCCGGATTTTGCGCTGTGGCTGTAAAGGCGCTGAACAGTCGTGGATTTTAACAATACTCGGAAAACAGTATAAATAAAAAGTAAAAACTGTTTCGGAAAATAATGAAGAAAAACGGAGGGGATCAAATGGATACATTAAAAATCCTGGTGGTGGATGATGAGAGCCGCATGAGAAAGCTGGTAAAGGATTTCCTGACAAAGAAGAATTTCCAGGTACTGGAAGCCGGTAATGGTGAAGAAGCCATGGATATCTTTTATGAGGAGAAGGACATCGCACTGATCATTTTGGATGTCATGATGCCGAAGATGGATGGATGGGAAGTTTGCCGTGAGATTCGCAAGAACTCAAAAGTTCCGATTATTATGCTGACTGCAAGAAGTGATGAGAGAGATGAGCTTCTTGGATTTGATCTGGGGGTAGATGAATACATCTCTAAACCATTCAGTCCGAAAATCCTTGTTGCAAGAGTGGAGGCAATTCTGAGACGTACAGGTCAGAATAATCCGGAAGATGTGATTTCAGCAGGCGGCATTGTTATAGATAAAGCAGCACATCTGGCTACGGTGGATGGTAAGCCTATGGAACTGAGCTTTAAGGAATTTGAACTTCTGACATATTTTCTGGAGAATCAGGGAATCGCACTTTCCAGAGAAAAGATCCTGAATTCTGTATGGAATTATGACTACTTTGGAGATGCCCGTACGATTGATACCCATGTTAAGAAGCTCAGAAGTAAAATGGGAGATAAAGGTGAATATATAAAGACTGTATGGGGTATGGGATACAAGTTTGAGGTAGACGAATGACAGGAAACGGAAAAACAGATAAAAAATTTCATACTCTGCAACATCAGATTTCAGTAGTGTTTATATGTCTGTTACTGCTTTCGATCTTTACCATTACTCTGATCAATGGTCTTTTTCTTGAAAAATATTATGTATCCAAAAAAGTAGAAGTGCTGGAGGAGGCAAAAGAAGTGTTGTCTCAGATGAATCTGGATGACATCCTGCAGTATGATACAGATATAGAAGAGGACAAAAAAGGGGCAACAGATGAGATTTCGGATGAGATTGAGAGGAGCAGTTCCAGAAATAACCTTACCTGGATCATAGTAAATGAGGAAAACAGCGGTTATTATTACTGGGGAGAGAATAATATGGCAAAAATGCTCCGCAGTAAGCTGTTTGGGTATATTAATAATCTGGATCAGGATATGCAGCACAGTCGTGTGCTCAAAAAGACAGATACCTGTATCATGTGGCAGGTGCATGATCGTTTTGCAGGCATGGAATATGTGGAATGCTGGGGACAGTTTGATAATGGTTACTATTTCCTGATCCGTTCTCCTCTGGAAAGTATTAAGGAAAGTGCATCTATTTCCAACAGTTTTTACTTCATTGTAGGAATAATCATAATTGTGGTCAGCGGTATTGTGATTCTTGTGATGACGAATCGTATTACCCGCCCGATCAGTGAACTGACCAAATTATCAGAGAAGATGTCTGATCTGGATTTTGATGCCAGATATCAAAGCAGGGCAGGTAATGAGATTGATGTACTTGGCGATAACTTTAACAAAATGTCCAGAAAACTTGAGAGCACGATCTCAGAGTTGAAATCGGCTAATAACAAGCTTCAGAAAGACATAGAAGATAAGATTAAAATTGATGAGATGCGTAAGGAATTTCTTGATAATGTTTCTCATGAGCTGAAAACTCCTATTGCATTGATCCAGGGATATGCAGAGGGGCTGAATGAAAATATTTCCGATGATCCGGAAAGCAGGGAATTTTACTGTGAAGTTATTATGGATGAAGCTTCAAAGATGAACAAGCTGGTCAAAAACCTGCTGACGCTGAATCAGCTGGAGTCCGGTAAAGATGCCCCGGTGATGGAAAGATTTGACATTGTATCTCTGATCAGGGGTGTACTTGGTTCCATGCATATTATGATCGAACAGAAAGAAGCAACTGTGATTTTTGAAGAAACAGAACCTGTATATGTATGGGCGGATGAGTTTAAGATTGAAGAGGTTGTGACCAATTATACAAGCAATGCACTGAACCATCTGGACGGAGAACGAAAAGTAGAAATTAAGGTTCTTCAGGAAGAGGACTGTGTGAAAGTAACCGTATTTAATACAGGTACTCCGATTCCGGAAGAGGATATCCCAAATCTCTGGAATAAATTCTACAAAGTAGATAAGGCCCGGACAAGAGAATATGGCGGAAGTGGTATCGGACTTTCAATTGTTAAGGCAATCATTGAGAGTATGAACCAGAAATATGGGGTATGCAATTATGATAATGGCGTGGAGTTCTGGTTCACTCTGGATTGCAGGCAGTGATAAGATATCCGGGTATTGTGAACGTAGTGAGAAGCGTGTTACTGTGAATGGAGTGAACAGTAACCGGTAGTATGATCGGAATAAAAACAGACAGAAGCAAAGAAAGCACTTTGCAACTGTCTGTTTTTGGGTTATACTGTATTGGAGCGTTTTGATCGGATATTTTATTCCGGTCTGACATGTGATCCGGAAAATCTTTGGATTACCATAATGAGGAAAACAGATAATGACATCAGGAGGATAACATGATTGCAATAATTGACTATGATGCCGGAAATATTAAAAGTGTAGAAAAAGCACTTCATTATCTTGGGGAAGAAACAACAGTAACCCGCGATCCGCAGACTTTGTTAAATGCGGATAAAGTAATTCTGCCGGGCGTGGGAAGCTTTGGACAGGCGATGGAGAATCTTCATACATACGGACTTGTACCTGTGATCCATGAGATTGTAGAGAAGAAGACGCCATTTCTTGGAATCTGCCTGGGACTTCAGCTCCTTTTTGAAAGCAGCGAGGAGACACCGGGGGTGGAAGGTCTTGGAATCCTGAAAGGGAAAATTGTTAAGATTCCTCCTGCGCCGGGGCTTAAGATTCCACATATGGGATGGAATTCCCTGCATTTTCAGAATAATGGCAGACTGTTTCAGGGAATCCCGGAACAGACCTATGTATATTTTGTGCATTCTTATTATCTGCAGGCAGAGGAGCCTGAGATTGTAAAGGCTACTACAGAATACAGCACCTGTATTCATGCTTCCGTAGAAAAGGACAATGTATTTGCCTGCCAGTTCCATCCGGAAAAGAGCAGCAAATGGGGACTGAAGATACTTGAAAATTTTGCTGCTGTGGGAAAAGACGGCAATACTGAGAAGGAGGGAAAATAAGATGTTTACAAAGAGAATTATTCCCTGCCTGGATGTAAATAACGGACGTGTGGTAAAGGGCGTAAATTTTGTGCAGCTTCGCGATGCGGGTGATCCGGTGGAGATTGCCAAAGCCTATGATGCAGCAGGAGCAGATGAACTGGTGTTTCTCGATATTACAGCATCCTGCGAACAGAGAGATACGGTAGTTGACATGGTAAGACGGGTTGCTGCCAATGTATTTATCCCGTTTACAGTAGGCGGCGGTATCCGTACTGTAGATGATTTCAAGAAACTGCTGAGAGAAGGAGCAGATAAGATTTCCGTAAATTCTGCAGCAATTGACAGACCGGAACTGATCAGTGAGGCGGCTGACAAGTTTGGAAGCCAGTGCGTAGTTGTGGCTATTGATGCCAAGCGCAGAGAAGACGGAGGATGGAATATTTACAAACAGGGCGGAAGACTGGATACAGGGATTGATGCCATAGAGTGGGCAAAGAAAGTGGAAGCTTTGGGCGCAGGGGAAATCCTTCTTACCAGTATGGACTGTGACGGTACAAAGGCAGGATATGATCTGGCTCTTACCAGAGCAATTGCTGATGCTGTCTCCATTCCTGTGATCGCATCAGGCGGTGCAGGTACACTGGAGCATTTTTATGATGCACTGACCGAAGGGGGAGCAGATGCTGCACTGGCTGCGTCTTTGTTTCATTATAAAGAACTGGAGATTTCTCAGGTGAAGGATTATCTGTCTGACAGGGGAATTTCTGTCAGACGATGACCACGAAAAATATAAGAGGTGAAGGATAAGGTATGTCAGCAATTTCAGGTGACTGGCTGGAAGCCCTGAAGGGGGAGTTTCACCAGCCGTATTATGCGAAATTATATAAAACGGTGATGACAGAATATCAGACTAGGAAGATTTTTCCTCCTGCGGATGATCTGTTTAATGCATTTCATTTTACACCGTTGAATGAAGTGAAGGTAGTGATTCTGGGTCAGGATCCCTATCATAATGACGGGCAGGCTCATGGGCTTTGTTTTTCCGTAAAGAGAGGAGTGGAGACGCCACCGTCCCTGGTGAATATTTATCAGGAGCTTCATGATGACTGTGGATGCTATATCCCCAATAACGGCTATCTGGAGAAGTGGGCGAAGCAGGGAGTGCTTCTTCTGAACACAGTTCTGACTGTACGCGCCCATCAGGCAAATTCACACAGGGGGATCGGCTGGGAGCAGTTTACGGATGCTGCGATCCAGGTTCTGAATGAGCAGGACCGTCCTATTGTATTTCTGCTCTGGGGACGTCCGGCGCAGATGAAAAAATCCATGCTGAATAATCCGAAGCATCTGATTCTGGAGGCACCTCATCCAAGTCCTCTGTCTGCTTACAGGGGATTTTTCGGATGTAAACATTTCAGTAAAACAAACGAATTTCTTGTTGCCAATGGTCTGGAACCAATCGACTGGCAGATAGAAAATATATAAGAAAAGAGGTAATGTGTAGTCAGGTAAAAGACACACAGTGATAACATGAATCAGAAAAACAATTTAGTAAAAAATGCATCCTTTCTGATGATTGCAGCTATGATCTCCAAGGTAATCGGTCTTCTGTACAAGAGTCCCCTTTCCAATATTATAGGAAGCCTTGGAATGGGCTATACAAGCCTTGCGCAGAATGCCTATATGATCCTTCTGATGATCGCATCCTTTAGTATTCCACAGGCGGTATCCAAGCTGATCTCCGAGCGTATTGCTCTGAAGGATTACAGAAATGCACATAAGTTCTTTAAGGGTGCCATGATCTATGCCATGGTGATTGGCGGAGTGGTCGGTTTGTTCTGTCTCTTTGGAGCAGGGCTGATCATCCCTCAGAATCAGAAGGATGCAATTCCGGCACTTCAGATCCTGGCTCCGACGATTTTTTTGTCCGGTATTCTTGGGGTATTCAGAGGATATTTTCAGGCATACAGAAATATGATGCCAACATCTATCTCCCAGATCATTGAGCAGGTATTTAATGCGGCAGTCAGTCTTCTGGCTGCATGGGGATTTATCAATGCATTCTCAGATGGAACAGAGAACAGCATTGCAAAATGGGGGGCAGCAGGTTCCACAGTAGGAACCGGAGCCGGAGTGGTGACTGCATTGGCATTCATGCTTCTGGTATATGGTGTGAACCGCAGAAAAATCCTGCACCGGGTAGAGAGAGATCACAGACACCAGGAAGAGTCCTACAAAGAGATTTTTCGTGTGATCTTACTGGTTGTTTCGCCGATCATTCTCAGCGCCTTTGTTTATAATGTAAATGCTTATATCAATGGGTATCTTTTCTCGGATATTCTGGGAAGAAGAGGTGGAGATGCGGCACAGATTGGTATTTTATATGCAGAGTATGCTACTTACTTTATGACAATTATTAATATTCCTCTGACGCTGTCCAGTACGGCACCTACTTCCATGATTCCGGAAGTTTCCGCCCTGTATGCCACCGGAGACATTGAAGCGACCAGAGAGTGCATTGACCAGACCGTACAGCTTTCTATGGTAGTTTCCGCCCCATGTGCCATGGGACTGGCAGTGCTTGCACAGCCGATTGTATTTTTGCTTTACGGAAATTCCACAGGACTGGCAGCCAACCTGCTGATCCTTGGTTCTTTTTCGATCCTGCTCAATGGAATGTCAAATATTTCCAATGGAGTTCTGCAGGCAATCGGACAGCAGAGGATTCCGGTGATTACGGCAGCAATCGCACTGGTTGTGGATATTGTGGTAGTGGTAGTGTTGCTGTTTACTACAAACCTTGGAGTTTACGCACTGCTGATCGCAATGGTGATCTATTCTGTGGTTGTATGTGTGTTAAATGACAGAGCCATGAAGAAATATCTGCAGTATAAGAATCCATGGAAAGAAGGATATCTGTATCCTGTTCTTGCATCTGTTCCCATGGGAATTGTTGCAGGCTGTATCTGCTATGGACTGAACATTTTTGTAAAATCCAATTTCATTTGTCTGATCGTTTCCATTCCTGTTGCTGCGGTTGTTTATCTGTTTGCTTACCTGATCATCAGCAAGCCGTCAGAATCACAGCTTAGAAGAATTCCGGGCGGAAGCTATCTGATAAGGATTGCAGAGAAACTTCCGTTCTGGCAGAATAATTAAACACTGAAATTATAAAAAACAAAAGAGTTATATTTCATGGTTTAAATGTAGTTCTGAAATAGAAACACATTTAAAATTTCTGAAATATAACTCTTTTTTTGAGCGCGTTTGAAAAATGCTTTTCGCAAAGCAGGATATGTAGATTGCGGGAATGATTTTTCAAATACGCTCTAAGACGGATATATTGCAAGGTAAAATACATTGCAATATATCCATTACGGTATTATTTATGCATTTTTTTCTTCTGCTTTTTTCAGGTTTTTCTGGGCTGTGGAGAGCATCAGTTTGATTCGGTTGAGCTGGTTAACTTCACTTGCACCCGGATCATAGTCGATGGCTACAATATTGGCTGTCGGATATTCTCTGCGGATTTCTTTGATAACACCCTTACCTACAATGTGGTTCGGCAGACATCCGAAAGGCTGGATACAAACAATATTCGGAACATCTCCATGGATCAGTTCCATCATCTCACCTGTCAGAAACCATCCCTCACCTGTCTGGTTTCCGGTGGAAACGATCGGAGATGCCATTTTTGCCAGATCTCTGATATCAGCAGGCGGTGCAAAATGGCGGCTCTGTGCAAGAGCTTCGCTTGCAGGCTTTCTCACCCATTCGATTGCTTTGATTCCCCAGTTTGCCATGGTTGCCTTGGACTTCTTGAATCCAAGATTTTCTACCTTAAAGTTCTGATTATAGAAGCAGTAGCACATGAAATCGATCAGATCCGGTACAACTGCCTCAGCGCCTTCAGATTCCAGAAGCTCTGCCAGATGATTATTTGCAGCAGGCAGGAACTTGACAAGGATCTCACCTACGATGCCGACACGAGGCTTCTTCACATCACTGATCGGAATGGTATCAAATTCATGAACCATTTCGCGGCACATTTTTTTAAACTGGCTGTGGCTGATACTGCTTCCGCTTAAGAAAGAGATCACACGCTGTTCCCAGATTTTATGTTTCCTGTTTACGATTCCCTCTTCCAGTTCATAAGGACGCATACGATATACGCATTTCATCAGGATATCTCCGAATACGGCACCGTAAGCAACTTTCTTCACTAATGGAAGCGTAAGTTTGAATCCGGGATTGCTTTCCAGACCGCTTAAGTTAACAGAGATAACCGGAATCTGTTCCATACCGGCTTTCTTTAATGCGCGTCGTATAAATGCGATATAGTTGGAAGCACGACATCCGCCACCTGTCTGGGACATGACAACGGCCGTTTTGTTCAGGTCATATTTACCGGAAAGCAGAGCATCCATGATCTGTCCCACAACGATCAGAGACGGATAGCAGGCGTCATTGTTTACATACTTCAGACCAACATCCACTGCATGCTTATTGTCATTCGGAAGCACCTCCAGGTTGTATCCGCAGGAATTGAATGCTGCCTGCAGGAGGCTGAAATGGAACGGTGACATCTGCGGGCAGAGGATGGTATAGTCCTTTCTCATTTCCTTTGTAAAGGATACTTTATCAATGGAAGCAGGTTTGACAGTACGTTTCTGTCCCTGTGCTTTCTTCGCGCGGATCGCTGCGATCAGGGAACGGATACGGATTCTTGCAGCACCAAGGTTATTTACCTCGTCAATCTTTAAGCAGGTATAGATTTTGTCACTTCCGTCAAGGATTTCATAAACCTCGTCAGTAGTAACTGCATCCAGACCACATCCAAAAGAGTTGAGCTGGATCAGATCCAGGTCATCGCGTGTCTTTACATAGTTTGCAGCAGCATACAGTCTGGAGTGGTACATCCACTGGTCATTGACGCGGATCGGGCGTTCCACAGGTGCCAGATGAGAGATGGAATCCTCAGTAAGTACGGCAATACCATAGCTGTTGATCAGATCCGGGATACCATGATGGATTTCCGGGTCAATATGGTATGGGCGTCCTGCAAGGACAATACCATGGCGTCCTGTATCTTCCAGATATTTCAGGGTTTCTTCCCCTTTTTTCTGTACATCGCGGCGTGCAGCAGCCATTTCCTCCCAGCCCTTATGCACAGCAGCTTTGACTTCTTCTGCCGGGATATCCTTAAATTCCTCTACCAGACGATTTGCCAGAATTTCCTCAGAAGTAAATGCAAGGAACGGATTGCGGAAGGTAATGGACGGATCATTTAATTCGTCTACGTTATTTTTGATATTTTCGGCATAAGAGGTAACGATCGGGCAGTTATAGTGATTGACTGCATCTGGGAACTCGTTACGTTCATATGGAATACAAGGGTAGAAAATAAATTTCACACCATTGCGGATCAGCCAGGTTACATGGCCATGTGCGAGCTTGGCAGGGTAGCATTCGGATTCACTTGGAATGGATTCAATACCCAGCTCATAAATCTTTCTGGTGGAAGTAGGAGAGAGCACAACCTCATACTTCAGTTCTGTAAAGAAAGTATACCAGAAAGGATAATTCTCAAACATATTCAGAACACGCGGGATACCTACTTTACCTCTGGATGCCTTATCAGCAGTAAGCGGTGTGTAGGAGAAAATACGTTTATATTTATATTCATAAAGATTCGGAATATGATCTTTGTTCTTTTCCTTGCCAATACCACGCTCGCAGCGGTTACCGCTTACATACTGGCGGCCGCCGGAGAATTTGTTGATAGTCAGACGGCAGTTATTGGTACATCCACGACAGTTTGCCATAGAAGTTGTATATTTCAGCTCGTTGATCTTATCAATGGAGAGCATAGTCGTTTCTGCGCCTTCCTGATGGCGTTCACGGGCAATCAGTGCGGCACCGAAGGCACCCATGATTCCGGCAATATCCGGACGGATAGCTTCGCAGCCGGCAATCTTTTCGAAACTTCTCAGAACTGCATCATTGTAGAAAGTACCACCCTGTACAACGATGTGTCTGCCAAGTTCGGAAGCATCAGAAACCTTGATAACCTTATAGAGTGCATTTTTGATAACAGAGTAAGCAAGACCTGCGGAAATATCGGATACTTCAGCTCCTTCTTTCTGTGCCTGTTTAACTTTGGAATTCATGAAAACGGTACATCTGGTACCAAGATCAATAGGATGTTGTGCGAAAACAGCAGCTTTTGCGAAATCCTGTACTGTATAATTCAGGGATTTGGCAAAGGTTTCAATAAAGGACCCGCATCCGGAGGAACATGCTTCATTCAACTGTACGCTGTCAACGGTCTTGTTGCGGATCTTGATACATTTCATATCCTGTCCGCCGATATCCAGGATACAGTCTACCTCCGGGTCAAAGAAAGCAGCTGCATAGTAATGGGATACGGTCTCAACCTCGCCCTCATCCAGGATCAGGGCAGCCTTGATCAACGCTTCTCCGTAACCTGTAGAGCAGGAATAAGCAATCTTTGCGCCTTCCGGAAGCAACTCATAGATTTCTTTAATAGAACGGATAGTGGTTTTTAACGGGTTTCCGTTGTTGCTGCTGTAAAAGGAATAGAGAAGTGTTCCATCTTCGCCTACCAGTGCAGTTTTGGTTGTGGTGGAACCTGCATCAATACCCAGATAGCAGTTTCCTTTATATGTAGCCAGATCTCCTGTTTTTACTTTGTAGGAACTCTGACGTTTTGCAAATGCATCGTATTCCTCCTGAGAAGCGAAAAGTGGTTCCATACGTTCTACTTCAAAATCCAGCTTAATGGAATTGCGGAGTCTGTCTTTCATTTCTGTCAGGGAAACGGAGTTGTCTTCTTTTGCATTTAATGCAGAACCGATGGCTGCAAAAAGATGGGAGTTCTCCGGAATGATGGTGTGTTCTTCATCCAGCTTCAAAGTACGGATAAAGGATTCTCTCAGTTCGGACAGGAAGTGGAGCGGACCACCCAGGAATGCAACATGTCCACGGATGGGTTTTCCACAGGCAAGACCGGAGATGGTCTGGTTTACAACTGCCTGGAAAATAGAAGCTGACAGATCCGGTTTGGTTGCACCGTCATTGATCAGCGGCTGGATATCCGTTTTGGCGAAAACACCGCAGCGTGCAGCAATCGGGTAGAGCGCTTTGTAATCTTTGGCATATTCATTCAGACCTGTGGCATCTGTCTGGAGAAGGGAAGCCATCTGGTCGATGAAAGAACCGGTACCGCCTGCACAGATACCGTTCATACGCTGTTCTACGTTTCCGTTTTCGAAATAAATGATCTTGGCATCCTCACCGCCAAGCTCGATGGCAACATCTGTCTTTGGTGCCAGCTTCTGCAGAGAAGTAGAAACTGCAATAACCTCCTGGGTAAAAGGAACGCCCAGATGGTTGGCAAGGGTCAGACCGCCGGAACCTGTGATCACAGGATGGAGAGTCATCTCGCCATACTGGTCAAAGGCCTCCTGAAGAAGGTCTGCAAGGGTTTCCTGAATGTTGGCGAAATGGCGCTTGTAATCTGCGAAAATAAGATTTTCATTCTCGTCCAGAATCGCGATTTTTACAGTAGTGGAACCAATGTCAATTCCAAGTGTTTTGTAATTCATAAAGTAAATTCAAGCCTCCTCTTTTTGTATATAAACAAAATTGAAATTTTCCTGTTA
>OAWX01000872.1_pt1 | contig 15603 bp, 11 predicted proteins | sample 1495571 | NCBI WGS metagenome assembly OAWX01 (sample SAMEA2580265, study PRJEB22360) | human gut metagenome | biome: human gut; feature: human-associated habitat; material: faeces | place: Denmark | collected 2008/2010 | reverse complement strand
CTAAACCCGAAAAATCATCGTGACTAAACCCGCAACAACTAATTGAACACAAACATTCGGCCTTCAGGAGCATCGCGTCGGGCGTGGGGTCGCACCAGGTGCGGATGTGGCGTTCCAATCGGGGCTTGAGCGCGTGCGGGATGGGCATGTCGTCCATGCTGCTGCGGGTCTTCATGCCGCCGAGCAGGTAGGGGCCGACGTCGCCCTCGCCGCGGCGCGCGGAGTGGCGCAGGTGGAGGATCATGTTGTCCAGGTCGAAGTCGGCGACCTGGAGCGCGCAGATCTCGCCGGCCCTGGGGGCGAACGCGACGGCCACGTCGATGGCGATGCGGGTCTTGTCGGGCATGGCGTTGCGGATGGCCTCGAGCTGTTCGGGCTTGTCGGGCGTGGCCCGGACGCACGGGTCGCGTTGGATGACGGGGTCGCTGCCGTCGGACGGGTTGGCGGCCTCGCGCATGATCCGGTGGAGGAGGATGTACGCGTTGCGGTCGGCGGTGGCGCTGCCCAATCCCCGGTCGAGGAACCGGTTGACGTCGCGGACGGTGATGTCTTTCATGCGCATGCGCCCGAAGTGCCGGTCGAGGCGTTGGAAGGCGAGGTCCTTTACGCGGAGGGTGGCGGGTGCGAGCGGGTTGCCGTGCCTGTCGTAGCGTCCGCGGCTTCGGTACCAGTCGCCGGCCCACTGGTGGAAGGTGACGTCGGCGTTGCGGTCGGCCCGTTCGCGTTGGCTGGGGTGGGTCCATCGGGTGATGCCGGCCCGGTGGGCGGCGGCGGATGGTGATGTTTCCGAATGCGCGTCGTGCGACACGCCGATGGTTGCCGTTCATGGTGCTCTCCATGCGTCCATGGGGCGTGGGTTCATGATTGGGTACATGAAAACGCCCCGGTTTTGCACGAACTGTCCAAAACGGGTGCTTGGGGAGCCTTGGGCGACACGCCGACGGATACGGCGGAAACAAGCCATTCCAACGCAAAAAGGCCCCATGTCGGGCCTTGGAGGGTGGGCGATACAAGATTCGAACTTGTGACCCCTTCCGTGTCAGGGAAGTGCGCTACCTCTGCGCCAACCGCCCAGGTTATTCATCACACCAACTTACGTCAGGCACAATGAGAGGTGGGTACGAGAGTCGAACTCGTCTATACGGCTTTGCAGGCCGCTGCCTAACCGCTTGGCTAACCCACCGCAAAGGTCGTCAACTCTTCGGACCTTAGAGCGGACAACGGGACTCGAACCCGCGGTCTCAACCTTGGCAAGGTTGCGCTTTACCAACTAAGCTATGTCCGCATGTGCTCTGCAGTATCACTGCCTGAGCACGAATATTTACTATAATCACATTCCCGTAATTTGCAAATCAGCGTGTCGCGCCTTTTCGGGACGCGATGTCAACCGAAATACTCTTCGACGGACTGCGCAAGTTCGCTTACGGTATCGATGACTTGGTATGCGCCATGCTCCTTGAGCTCGCCTGGCTCAGCATAGCCCCATCCGCATCCCAAGCAATCCAGACCGCACGCCTTGGCCCCATCGGCATCGGTCCAGCGATCGCCAACCATCAACGCACGATCACCGGCAGCCTCATCAAAACCGATATGCTCAAACGCCCAACGGATCACCTGATCCTTGTCAAGGCGGGAATTATCGGTGCTTGCACCATAAATACCGTCGACCATCGTATCCAAGTGGAAATGCTCACAAATCGGAATGCACTGATACTGCGGCTTGCAACTGGCAATCGCCAGATAATATCCATCAGCACGCAACTTGGCCAGCTGCTCCGGAATACCCTCGTAGATGGTATTGTTCAAACGCCCCGGCACTTTCTGCCCAGGATTGTTGGGATCGTCGAACACAGCCTCATCCGCATAATACCTGCGATAAATAGCAATGCCCTCATCAAGACGATCTTCAGGAATATCGTTGCGCTGCAGGGATTCAATAATCGCAGGACCGATGAATCGCTGTAACTCCTCATCATCCGGGACCGGATACCCCAATTCCTCGAACACCTTGACCACACAGCCGATAATTCCCGGATCGGATTTGGTCAGCGTACCGTCGAGGTCAAGCAGAACGACTTTCTTGGATTGCCTGGTCTGTTCGGACATGAATTGGTTCTCCCTTTATTCCTATCGATTCGTTTTCATCGATGTGATACCTGTTGACGCTAACAATTATGCCCAGCCATACTGACTGGGCATAATGTTCAAGTGTCGTTCAACTGCAGGTCACTCGTAGTCTGGGAACCAACCGTCACGATGCATCTGCAGTCGCTTCTCAAGCAGCGTCTTCAACTCGTCTTCGGTACGACGTTCCAGCAGCATGTCCCAGTGTGTACGAGTCGGCTTGGAGATTTCGTCGTCCTCACGATCCTCATCGCCCTCACGACGCGCAGTCATGCCGCAACGGCATTCCCATTCCTCAGGAATCTCCGCGCCCTCAGCGAACGGCAGAATCGTACGGTGCCCTTTCGGGCACACATATGCGACGTCGTTTCGTGCCGCGAAATCCACATTGTCATCGGATTCCAACGACTTTGCGCCGATGCTCATGCCTCGCAGGCTGCGTTCTGCCATATTGCCTTTGCCTCCTTGGAATTGTCTGTTCTTTCTAAGCTACAGAACAGTTCGGACGTGTTTTTATTCCTTATTCGTCTGCTGACTGCCATTTTAGTCGACGCCAGAGTATGCGACGATGCCACGATTAATACGATCGTATGCTTGTCTTGCGATTGATGGCAATGTTTCGGCACGTTCAGCAAGATAAGGTCCACTCACGGCTATCTGTTGAAGTACGTCGGCAAGTCGCTTACAGTTGCGAACGAAGTCTCCGCCAGTCAGCTCCGTGCCATACAACACCTGTGAAAGGCTTTCACCCTGCGCCCACTCGTAGACGATGTCGGTGATGCCGAAATCGAGCTGGCGTGGCTCTTCGAGCATATGATCCTCACATAACATGGCGATCGATGCATGTATGCCTTTAAGCTGTGCGGCGCACACTGCCACATTCCCCTGGATGCCTCCGGGATAACGACGCGGCTCTCCCCCGCTTCCCCTGCGGGCTTCGAATACCAGCGATGCGACAACGCTGGCCAATTCACAGGCATTCAATCCGTCGAATGCGCCAGCCTCAATCGCTTGTGCCAATACCAAATCAAGCTCGCTGTACAGATGCCGCAGCAGCTGGCCCCGCTCCGTGAGCTGATAATCGTCATGGCCTGCGGATTCCCGCACCTGCTGGAGATAGCCAAGATCAGCAAGTACCGTGCAGATATGGTCGAACTGACGAGCCACTGAGCCTGTACGTGAATCATAACGATGCTGCACACGTTCTAATTCACGCGTCTCACGAGCCCAACGATGCCCCCATTTCAAGTGCTTCTGCACGTCTGGACACTTGCGGCACGGGTGGTCACGGTCTTCTTCGCGAAGTTTTTTAATGCGTTGGTCAAGCTCCATGAACGCCTGGCTACGGTCTTTCTGCGTGCGGAACACCTCATGCTTAAGCTTGCGGCGTTCGTTCTTCTCCAAATCGCTCAGATGCATCCTCAAACGCATGAATTCTTTGAAATCACCAAACTCACACTGGAAGGCCTGTTCGTACCCTTCCAAAGCCTTGCGCAAGGTTTCCATCTGCGCCTCAAGCTGCCAAGCTGACTCGTTGGCCTCCCACTGCGCGAAGGAATGGTCGAGCGTAACGCGGGCGGTCTCGTAATCGCTAGTATTCAACAGGTTCACAGCCATGTTGAAAGTCGGTCTGAAGCTTGAATGCAACGGATACACGCGCTTGCTGGACAACGCGGCCGCGGTAGCGGGCACAAAACCATGGTGATCCACTACAACGGCATGTCCAATGGTATCGATGCCTCGACGTCCTGCGCGACCGGTCAGCTGGGTGAACTCGCCAGGGGTCAAGCCAACATGTCCAGTGCCATCGAATTTTTCGAGTTTTTCGACCACCACGCAACGCGCCGGCATATTGATGCCCAGTGCCAGCGTTTCTGTTGCGAAAACCATCTTGACCAAGCCCTCTTCAAACAAACGTTCGACGATCTGGCGGAATAATGCGACCATTCCCGCATGGTGTGGGGCAAATCCCTCTTCCAAAGCAAAACGAAATTGCGAGAAATGCAGCGCTTTCAAATCCTCTTGGCTTAGCTGTCCTTCGACCATTTCATCGACGATCCGTCTGATCCGGCGTACTTCATCGCTGGTAGTGAGTTCCAAACCGGCATTGATACATTGGTCGACCGCCTGATCGCAACCATTCCTTGAGAAAATGAAATAGATTCCCGGCAACATGTCAAGAAAATTCAGCTCATCCACAACGGCCCAACGTCGAGGCGTGTGACGTTCGGCTTTGTGGAGACGCTCATTCCACCGTCCGCCTTTGCCTTTGGGCCTACGCCTGTCGGGACGCTCCTCTCCTCTGCGACGTGCCGCCTGACGGTCTAGCTGATCAAGCCTGTTTACCAGTTGCGCATTGAGTTTAACCGTCTGTTCACCATTGGCGTCACGCCGGTACAGGTCGATAAGCTCCGGTTCGGTATGGTCGTCCGCCTGCACGAGCACATGCTGTTCCAGTGGTACCGGACGCTTCTCCGATACGACCAGTGTGGTTTCGCCGCGAACGGATTCAATCCACTCGGAAAAATCCTCGACATTGGAGACTGTTGCGGAAAGACCGATTATTTTCACGTTCTCCGGCAAGTGGATGATAACTTCTTCCCATACCGGACCTCGGAAACGGTCGGCAAGATAATGCACCTCATCGAGAATCACATAACGAAGCGCTTCAAGCGTTACGGAATGCTCATACAGCATATTACGCAACACTTCGGTGGTCATAACCACAATGTTCGCTTCGGAATTGATGGATGTGTCTCCGGTCAGCAATCCAACCTTATCTGCACCGTACTGGGCAACCAGATCATGATACTTCTGATTGCTCAACGCCTTGATCGGCGTGGTATAGAAAGCTTTGACGTTTCGTGTCTGTGCCAAATAGATAGCAAAATCCGCCACGACCGTTTTGCCAGCTCCGGTTGGTGCCGCCACAAGCACATTGTTTCCCGTCTCCAACGCCTCGTTGGCCTGCAACTGAAATTCATCGAGTTCAAATGACATGGATCTGGCGAATTCGGCGGCAACAGTGCGCTGTTTGGCCTGCGTCTGTTTGAATGCGGCGTATCGTTGTGCGGGAGACAATTCGGCCTCATTGGTATCCGATGTGCCAGTGCCGTTATTACGGCGACGATGATGGGTCATAATTCCTTACAATTTAGTCAGGTCAATCATTAAAATGACGCCATTGCGCCCACTGTTGGGCATGGCGATTGCGATTCGACTCACGCCTTTCGATGACTTCAGCATGGGCATTCGCGTAACGCTCGGCAGCATCCTGCAAAGGTCTAGTGAAAAAAGGCGTGTCGTTCTCGTTTTGGCAAGGCAATGGCTTACCCATCGCATCGATCCGCTTCGCCGCGCGTTCGCCCAGTTTCGCCATATCCTTGAACGCATGGTAACCATGCAAACATGCATAGACGATCCCGGAAACGATCATCATCAACATGAATAGAACGAGTGCTAGCCAAACCCACCAAGGCATAGAACCACTCCCGTCAGTTCTCGTTCTCACGATCGCCAACACTCAACTCATGCTGGGCACGGGCAACGATCATGGTACGTAACGTCTCAGGAGCCACGGCGGCGATATGTCGCGCATGTGCAATGCAGAACGCGACATACCAAGAATCGGACGAGACAATCAGATGCACTTTCTCGCCTTCTCCGCACTTTTCGACCGTCGCTCCCGACAATCCGTCAATAAACGACAAATCGTCCTGATTAGTGACGAACACAGCTGGAGTTCCATTATCAAAGCTCCACTTACGTAATTCGGATGCGGGTACATCAGGAATGTCGATCCTTGCGATCGGCTCGACTAATTCAGCCTTCTCAATGCGGGAGATACGTAGCACCTGCCAGACGCGAGGCTTTCCCGTAGCCTTGTTGATCGTGGTGTCTTTCTTCACATACTTGGCCTTATCCGCCGGTGCCGCGGCAGCGACATCAGTCCATACGGCAACGTAGAAAACACCCTCGTCAACGAAGATCTTGTCTGGAGCGACAAGCTTACGCTGGGTTCGTCCTGCACCATCCGTGTATTCCATGTCAAGCAGTGAACTCTTGGAAATCGCGCTCTTCACAATGGAGAAGTTGCGCGGCTCCATTTCATAGCCAGTCAGACTCAACCAAGGCATATCCCCCGGCTCAACATGCTGACGAAGACGGCTGTACAGCGATTCAGCCTGCTCGCGAAGCTTATCCGGCAGCAACGACGAATGTGCGAGATAGCTTACGGATGCGGTAAGCATACTCAGATACTGCTGTGAAATACCCGCCAAGCGTTCCAAACCAAGGGAGTTCGTGGCTGAAACGATGCCTTCCGCGTCAAGCAGTGACCAATCGATATCGAAAAATTGGCTTCCCGCCATCTCCCCATCATCGGAAACCGTGGTCAGCGTGTTGATGTCTTTATGAATGACGTTGACGAACTTCTTCAGCTCATCGTCGGATTTCGGCTTGCCGATGAAACGTTCCGCAAGCTCCTCAAGCGAATACTCCTCGCCAAGGTGCGCCGAGAGGAACAGCATCAAACGCAGGCGACGGTCAACTTCACTACCGGTCTGGAATGCGGAATTCTTCTTCGGGCGTCCTTTGCTTTCCTCGACATCGGCATCGTCTGCACTATTGCGATTGATTTCCATGGCAGCGACGGTGGAACTGTCGTCTCCCGTGGATTCGTCGGCAGGCACGAACTGCGTAGCTGCATTCAGGCGACGATTGAACGCGTCAACGGCTTCCTGCGGACTGACGATGGACGCGCCTGGATGGGACAGCACGAACATGGCCAGGTCATCGGAATCAGTATAGGCGACATTCAAATGCTCGCCATCAACATCCACCGTGGCCGCGAAACGACGCTGGTCGACAACTTTAACCAATTCGTCGGGAATGGATTGGGTTCCCAGTCCAGGAGCGATGGAGTCAAGACCAAGTCCCGGAATAGGCGTCTGAGGAACACGCGGCGCGGTACGAGACGTATGTTGCGTCTCATGTGCAGGAGCCGAGGAAATTGACATGGAACGAGCCAAGTAGTTGGCGGCAGCCAAAATCGGCAGATCCTCATCCCCGAACAGCAGACGAACTCGAGGCTCGTCACCAAGCTGCAGACGGTAGGACGCGAAGTCCTGCCCCTCCGACTTGGATGAATATTCCGGCTGCCTTGATTCGATGGCAATGCCCATGGCCGCAAGCTTGGCGCGGTCACGCTGGAATTGCTTGGCAAAAGCTGCCTTCGCCGCCTGATCTGCCAGTTCCCCATAGGAATCGGCATACGCCTTCACGCGCTGAGCGATCTGACGGGAAGTGAGCCATTGCGGAAAAGCTGAGGAAAGCACAGCCAACACATCAAGTTCGTGCTTGCCCCATTTGTCGGAGAAACGACGCCTTCCGTTACTGCCCTCTGCCATTAGTCCTCACGTCTCGTTAACGTTTCACTTTAAGTGCGTAACCAGTATAGGCTTCCGCACACACCTCTCTATGATAGATGGTTTTCGCTCAGATTGTGCCTATTTTACGAAAAAATACAGTTTTCGTGTTGAGAACACCCCTCGAATCAGACCCAATCGTCAGGCTCCACGCCTTGCGGGCCAACGTATTCGCCGTTCGGAACATAACTCGGCTCGCCGGTGTCAGACAGCCGCGCGTCACCAAACAGTACTACATCCCTGCCAAAGGTCCAGTCACCCTCGATATCAACGGAATTTGCCGCGGCGAGTGATGGAACTCCATACGGGAATCTCGTATCGAAATCATGAATGTTCTTGTAGTGTCGTGAATCCAAATGGACGTCCGGGAAAATGTAGTTACCGTCCTCCATCTCATACTGGTCCGTCAGATGGAATCGATCAGACCGCATAATGAACAAATCGTCGGTGGTTTTCACGGGCAGGAAACGCATGCGATCCACGCACACGCAAGTGGCACCATCAAACAACGTCACCGCGGCTCCCATGGCCGTTTCCAGCTGAATGACAGGCTCGCTCGTCGGATCGGTGGGATCAACGGTCTTTTTATTACGGATCACCGGCAACGGCAGCACGCCGTCATAGGCGGACAGCTTGGCCTTCAAAGCGTCAATCCGCACCCAGATGCTGTTCGTGTTGAAATACGGGTGTTTTTCAATGTTCTGAGCATCGTCTTTGTCATTTGGATGCACCTGACTCATTTCACGCAGCATCAAACGGCCCGTAGCCTTGTCACGCACGATATGGCCGCCCTTGCGGTCGGCGGGAGTGCGCTGGGCGACTTCGATCATGACCGGAGCGCCAGTGTTTTCGAAATGCTGGGCTAGCGTACGCGAAGGTCGTGCACCGAGATTATCGGAATTCGAGATGAACAAATACTTGAAACCATGTTCCTCGAGCACGTCAAGCAATCCGGATTCCCAGATGGTTGAGAACAGGTCACCGTGGCCTGGCGGACACCATTCAAGTTCGGGATTTGCCGAAAAACTGACAGGAAGGCCCGTTTCCGCGCTAATCTTTGGTTCCTGATGCTGCACAATCTCCAGAGGAATATCCTCCTGATGGAATTTCTTGTTGGCTCTCAGCACCTTCATGGTGTCGTCTGAAGTGCGGAATGAATTCATCAGCGTCAACGGCAGCTCCACACCCAGACGAGTGCGTGCAGTCAGCACCTGTCCGACGATAATGTCGATGAAACGCATCTGACGGGCCTTGTGGCGACGCACGGGCAAGAGAGACTTGGCGCAATCCAGTCCCATGGAGGTGCCAAGCCCGCCATTGAGCTTAAGGAATGCGGTTTTTGCGAACGCATCAACGGCTTTGTCGTGGTTAATGGTCTCGTAAACGTCATGGAAGCTGGGTACCCCCACCAACGGTTCCACCTCATCCTCACGAATCCAGCTGCTTGCCTCCTCGTTACGCCAAACCTCATATAGACGCTTGAACTGTGCGATAGCCATATCGGTCATCCCATTTTCCCGCATCTTTGCGGCGGAGTATTCGAATACGTCCTCAGTCAATGTCTTTCCCTTTCGTGCGGGCGTCATGTTTTCATTGTACCTAGGTAATACTACGACACATTTCCCGTAACGGGGGGCTTTTGGATATTAAAAAAGATATTTTTTGACACAAACGTCATCTTTACGCATTCTTCATCACGTTTCATTGACTGCGCAACACGATGTATTTGAAAAAAAACGCAGACTATGCTATGTTTCATTTTCGGTGCTTTTGCATCGCTCGGACCATAGCGCAGTTTGGTAGCGCACTTGACTGGGGGTCAAGGGGTCGCGGGTTCAAATCCCGCTGGTCCGACCTGAAAAACCCGGATTCATATGATTTCGGGTTTTCTTTTTAAGGTTGTCAGTCTTACACATGCAGGTAAGGGGTGATTGTCTTGAAGTCGAAGGACGCCCAGCCACAGTTTGACGATGTTGATGACCTTGCCCACGTGTTCGATTTTTCCGTGCCTGAAGATGAATGGAAGATCCGCCTGCCCCGGGAACTTGGCGTGGAAGCCCGAGAACGCGCGAAACATGATGGTATCACTCTCACCGAGTTGACCCGAAGAGCGCTTAAAAGCGATAACCTAAGTGACACAGCCGACACCGTTCGTCCCGGACGAAGGCCAAAGAACACCGACGGGCGCGAACAGCTTGGCGACGAATGGAAAATCAAACTCCCCTATGCCATCGGCAAGACGGCACGGGAACGTGCAACGGAAGAGGGCATGTCCTTGAGTTCTCTTGCCCGACGTGCGATTAGCGGATATCTACGCCAAAGAGACGCCGAAGAACAGCCACTTTTCTAAGACGCCCAGTCAATAGCGTGCCGCACATTAGCTACACAGATTGGCAGATACAGTATTTCTTGCAACCGTTTTTTCTGGGGGGGGGGCACGCCACGAATGATGGCATGCCCCCCACCCCAAAAAAAAGAAAAAACGGGCTACTTGCGCTTTTTCTTTTCTCGGATATTCACCGAAATCTGAATCGGGGAACCCTCGAAACCAAACTCCTCACGCAGGCAACGTTCGATGTAGCGACGATAACCGTGTTCAAGGAAGCCAGTAGCGAAAATCACAAAACGCGGTGGGCGCGTCGAAGCCTGGGTCGCGAAAAGAATGCGTGGCTGCTTGCCACCACGAAGCGGATGCGGATGTGCAGCTTGAATCTTGCCCAGAAAAGCGTTGAGCTTGCCGGTCGGGATGCGCTTGTCCCACGACTCCAAGGCGCCACGCATAGCTCTGGCCAGGCGATTCGTATGCCATCCGGTCTTAGCCGACAGATTCACGCGCTGGGCCCACGTCACGCGGTCAAACTCGGTCTTCCACAAGCGTTCCATGCGCTGGCGATCGAAATCATCCATCAAATCCCACTTGTTGAATACCAGGACAATGCATCGACCGGCATCCACGGCTTGACTCATCACCTTCAGATCCTGATCGGAGATCGGTTGGGAGGCATCGAACAGCACCAATGCAAGCTCCGAACGCTCAATCGCGGCCTGCGTACGCAACGACGAGAAATACTCGGCGCCGGACAACTTGTGCAGGCGACGCTTGATGCCGGCGGTATCGATGAACAGCCAATCCTCACCATCAACCGTCACCACCTCATCGACAGGGTCGCGGGTGGTTCCAGCCAGATCGTTGACCACGGTGCGCTCTTCATGCGCCAGCTGGTTCAGCAAGGACGACTTGCCAACGTTCGGACGTCCGACCAGTGCCACACGACGAAGATGCGATGGAGTGAGGAACCCGGAAGTCTTCTCAGCCTTCTTCAACGACTCCAAAGCCGCATCAAGCAGTTCGCCGATGCCGCGGCCGTGCATGGCGGAAATACCGTATGGCTCCCCCAAACCCATCTTCCAGAATTCTGCGGTCAGATACTCGCTCTCACGATCATCGACCTTGTTCACCGCAAGCGTGACTGGCTTACCAGAGGATCGTAGCATCTTTACGATACGCTCGTCAGTATTGGTAAGTCCAACCTGACCATCCACCACAAGTACCACGGCGTCAGCAAGCTGGACGGCGATTTGCGCCTGCGACGCGATGGCGGATTCAATGCCTTCGACATCGGCTTCCCAACCACCGGTATCGACCAGCTTGAAATCAGTGCCGGCCCATTCAGCATCGTAGCTCACACGGTCTCGGGTCACGCCTGGAGTATCTTCCACAACGGCCGCACGACGTCCGAGAATACGATTCACCAGCGTGGACTTGCCAACATTCGGACGTCCAACAACGGCAAGCACGCCGACCGGCTTCGGGCCAGACTGGCGTTCGCCACCAACGAAAAACGATCCATCAATCAGCCCTTCATCGCCCTCATCCAACTCATAATCATCAAGATTGGACGCATATTGGCGATATTGCTGCTCTTCAATAGCGTCATCGACGATGCGCACAAGCACGTCGAGGGTTTCGCCGAAATCCAAATCGGAATTGTCAACGGTCAACACACCTTCCGCTGCGGACGTGAAATTCGTGACCTTGGAATCAGCCTTGTCTCGTGCCGCAACGTTTTCTGCGCCAACTCCGGAAGCTGACTGCCCTGCTCGACGGGCTTGGCGGACTTCCTCACGAGCGGTAAGCAATACACGCACTTCAGCATCCGGCGCAACAACTGTAGTGATGTCACGGCCTTCGGCAACCACGCCAGCACCTTCGGAGAAGGAATCGGAAGCCGCTTCACGAGCAATATACGCGCGTTGTGCGGCAATAAGCACATGACGAACCGGAATGATGTTCGACACCTTGGACACATGGGATGACACTTCAGAGGAACGGATCGCCTCACTGATGTCTTCGCCATCGGCATACACCTTCGGATCGTCCGGATCGACACTGATGTCAAAATGACCCTCGGTAAAGAACTCGCCCACGGTTTCAGTGACCAGCTGTTCGTCGACAGTCTCCGTATCGAGGTCGATACCCTTGTTCATGCACCACCATGCGCAGGCACGATACATGGCGCCGGTATCGAGATAGGCAAAACCGTAATACTTGGCCAACGCTTTGGACGTGGAAGACTTACCGACGCCCGCAGGCCCATCAATAGCTACGCGGATCACAGGCCCACCGCCTTAGACAGGGAACGCACCTCAGTCTGCGAAAGCACACGGTACGATCCGGACTTCAGATCGCCAAGTTTAATCGGGCCGATCTGAGTGCGCACCAAACGCCTGACCGGGAAACCGATCGATCCGAAGATACGACGAACAATACGGTTCTTGCCGGAGTGCAGCACCACCTTGACCAGAGTGCTATCGCGGCTGGCATCAAGAATCGCACAACGGTCAAGCTTGATCCAACCGTCATCGAGCTGCACGCCGGTGGTGACCAGTCGGCGGCACACCTGACCGCTGATACGACCTTCCAACGTGGCAATATAGGTTTTCTCGACCTCATATTTGGGGTGCATAACATGTTGGCTCAACTCACCGTCGTTCGTCATGAGAATCAGGCCTTCGGAATCGTAATCCAGACGACCCATGTGGAAAATACGGTCATACTTGTCACCGACGATGTCGCTCAGGGTGTAACGTCCCTTCGGATCCTCCATGGCGCTGAGCACGCGCTTCGGCTTGTTCAAGGCAAGCGTGACATGATTGGGGTTCACACGAACACGGGAGCCGTCCACACGGACTTCCTGATGTTTCGGGTCGACGCGAGTCCCCAACTCGGTGACAAGCTCACCGTCGATTTCGACGCGTCCTTCAGTAATGATCTCTTCACATTTGCGACGGGACCCAAAACCTGCCTGAGCAAGAAGCTTCTGCAGGCGGATACCTTCATTGTCATGTGTATGCGCCTTCGCGGCGCGGGAATATGCGTTTGGCATCGTTCTCCCAACGTGGCCGGATAATACTTATAGGGACTGCTGGTACTATGGCAGTCGTTTGGCGATTTCCAAAAAATCGCAACTTGTCCACTATATGACAGAGGAAAGACTATGACTGCTGTTGAAGCAACGTCCATAACTAAGGAAGAGCAAAGCAAGCCGCTGGCACTTCGTGTCGGAGCGGAACTTGTGGGAAGCTTCATCATCTGCTTCGCGATTTACGCGATCTGCTCGCTTGGCTCCGCAGTGTACGGCATCAATATGGCGTTCATCGCCCTGCTGACGGGCATCGTGTATGCCGCGGCCACCGTGATCTTTGGATCCATCTCCGGAGCGCAATTCAATCCGGCCGTATCTGTCGCCGCCATGCTCACCGGCAAGACCCATGTGCTTGATGGCATTCTGTACATCATTGCCCAAGTGCTCGGCGGCATTGGCGCCGGCGCTGCCATCCGATTCCTTCTGCCAACTTCCGAGCAGGTGACATTCAAGATCTGGATGACGCCGACGATCAACGGCTTCGATAAGAACTCCGTCTCTTACTCCACACTTGGCAACTATGGCGTGACGTTCAGCATCACCTTGGCCATCGCTGTCGAAGTCATCGCAAGCATCGTCATTGTTGCCGCCGCGCTTCGCACCACGGGCAAACATGGCGAGTCCGATACGAACCATGCCTTCGCCATGGGACTTGCCTACGGCATCGGCACCGCCATCGCCTACCCAGTGACCGGAGCTGCATTGAACCCGGCACGCGCTACTGGCATCGCTATTTTCGCGCAAAACCAGGGTCTGAATGAGGAACCATTGCAGCAGCTGTGGGTCTTCTGGATCTGCCCCGTTCTCGCAGCTGCCATCGTTGCCCTTATCGTCATTATCTCCGGTATGGTCGGCACGAAGAAGAATACGTCGGATGCCGAAGTCTCCGATGAAATCGAAAACGACACTGTTCTCGACGAAGCGTCAGTTTCCGACAGGAACGATGGTGAGGAGAATGAGCAGTCCAGCGCCCAAACCTACACCCATGAAAGCGTCGAAAACAACTGACCGGACCTTCCATGGGCTGCGTTCACGCAACACCAGCCTGACCAGCCCAGTCACTATGGCCGTCACCGCGATTGCAGCGGTGGCGGCCTTTGTATATCCTGCGACCGCAAGCACCGTCGCAATAATCACTACAACTGCGACAATCCATTCAAACCACGGTTTGCCCTCATGATCTTCGGAAACGTAAGGATGGCTCATTCCGAGGCCTTTCATATCTCGCTTGCCTGCAACAATCGTAATCATAATAAACGTGGCGTCCGAAACCAATACGGAATCGGACGCCACGCTAATCACAATACCCTCGTATGAGAAGTGGAACGATCAGTGGAAGAAGTGGCGGGTGCCGGTCACATACATGGTGACGCCGGCCTTGCGGGCCGCTTCGAACACTTCCTCGTCGCGGATGGAACCACCCGGCTGGACGATGGCCTTGACACCTGCATTGATAAGAATCTCCGCACCATCGGCGAACGGGAAGAACGCGTCGGATGCCGCAACAGCGCCCTGAGTGCGGTTTGCACCATCAGCCAGCGTATTCGCACGTTCAACGGACAGGTTGGCGGAATCGACACGATTCACCTGACCCATGCCGATGCCAACCGTGGCCTGATCATGAGCAATCAGAATAGCATTGGACTTGACGCAACGGATGGCTCGCCAAGCGAAAACCAGATCCCTGATGGTCTGCTCATCCGCGGGCTCGCCGGAAACCAGCTTCCACGCATCCGGATCGTCGCCCGGAGCGTCGATGAGATCAGTGGACTGCACCAACAGACCACCGTCGATCTGACGGAACTGTGTCTTGGACTTCGGCGGTTCGGTAACCTTCAGAATGCGAAGATTCTTCTTCTTAGTCTGCAACAGCTCAAGGGCATCGGCATCATAATCGGGAGCGACAATCACTTCGGTGAAGATCGGACGGACGCTTTCCGCCATTTCCATGGTGACCTTGCTGTTCGCAGCGATCACGCCACCATAGGCGCTCATCGGGTCGCAGGCATGCGCCTTCTTGTGCGCCTCAGCGACGGTGGCTCCAACGGCAAGGCCGCACGGATTGTTGTGCTTGACCACGGCAACCGCAATCTGCGGAGCGAAATCCCACACGGCACGCCAGGCTGCATCAGCATCGACATAGTTGTTGTAGCTCATCGGCTTGCCACCGAGCTTTTCAGCATGTGCGAAGCCGTTCTGGTTCAGCGGATCGAGATACAACGCGGCCTGCTGGTGAGGATTCTCGCCATAACGCAGAACATGGGCACGATCCCAAGTACGGGTGAATGCGGCCGGGAACTTGGCCTCATTCACTTCCGTCTCGTCTTCGGCAGTCGGATGGTCAACAGTAGCCGGCTTCGGCCAATGCTTCGCGGTCCACTCGTTGATGGTGGCATCATAAGATGCCGTATGCGCGAATGCTTTGCCGGCCAGCCAGCGACGTTCCTCAAGGGAGAAACCTTCGCCGTTCTCGATACGGGCCGCAACCAACGCATAATCGTTCGGATCCGTGATGATGGCCACGGTGGCGTTGTTCTTCGCCGCTCCGCGAACCATGGACGGGCCTCCGATATCGATCTTTTCAATAGTGGCGGCTTCGTTCCCCCCCGGACCAACCTGAAGTGGTT
>OAWX01000864.1_pt1 | contig 15777 bp, 16 predicted proteins | sample 1495571 | NCBI WGS metagenome assembly OAWX01 (sample SAMEA2580265, study PRJEB22360) | human gut metagenome | biome: human gut; feature: human-associated habitat; material: faeces | place: Denmark | collected 2008/2010 | reverse complement strand
CCGCCGACGCGGGCCAGAAGGCCGACGTCGTCTTCATGGACCCGCCCCGGGAGGGCTCGACGCCCGCCTTCCTCGAGAGTGTGGCCCGCATGGCCCCCAAGCGCATCGTCTACGTCAGCTGCAACCCCGAGACGATGGCCCGCGACCTCGCGCTCCTGACCCAGAAAGGCTATCGCGCCGAGGGCTTCACGCCGGTGGATATGTTCCCCCACAGCGCACATTGCGAGACGGTATGTTTATTGTCCAAACTTAATGCAAAGCAACATATCGAGGTAGACATCCACATGGACGAACTTGATCTCACCGATGCAGAGAAGAAAGCCACCTATTCGGAAATCAAGGAATATGTGCTGGAGCATACCGGACTCAAGGTCAGCAGCTTGTATATCGCTCAGGTGAAGCAGAAATGCGGTATCATCGAGCGAGAAAATTACAACAAACCGAAGTCCGATGATGCAAAACAGCCCCAATGCCCGCCCGATAAGGAAAAAGCAATCAAGGAGGCGCTCAAGCACTTCGGCATGATCTAAGGAGGGCAAAATGAAGCGTTTACTTTCTTGTGAGTTCAATATGGATACTGCCTGTGTGGAGCTGAAATTTGCAAATGGCAGCATGATTGCCATTGATACGATTGCGGTAGAGAATGAGGTTGCCGATAATATATATCAGCGGTCAGAGCTGGACTGGCTGATTTACAACGATCCGGCAGCCTATGCAGATTTAGTTCTCAACGGCGACCCGGAAACATACCTGAAAACTGTTACAGAATATAAACCTTTGGACTGATTACCAGAGATAAAGCAAGCCGCCTGTGCGGGCATATCAAATGCTCATACAGGCGGCTTTTCCTTTTTGTACTGTGACTTTATCAGTTCTCCGAAATGGACCGCTTAAACAATATCCATGTACTTATGAAGTAGCATATCAGCAGTAAGAAAAGAATACCAATGATAATCCCTACTTGTACCATCAAGGCTCCGCAGCCAATATAAGCTGAGATTTCAGCAGAAACACTTTGAAGAAAATAGCCAATCACAATAATTGCTACAACGATTGCCGCTGTGATCGGCATCCCAAACCAAACACCAAGCTGTTTTAGAACCAAAGTATGCAGGTCCTTCTCTTCCACTCCCATTTTTCGCAGAACCGAAAATCTGTAGTTGTTTTTTTCTGCATCCAGGAGCTGCTGAAGAGCCAGCACGGTAAGACACATCACCATCAGAACAATTGCACCATAGATCAAGGACGCTTTTAGGATAAAGTTAAGGGCGATTATACGGTTCACTTCCGTAGTATGGACAGTTGTACTGTATCCTGCCAGATTGTCTTTATCAGGATCTTCTGGATAAGAACGCCCAAGAAGCTGTTCCAGCATTTCTGCCGTTTTGAAGGGAAGCGGATATTGGGTCATCACAAATCGGTTGCGCTGTACCGGAAGCAAGACTTGCGCTATTTCGTCAGGTATGATATACACCACATCTGTATAAAGATTATAGATGGATTCCCCCACAGGCTCCTGAAACACGGCGTTCTCACTGAGTTTCAGGGTGCCTGCGTCAGTTTCCAATAAGGTATGCTCAGCAATGTAGTTTTCAATATCCTTGTCCTCTGCTGCACGATGCCAGTGGGTAGCAAATTCATCCGTTTGTAAGATAATAGGTTCATATCCCAACATTTTCCGAACAGCGTTATAATCCTTCAGTGCGATCGCCAAGGGAGGAAAATTGTACTTTACTCGCTGGTGAAAGTCGCTTTGCTTGGGAAGATATTCCGAAAAAGTCAAATCGTCCTTTATCGCTATTTTGTTTTGTTCTATGAACGCAGTAATTTCTCCATAGTCTGTATCCGGAAGATTTTCCACTTCATAAACATCGTTGTAGCGGCTTGAAATTTGAATATCATAGACAGCCCGACTGTCCAAATAGCCCAGACTCCATCCCGTTAAAACCGGCGCAATGACAAACAAGCAGATAGAAAAAGTCAGGGTCACACAAATGATCGTCATCGTTTTCGTATTGGTAGCCAGCTTAGAGGAAAGCTGTCCAAACAGAAATAAACTCGTATTATGATATTTGCGGGACACTTTAGACTCCTTCCAGTATAGGAGCGCCGCATTCGATAAATACATGACTGCGGAAATGATAAACAAAATATCCGCAACCCCAAACAGCAAATATTGATTCAGAGTTGGAGCGTCAAATCCAAGGAAGTAGGCTTTTTCCAGTTCTGCGATGGAAAAAATCGGGATAGCGGTCAATACAGCACCAGCCAGAAGTCCGCAAAGATATCGGGAAAACCCTATTTTTCTGTGTAAAACAGCACCTGCGATTGCCCAAAGCAGCGTCAGTGCAGGGAAAAGGACATTCCCCCAATACATGAGCTTTACAGGAAGCGGATGTCTGGAATCGAAGTAAAAATGATATTTTACAGTACCTACCTCCAGCATCCACAGCAGCAGAATGCCATAGAAAATACAGATCATCGGCATCCATCTGCTTTTATGAAGCGGTTTTTCATTCTGACGGTTTGCCGTCATAAGCTCAATAATCCTGCTTTTGTTGAGAATTCTGACATTCCCGACTCCAACCAGAATCTGGCAAACAACAAAGAAGCCCACGGTCAACAGCACAGTATCCGGGAAAAACGACCAAGAAAAAGCGTAGGGTTCCCCAAAAGAAGCAAGCAGCATAGCCGTAATGACCTGAGAAACGACCATCCCCAGAAGGATTCCCACCGACACAGAGAATATGAGCAGGAAAAAAGTCTCTCCAAAAAAGAGCAGGCCTATGGTTTTTTGCTCCATTCCCAAGGTTGCCTCAACGGCAAACTCCTTTTGCTTTTTTCTCAGCATGAAACGATTGACATAGTGGATCAGAAACAACAAAAGCAAACTAATCCCGCAAATTGCCAGTTTCATACCTCCAGCCAGCAGGGAAATATTATATTCCGCACCAATGGTCGGATGATAATGGGTGCTGCTGATAGACAAAAACGCATAGAACAGGGTGACACAGAGTGTCATGGTCACAATATAAATCAAATAGTCCTTCACAGACCGCTTTGCATTTTTGAAAATAAGTTTAGCGTACATCGCTCATGCCCCCTCCCATCATGGTAAGGACATCCAGGATTTTTTCAAAGAAAGTCCTGCGGGAATCACCCCCCTTACGGATTTCCGTAAAGATTGCCCCGTCCCTCATAAAGAGAATACGATTGGCATAGCTTGCCGAGAAAGCATCGTGTGTCACCATCAGAATCGTGGCTCCGAGATCTTCATTGATACTCTGGATCGTCGAGAGCAGCATCTGGGACGAGTGACTGTCTAACGCACCGGTGGGTTCATCCGCCAAAATCAGCTTAGGCTGATTGATAATGGCTCTGGCACAGGCGCACCGCTGCTTCTGGCCGCCGGACACCTGATAGGGGTATTTGTCCAGAATATCCGTGATATTCAGCTTTCCGGCCATTTCCCGCACCCGCCCATCAATCTCGCCTGCTGGAACCTTGTTGATGGTCAGCGCCAGGGCTATGTTTTCCGAAATGGTCAGCGTGTCCAGCAGGTTAAAATCCTGAAATACAAATCCAAGATTCTCCCGACGAAACCGGGCAATCTGTTTTTCGTTGATTTCCGTCACATCGGTTCCGTCCAGATAGATATGTCCCGCACTGACGGTATCAATGGTGGAAATACAGTTGAGCAGGGTAGTCTTGCCGGAGCCAGATGCTCCCATGATTCCTACAAATTCTCCCTCTTGAACGGAAAAGCTGATGTCCTGAATTGCTTTTGTAACATTTCCGCCATTTCCGTAATATTTTTGGATATGATCCAGTTTCAAAATTTCTTTCATTGTTATCACCTCTGATCTCTATTGTAAAATAAGAGTGGCTTCGTTTGTATCAAGTTTTCTTACAAAGTTCTAACAAAAATGTAAGAAGTGCAGAACGCTTTTCAGTTCTGCACTTCATGAATCAGACAGTTAATGTGAAAAGAAAGGGAAATGGCTGTGCCATGTTCCGACGACTCCGCCGTAATGCCAATGCCCAGCTTTTCACAGAGCCGTTTGCACAGATACAGACCAATGCCCGTGGACTGCTGAATCAGACGACCATTCTGACCGGTAAATCCCTTTTCAAAGATACGGGGCAGATCGGACGCAGCAATCCCGATTCCATTGTCCTCCACGACAAGGACAACCTGATCCTGCCATTTATGAGTAGAAATGCGGAGAACCGGCTGCTTCGTACGATACTTGACCGCATTGACAATCAGTTGATTTAGGATAAAACGCACCCACTTTTCATCTGAATAAACCGTATCCTGCATTTCCTCCACTTCCAGGCGCATACCACTTTGGAGCAGCAGATATTTGTTATCTGCAATCGCCTGATGCACCACTTGGGACAGTGCCATTTCCCGGACAGAATAATCTTTCTCTGTATGCTCACTGCGGGCATAATAAAGAGCCTGTTCCGTAAAGCGGTTGGTCTTTTCCAGTTCCAGCAGAAGTTCTTTTGTCCAGTTCGTCCGATGGTTTTCACATAGGAGTTTCATGGCAGTAATGGGCGTTTTGATTTCGTGAATCCATTGTTCAATGTATTCCTTGTACTCCAGGCGTTCCCGCTCGACCTCCCCAATCTGCTCCAACATGGATTTTCCAGCCATTTTCAAAATCTGATAGTAAACCTGATCCTCGGCCTGTTCCGGCAGTTCCATCACTTCAGAAATAAGGTATCTCTCGGAGAGCTGCTTCGCCATATCCAGAAGTTTTTTCATCTGCCGCTTTCGTTTCCAGTAAGTGAGGACAAGTCCCATCAGCAAAATCAATGCCCATACGATCAGAATCAATACTACTGCGGAAGCCGAATTGCCGCACACCAGCAAAAATACAGTGAGCGCAGCCATGCAAACAAGGTTCGTCAGCAGAAATGGAAGCCTGTTTTTCCAATACCGTTTGCTGTTCATATCGTGTACCCCTGGCGATGCTTTGTCTTGATAAAATCCGTCAGGCCAATGCCCGCCAGTTTTTCCCGGATGCGGTTGATATTGACGCTCAAAGCATTGTCATCCACATATAGCTGATTGTCCCATAGATAATCTACAATATCATTACGGGAACAAATCTTTCCTGCGTGTTTGAAAAGATAATATAATATTTTCAATTCATTCTTTGTCAGTTCTGCTTGGTTACCGTCATATTCAATCGTGCTACTTTCTAAGTGAAGAATCGCTCCTTGCCAATTCAGACGCTCAATTTGTTCTATCGGGTAAGCTCGTTTCATCAAGGATGAAATCTTTGCCAGCAGAATTGCTGTGTTATAAGGCTTGGTGATAAAAGCATCTCCACCCAGCAAAATACTGTTCAATTCATCCATGTCCGTATTGCAGCTTGTTACAAAGATAATCGGTACATTGGAAAAACTGCGGATTTGAGAACAGATTGAGTAGCCGCTTTCTTGTGGCAGCTTTATGTCCAGCAAAATCAAATAGGGATGAGTATTTTTGACCGCTTGCATAACTGATGTAAAGTCAGTAACTGCGGATGCCTCATATCCGTTTCCGTTTAACAGAACTTGTAATTCAGTTTGAATGATTGGGTCATCTTCGATGATGAGTATTTTATATTTTTCCATGATTACATGTCCCTTTCTTTGAATATTTAGTACCACCAAGGCAGTTCCAGCCAGAAGTTATCCAGAGCCAATTTCTCCGTGGACTTTGCTCTGCTCTCTGACAGATGGAAGTGCTTCGCCGTTTCGCTCAGAGGATGGAGGACATCGTCCTCAAAGCCAAAGCGATACCAGAGATAGGCTTTCTCTCGCTCATCAATCATTTCCAGAGCCGTATGGATTTCTTCGTGGGTTTCCTTTGCAATGAAAATCTGCTCTGGGTTCTGTACTCTGGAATCTGCTATAAATTCATGTTGTCCCTTATTCTCGCCCTTTTTGACCTCATCCAGACGAATGATACAGTCCAGATTTTTGGCTTCAAAGGTAGGATTCAGCCTGCGGATGTAGTCCAGCATGGCATTATGAATAGCCGGGGCAGCATAGGTCAAAAACTTGTTCCCGTAGTCGGGTTGAAAGCTGCTTATGCAGCCCAGAAGCCCCAATGAACCCTCCTGCACCAAATCGTTCAGTTCAATGCCGAGGGCAACGTTCAGCTCCCGCTGTGCGCTCCATATCTCGTATGCCGTCTTTCGGATAAACCGCAGATTGTTCTCTACAAGGGCGTTTTCTGCCCATTTGTCACCGCTCTGCGCCGCAATACAGAGCTGCTCGTTAGTTATCTTGTCCATCATCTTCCGGCAGCACCATCGTCTGCATCAGCCCCAGCAAGGCTTTGTTAAAGTTGTCCAGAGCTTCCTGATTGACTCCATCGACACCGGAAATGCTGCCTGTAATAGCATCAACAACTGCTTCCGGCGTGATGGTCGGATTCTGCATATCCTGCCCCTTGGTCAGCTCGGCAAACATCTTTTCGGTGGCTTCCTTGCTGATTGCCTTGGCTGCGACCAAATCGCTGCCTGCTTCTTTCTTGATTTCCTTAACCACCGTCATAAAGGTGTTTTGAATCGTGGTCTGGTCTGCCTGATAAGCGGGAATTTTCATGGCATTAGCGGTTCGGGCTGCCTGTACTGCTTCGGGAGCTTGGTTCTGTCCCAACAGCAGAGAGCCAACGGTAGCAAACATCTGGTTTTGTGCGGCATATCCTCTTGCAAGGGTATCATCCATATACTGTGCAATCATATAAGTAACCATGGCAAAGCGGGGATTTTCCAGCAGACGGTTGACTACATCATTGTTGACCTTTCCGGTATAAAGATTCTTTGCAGCTTCAACAGATAATCCCAGTTCTGAAATATCGTAGTTCTTTTTATCTGGGATTACGGTCGTACCCAAGATAAAGTCCGTGGACACATTGAACACTCTGGCGATGCGGATAACGCTTTCTTCGCTCAGCTTTTCGGTCTTTCCGCTAAGGAAGCGGCTGATGGTGCTTTCATTCACATCAATCCGAAGTGCCAGTTCTCGCTGGGTCATCTTGCGTTCTCTCATTACATCAACGATTCTTTTCCGAACATCGGCGGGTAAATAAGTATCAGCCATTATGCTTCCTCCCCTCTGTCTGTTTTCTGTTTGATATATTTTCCGCTTTTAATGCGGGCATCTGTCGGCTTTTCAGCGTCCTCCGGGATGATCCAGCGGCTTCCTGCCCGCTGTGCGCCCGGTATGCGGTCATTGTTGCAGAGGATACCAACTCTTCGGGGAGAGATACCCCATTTCTCGGCAACTTCAAATGTAGACAGGTATTTCATTTCTGTATCATCCCTCCTGATTCATATTAACTTCAATTATATTCTATTTACGGAACAATATCAACCAACTTTGTGTGAACACTGCCGTCTCGAAACTTGCATTTTTTCAAGTTTTCGGGGCGGCTTTTTGCTTTGCTTGCGGAAGTGCCTGATTTTTCGGTTGAAAGCGTTTTTCTGCGTATATTCAGGCAGATGAAAAAATCATCGAGAAAAATCAAGGAGGTTATGCAAATGAACATTTTTGAAACAGTCAAGGCGGCGGTCACGGTTAGGCAAGCCGCCGAACACTACGGGCTGAAAATCAATCGCTCCGGGATGATTTGCTGCCCTTTCCACGATGACAGACACCCCAGCTTGAAGCTGAACGAGGATTACTTCTATTGCTTCGGCTGCGGTGCCAAGGGAGATGTGATTGACTTTGTGGCAAGGCTGCTTGACCTGTCTGCCTATGAAGCAGCGCAGAGACTGGCTGCGGATTTCGGACTGGACAGGCCGCCGTCCGTGGTGGCACAGGTAAAGAAGTACCGTCCCCGTGTGAATCAGTCGAAACAGGACGAGCTTTTCTGCATGAATGTGCTGTCCGGGTATCTTCATCTTTTGGAGGACTGGAAAGAGCGATATGCTCCCGAAGCACCGGAGGACGAGCCGGATGAGAGGTTCGTGGAAGCTTGCCACAAGCTGGAATATGTGGAGTATCTGAACGATTTGCTCCTTATGAGCGATCAGGAAGAAAGGACTGATACCGTCAAGGAACTTTTGACAGACGGAACGATTGCAAGAATGCAAACACGACTGGACGAGCAGAAAAAGGAGGTGCGCTGCCATGTCAGAGAACAGGAAATTGCTTGAGATGAATGTGCCGATGTGGTTTGACGGCAAGAGTATCAATGAAGCTCTGTTTTGTGAAGATTTTCTGAGAACCCGTCAGATTATCTTTGCAAACGGAGCTTTTTTCACACCTGATGGTCGAGTGACGGACGACCTGCCGCTTCGTGGCGAAATCTTTGAAGAATTGAAATATTGTGCCGTGAACAACATTCCCCGCAAAATCAGCAACATCATTGAGATTATGAAGCTGGCGGCTCATGTGGAGGACTTCCCGCCGGAGCAGGACAGGATTCATCTGGCAAACGGTACGCTCATGCTGGACGGCACTTTTACAGAGGGGAAGCCGGATATTGTGAGAAACAGGCTCCCGGTTTTCTATCGCCCGGATACTCCGAAACCTGTGCTGTGGCTTTCCTTTCTGAATGGTCTGCTTTACCCGGAGGACATCCCTACCTTGCAGGAATTTATCGGCTATTGCCTGATTCCCTCCAATAAAGGACAGAGGATGATGGTCATTAAGGGCAATGGCGGCGAGGGTAAATCCCAAATCGGTGCGGTGCTGGGGCAAATGCTGGGCAGTTCCATGAAGGACGGAAGCATTGGTAAAATCTCTGAGAACCGATTTGCCCGTGCCGATCTGGAGCATATCCTCCTATGCGTGGATGATGATATGCGAATGGAAGCCTTGCGCCAGACCAATTATGTGAAATCCATTGTGACAGCTCAAGGGAAAATGGATTTGGAGCGCAAGGGCAAACAGAGCTATCAGGGCTGGATGTTCGCCCGTCTGCTGGCTTTCTCCAACGGAGATTTACAGGCATTGTATGACCGAAGTGACGGTTTCTACCGCAGACAGCTTGTGCTGACCACAAAGGAAAAGCCTGCCGGAAGAATGGATGACCCTGACCTCGCCCAGAAGATGAAAGCTGAGGTGGAGGGCATTTTCCTCTGGGCGTTTGAGGGATTGCAGCGTCTGGTTGCCAACAATTTCAAATTCACGGAAAGTGAGCGCACCAAAACCAACCGAGAGTCCGTCAAGCGTGACAACAACAATATTTTCGACTTCATGGAGTCTGAGGGCTATATCCGGCTGAAAGCGGATGCTTCCATCAGCTCCAAGGAGCTGTACGAAATTTATCGGATGTGGTGTGAGGAAAATTCTCTGCCGCCCCTGAAATCCCGCAGCTTTAGTGACAGTGTGGTGGCAAATTTAAGTCGCTACAATCTGGAACACACCAACAAAATCACAAACTCTGCCGGGCGCAGGGTGTGGGGATTCATGGGAATTGAAGCCGTAGCCCGTCCGAATATAAATGGGTTTTACGACGTTTCGCCGTGTACGTACGTACCGGAGGAATGGCGGGATTGATTTTTTGGTACGTACGTACACAGCGTACGAGCGTAAATCACTCCTGTATAAAACCTTCGTGACGTACCCAAATGACAGGAAAAAGTCAGTCTTTTTTCTGTCAACGGACGGGGCGGTTTCGCAAAACAGCAGCCGTCCGTGCCGGACATTGGAAAGAGGAGCAGACAACTTTCTGATGTTCGGCAGAGGTCGCCGCAGCGACCGCATTACCCTCGGAGAGCCCCTCGGGAGAGCCCACGGCACTTTGCAGCCAGTATGGATGAAAGTGTCATAGTGGGTTATTACACTTCCGCAGAAGTGCCTCTCCAAAGCTACCTGTCTGCAAATCCCAAAGAAAGGAAGGAAAAATATGGCAAGAAATGACGGAGTTGACCGTACCTGTGCAAGAAATATGGATGTCACAGATAATGACATCGGAGATGCACAGGCACACAATGAGCGTGAAAAAGAAATATACAGTAACGAAGATATTATCCCGGAAAGAAGTTCCCTCAACGTACACTTCAAAGAACCTACCGGGAGCTACGCTGAAATGTTTGAGCAGATGAAAGCTGACAACATCATTTCCACCAGAGGTCTGAAGGCGGATGCCGTCCATTTCAACGAAATGGTCTTTGATGTGAACTCTGCGTACTTCGACAATCACGGCGGTTATGAATACGCCAGACAGTTTTATGAGGAAGCCTATAAATCCGCTGTGGAGATTGTTGGCGGTGAACAGTATATCCTCTCGGCAGTCATGCACGCTGACGAGATTAACCGGGCGATGTCCGAAGCACTTGGCAAGGACGTGTTCCATTATCATCTTCATGTGGTCTATGTCCCTGTGGTGGAGAAACAGATTTTGTGGTCGAAACGCTGCAAGGATGAAGCTCTCAGAGGAACGGTAAAGGAAACCATTATGCAGGTCAGCCGCAGTAAAAAGTGGCTGTCCAAACCTGCTGTGGACAAAGATGGAAAACCAATTCTGCAAGTCAATGGTAAGCCTGTTCTCCGAAAATCCTATTCTGTTTTACAGGATGATTTTTTTCAGCACATGAGAGCTGCCGGATATACCGATGTGGAACGTGGAGAGCGTGACAGCACCGAGGAACATCTGACTGTGACCCAGTTTAAGGTGGCAAAGGAAAAGCAGCGACTGGAAGCTGTGACGGCGGAACTGAACCAGAAAGAAGCACAGCTTGACGATACTACACAGGCTGCGGAGAAGAAAAAGCAGGAGCTTAAATCCCTGCAAGCACAGACTAAGGCGGCAACCGGAATAGCGGTGACGGTTCAGGAGCTGGAGTCGATGGGTAAGAAATCTTTTACCGGGAACATCGTCTTGACACCCGATGAATGCCGTACTCTCAAAAATTATGCTGTCAGCAGCTTTGCTGAAAAAGCGGAGAAATTAAAATACCAGCAGAAATATGAAACAGCCAAGAAAGATGCTGGGGTATGGAAAAAACGATATGAGAAACTTCTGGAACAGGCTCAGCCGTATCTGGATGCTGTCAAGCTCGCACCTGAAAGGGTACGGGCTTTTCTTAATGCCGTTTTGACCAGAGGAAAAGAGAAACAGGACATTCCGCAGGAACGTGGACGAAAAAGAAAGGAGAGCACTATTGACAGATAAATGGAATGGTTTTGCCGATTTACTTGCAAATTTAATAGAAAAATATGCGGCGGTTCTGGATATTGATAATCTTCCAGAGCCGCCGTCTTGTTTGGAGGAAGAAAACACATCTGAAGAACCCAGTGACACTATTGAATTGATGGAAAAGCAATGATATAATAGTCGTGGAATAAGTGTCCAAACTCTATGCGAGAGCTACTGTTCTCAACGCATAGAGCTACATAGAATAAAAGCGCAATACCCCGTTGCACAATTAGAAATGAGGTGTTCCGGTGAACAATTATGATGATATGAATCAAAAATCCAATATGATTATTTACACAACAGAAGATGGATTGACAAAAATTGAAACCACATTTGATGAGGATACCGTGTGGTTATCCATTGACCAGATGGCAGAGTTGTTCCAGAGAGATAAATCTACTATTTCAAGACATATAAAAAATGTATTTTCCGAAGGCGAGCTGCAGCGAGAGTCAGTTGTTGCAAATTTTGCAACAACTGCGGCAGATGGAAAAACCTATCAGGTTGACTACTATAATCTTGATGTTATCATTTCTGTCGGCTATCGTGTAAAATCCAAGCGTGGCACACAGTTCAGAATCTGGGCAACTAACATTCTCAAAGAATACATGAAAAAAGGTTTTGCTTTGGATGATGAACGATTGAAAAATCTGGGCGGCGGTGGATATTTCAAGGAACTGCTTGAAAGAATCAGAGACATCCGTGCATCGGAAAAGGTGTTTTATCGTCAGGTGCTTGAAATCTATGCCACCAGCATTGACTACGACCCGAAAGCGGAAATCTCTATCCGTTTTTTCAAAAAGGTTCAGAATAAAATTCATTATGCCATTCACGGACAGACTGCGGCAGAAGTGATTTATACAAGAGCGGATGCGGAAAAAGAGTTCATGGGACTTACCACCTTTGCCGGTAATCAGCCGACACTCAAAGAAGCGATTGTTGCGAAAAACTATCTGAATGAGAAAGAGCTTCGTGCTATGGGACAACTTGTATCCGGGTATCTGGATTTTGCGGAACGTCAGGCAGAGCGTGAACAGGCAATGACGATGCAGGACTGGGCAGAGCATCTGGATCGCATTCTTACCATGAGTGGAGAGCAGCTTTTAATTGGAAATGGAAGCATTACTCATAAGCAGGCTGTTGATAAAGCGACTGGAGAATATCGAAAATATAAGACAAGAACGCTCAGCGACGTGGAAAATGATTATTTAAATTCGATAAAGATGTTGGAACAGAAAACTGACGGCAAAAAATAACAGACGATGAAAGCTGAATTATGCCACAGGCTGTGGCACAAATGAGGATGGCGATATGAAAGAAAAAACAAAAGTATATATTTATACGAGAGTATCTACTGCCGTTCAGGTAGACGGTTACTCCTTGGATGCTCAGAAATCAAGAATGAAAGCCTATGCTGAGTTCAACGATTTTGAAATCGTCGGTGAATATGAGGATGCCGGTAAATCGGGAAAGTCCATTGAGGGCAGATTGGAATTTAACCGCATGATGGAGGATATCAAGTCCGGTAAAGATGGCGTGTCCTATGTGCTGGTGTTCAAGTTATCACGTTTTGGCAGAAATGCGGCAGATGTGCTGTCTACCTTACAGGTGATGCAAGATTTCGATGTCAATCTGATTTGTGTGGAGGATGGCATTGATTCTTCCAAAGATGCCGGTAAGCTGATGATTTCCGTGCTTTCTGCGGTTGCCGAGATTGAGCGTGAGAATATCCGTGTTCAGACGATGGAAGGCAGAATCCAGAAAGCTCGTGAGGGTAAATGGAACGGTGGTTTTGCTCCCTACGGATACAAATTGGAAAAAGGTATGCTGTATATCAACGAGGAAGAAGCCGAGGCAATCCGCATTATCTTTGACCAGTATGTGCATACCGATATAGGAGCTAACGGACTTGCGAAATACCTTGCCAATCACGGTATCAACAAAATTCAGCGGCAGAATGGAAAAAATCCTCTGTTTGATGCAGCCCTGATTCGCAGAATTTTGAAAAATCCCGTTTACTGTGGTAAAATTGCTTACGGCAGGAGAAGAACAGAAAAGGTACATGGAACTCGCAATGATTACCGACTTGTGGAGCAGGAAAATTATCTGTTAGTTGACGGTCTGCATGAAGCCATTGTATCAGAAGGACTCTGGCATGAAGCCCAAGTAAAACTTCTTGCTCAGGCGAAGAAGTATGAAAAGGTCAACAACGGTAAAGACAACAAGGTACACCTGCTGACCGGATTACTTAAATGTCCTATTTGCGGAGCCGGAATGTACGGCAACAAAAGCATCAAGCACAAGCCGGACGGCACGAAATATAAGGATTTCTTCTATTATGGCTGCAAACACCGCACTATGACCCGTGGTCATAAGTGTGAATACAAGAAGCAAATCAATGAGGAATTGCTGGACGGTGCTGTTGCAGAGGTTATTATCAAACTGGTCAGCAATCCGAAGTTTGCGGCGATGATGCAGCAAAAAATCAATATGAAGATAGATACATCCGCCATTGAACAGGAGATTGCCAATTATGAAAAACAGCTTCGTCAGAGCTATGCTACGAAGTCCCGTTTGATTGATGAGATTGATACCCTTGACCCAGATGATAAGCACTACATCAAGCGTAAAGCAGACCTTGATGATCGCCTTTATAAAATGTATGATAAGATAGAGGATACGGAGAATCTGTTGATTGAAGCCAGAGCAAAGAAAATGGCAATAGAAGCAGAAAAACTCACTGCTGACAATATCTACAAAGTGCTGATTTATTTTGAAAAGCTGTACGCTGTCATGGACGAGCAGGAGAAGCGACAGATTATGGAATCGCTGATTTCTGAAATCCATATCTATGAGGAACGACAGCCAAACGGTCAGTGGCTCAAATCCATCAAATTCAAGCTTCCGATTATTGAGGAAGATATGGAAATGAGTTTGGACAGTGACACACATGTCGAGGTGGTCGGGTCGCTGGTCCGTGTAAAATAAAAGAGGAAAAAGCTATGGCATCGTTTTCTGGCATCAAAAACACCCTGCTGGCCGAGCAGGCGGACGAAGAAGCTGCCCCCGCCCATGACCCAAACCCAAAAAACAGCAAGGCCCCGGAGCGATATGCTCCGGGGCCTGCTGTCATTTTTTATGGAAAAAAATCATGCTTTCCGGGGTGCTGCGGCGCTTATTATTTAGCCTCTGCGGTAACTACGATGATGCGCTTTGTTACCTGTTTGCCGTTCTTATCGACCGTCTTGTAAAGTGCAGTACCCATGTAACGGGTGTCTGCAGGCTTTTTACCTGTCAGTTTATCCATATTCAAAGCTCCATCAAATACCTGAGTCATGAACTGAATCGCCTGTCCGCTGACTCCGAACCCATCGGTGTAAGTCGCTCCACACCAGACAAAGTTATTTGCATTTGCGCCGCCCGCATTGATTCCAAGGATCTCTTCAGCTTTCTCAGGCAAGGAGCTGTTCTTTAAATACTCTTCCAGTTCTTTCAGTTCTTCATCGGACAGCGCAGCAATAGCTTTTGCCAGCTCCCGCTCTTTCGCCCGGGGCGTAAAGGTAACGCCCTCCTCTGTAGCCTTAGCCATGTCGTTCATGGCATCTACAATGTCCTTCTCGGTCACAGCGTTGCTGCCGCAGGCGGTGAGAAGGGTCAGGGCCATTGCACCGGTCAGCACAACGGCCAGCAGTTTTTTCAGCATCTTCATTTGTTTGTATCCTCCTTAACCTAAACCGGTGAACATCCCGCCTGCTGCCCTTGCAGAAGGCGGTCTTTTTCTCTAGTGTACCCCCCCCCCCCATATATTTGTCAATAGAGCGCTGCTTTTTTGTATACTGTACCAAGTAAACGATAAAAGTTTTGAGTATGCTGCACAAACAAAGCCCCCGGCCGGGAGCGTTCCGGGCTCCGAGGCCGGGGGCGGGAGGCATGATCTTGCCGGTTCAAAGCCCGGACAGCGCCAGCAGGCGGACGAAGAAGCTGCCCCCGCCCATGGCCCAAACCTGAAAAACAGCAAGGCCCCGGAGCGATATGCTCCAGGGCCTGCTGTCATTTTTTATGGAAAAAAATCATGCTTTCCGGGGCGCTGCGGCGCTTATTATTTAGTCCCTGCGGTGACCACGATGATGCGCACCGTTGTCTGCTTTCCGTGAATGGTCAGAGTACCAAGTGCAGTGCCTATGTAGCGGATATCTGCGGGCTTTTTGCCATCCGGCTTATTTTTCACAGCGTTTTCGCTCAGGATCTCATTCATCGCATGATAAGCCTGTCCGGTTGCTCCGATCTCATCGGCAAAAACTGATCCATACCAGACAAAGTTGTTTTTATTTGCGCCGTTCTCATTGATTCCAAGAATCTCCTTGACTTTCGGAGACAATTCACCACCCTTTATGTTCCGATCCGACTCGGGCAACGCAGCGATAGCTTTTGCCATCGCTTGTTCATCCGCCCGGGGCTTAAAGGTATAATTCTCGTGCTTTCCGGCTGCAACTGAACTCTTGACGATGTCATTCAGAGCATCCGCAATGTCCTTGTCCCTCACAGCTTTGCTGCCGCAGGCGGTGAAAAGGGTCAGGGCCATTGCACCGGTCAGCACAACGGCCAGCAGTTTTTTCAGCATC
>OAWX01000856.1_pt1 | contig 15893 bp, 19 predicted proteins | sample 1495571 | NCBI WGS metagenome assembly OAWX01 (sample SAMEA2580265, study PRJEB22360) | human gut metagenome | biome: human gut; feature: human-associated habitat; material: faeces | place: Denmark | collected 2008/2010 | reverse complement strand
TTTTGACCGCTTTTACCTTGCTGTCGCCATTTTGACAGGCAGTTACAAAGTTCTGGATACGGTCGATCAATTCTTTATGCTGGGTATCAATTGTTTCATTTCCTGTTACTAAATTGTCATCAAAGGTAATGTTTAAATCGTAAGTCATAATTTGACCTCCATTTCTTTTATATGTTCTCTTAGGATCTTTTAATGTCTGGCAGTTTTGTACCTGCATTTTCTGCTTAGTCTTCTACAGGAACGAAAACATCTTTTCCTAATCCGCAGATTGGGCATGTCCAGTCATCTGGAATATCCTCAAATGCAGTTTCTGGATCGATACCAGCGTCTGGATCTCCTACTGCCGGATCATAAATATATCCTTCACATTCATATTTTATCATAGTCATTTTCCCTTTTCAATGTCGATTTATTTTTGTTACCAAGTTCCTAGCAATTTTTCTAACACTTTGTTTCTTGTATATCTGTATTATACATGATAATTATTCTCTTATCAATAATAGTAATTATTATTATTGTACTTAGCATAAACTGATATTTGAATTGCAAATTTACATATTGTATATATCATGGGAATAGTTGAATAAAAAAATGAACTCTATTCATTAAAGACAGAGTTGCTGGAAATTATTTCTCTCCAACAACTTTTTTCGTCTTTAAGTCCTTGAAACACAATACTGTCCAATCAGATTCATCCAACTGTTATATTTATTCTTTTCACACACCTTTCGGCAAATTTCATTTTCCATCAATACACAGAACATCTTATCATAATCAAATGCCCAAACAGCACCATTCACATGGTTTTCCACTGCTTTCTGATCTATGCTCTTTAAGCGTGTGACCATTTTTTCAATTTCTCCATTTCCCAAATTACCGATATTTTTACAGATAAACCGAAAGAAATTCAACGTTGCATATTCATCATGCCAATGGAATTCTTCTGGATTGTTTTTAATTTTACTGGCTCGCTGCTGTTCTTTGATTATCTGATCAGCTACACCTTTCATCGAATCTTCGTATCTCATATTACTCACCTACTCTTCCTCAACGCCCAGTGACGGTTTAAATCTTTTGTCCTTTGCCTGCGGTACCACGATCTCATAAAAATAAAATCCTAAATACCCAAGTGCCTGCTTCTTCATTTTATAAAAAGAAGTCCTGCCTATTCCTAACTCCTGCTGTACTTCCACATCTGTCTTATTATAATGACTGCAAAAACAGGAATGAAGGATTTCACTGAGCATCACACCATTCGGTGCATAGAACTTCACCAGTGTCATTCCACGATAGATCATATCAGACAAGCCATAAATGATCATCAGGTTATTCATTTCCCGGTGCATCTTTGGCACATTCAGCTGATTGTTATAAATGCTCAGATAACTCAATGCATATGCCATATCTTCATTGATTTTCTCCTGGCACTCCATATCCAGTTCTTCCAATACAACCTGGTTTTCTAAAATCAGTTTCTGGTAGCTTCTCATCAGTTCTTTAATATCAGTATAATGTCTTTCGATTGTAACTTCCAGATAATCCTGTGCATGACTTGCCATCTGGAAGGTAATTTCTTTCATTGATTTAATTGCATAATCTCTGTCTGTCATCAGTTTCAAAATCTCCTTATCATCATCACACTAACTGGCGGTCTTTCAGACCAGTTCGCTTTCCCCATGATTTTGATGGGAAGCAATTACTTACTACAACTTGCAGAAGCGGATATCCAAAAGGCATTGTGGGAGCTGCCTTTGCTGACCGGAATCCATCTTCTTATGTAAAACCTGCAGGAATAAAAAGGGAAAGTGACTATCCCTGCCGGTTAATAATCCAAATAATATCGTCTATACCAATCTCTCCTTATGCTGTTTTTCTCTCCATAAACCATTTATCCACTTCGTAAAACAAGTGGCTTTCCTGCCCCTGTATCATACAGGTATACATCATTCCTACACCGCCTGCCTTTCTGCTGGCGCATCGCTCGATTTTCAAAATTCTGTCAATGCTATACTTTCTTCCATCCTCCCATGTAAAAAATATGGGAACCAGCTGTCCGTCTTTCCGAAACTCTGCTACTACATCTACATATACTTTGTTCATGCCGACACCTCACTATAAAATCTCAATTGCTCTTGGCGATGCCGGGATTCTGCGGATATATCCATTTAACTCCAACTGCTTGATTCTGGAAAATGCTGATGATGTTGATTTCACCCCGATCAATTTTCCAAATTCCCGTATTGTCGGTGGATATCCATGTTCATTGGTATATCGTAAAATACACTGATAACTTTCTTCCTGTTTTCTGGTTAATGCTTTTTTCAAATCTATCCCTCCAATTACCCATGGAAATAACTATGTGGATGGATCGTTTGCGTACCAGCGTCTAAGTGGGATAAGACTTTATCCTGATACATTGCCGCTCGCTGTATACTGAAATAACCAAACCGTCGTCTGATCTCATCTACAGTACGATCCAGCTTCTCTAACTTTTCCTTTTTCTCCTGATTTCCAAATAAATCCAACTGCACGGGAATATCATCTAACACAAGATCCGCAGCTCGGATTCCCAGGCTTCTAATGGGATGTTCCCATTTGTAATTATCTTTAAATAGCTGAAATGCTGCAGTTACAATCTCGTTTGTAATATTCGTTGGCTGTCGTAAATGTATCTGTCTGGAAAAACTATACAATCCATTATCTCGAACTGTAATTTCTACTGTTTTGCATTTAAATCCATGTTTCCGCAATCGTGCAGCTACACTTTCTGCCAATGCTATTTGAATGATCCAGACATCCAGATCATTTTCCAGATCTCTCGGTGTTGTAGTGCTATTACCTATCGACTTTACTGGTGCTTCATATCCTTCCTTGCAAACCGGATCTTCATCCCAGCCATTTGCGAAAGCCCATAATACATTTCCTATTTTTCCAAAATGACTCTCTAACAACTTTTCGTCTGATTCCGCAAGTTGCCCGATTGTCCGGATTCCAAGTTTTTGCAATTTCTTATTTGTCTGTCTTCCGACATAAAGCAAATCTGACGCTGGAAGCTGCCATATCCTGTCTTTATAATTTTCTCGATTAAACTCTGTGATTGCATCCGGCTTTTTATAATCTGAACCAAGTTTCGCATAAATCTTATTCCAGGAAATTCCAATACTTACCGTTACACCCAGTTCGTATTTAATCCGATGGCTGATTTCTCTCGCAATTGTCATTCCGCTTCCTTTCAGATTTCCACTGTCTGATACATCCAGCCAGGCTTCATCAATTCCATATGGCTCAATTTTGTCTGTATACTCTGAATAGATTTCTCTTGCCATTTGTGAAAATCGCAAATATAAATCCATCCGTGGCGGTACAAAAATAATTTCCGGGCAAACCTGTTTCGCCTGCCATAATGCCATTCCGGTTTTTACTCCTTTTTTCTTGGCAATATAATTTGCTGTCAGCACAATTCCATGCCGGACTTCCGGATCGCCACCTACTGCCAGAGGCATTCCGGCAAATTCCGGATGATGTAGCATTTCTACACTGGCGTAAAAACAGTTCATATCACTATGCAGGATCACACGCTCACTCAAACTTTTCACCTCCCAGCTGTTTCCTTCAACATAATGTCTTATCAATTTCTGTATGTTTAGTATATATCGACATTCCGGAGATAGTCAAGCGACATCTTGGTTGTATTTTCTCCATTTCGGAGATTATTGTTGATTTTATTTCTAACATACGGTATAATGCATATAGAAAATTCAAATAGAAATGAGGCGAACAAATGCGTGATTTCGGGGAAATACTAGCAGAAAATAGAAAAAAGAAAGGATACTCTCAATCAGATCTGGTAGACCTGCTTTCTCAAGAAGGTATTCAGGTCACTACAAAAGCAATCTCCAAATGGGAGACCAATGCACGAGAACCAGCTTTACATGTTTTCCTGACACTTTGCCAGTTACTTGATATCGAAGATATATATGAATCCTTCTTTGGAGAAAACCCATATAACATTATGAGTGGATTGAATGAAGAAGGCAGAAATAAATTGATTGAATTTGCTGATATTTTGAAAGCTTCTAAAAAGTTTTCTCCACTGTCTGCAAAGATTATCCCATTCCATCATCCTGTAGAAATTACCTGGGAACCAGTTTCTGCTGGTACTGGAAATTACCTGGAGGATTCTGTAAAAGAAACCTATGACGTAGGACACCTTGCTCCTGAGCAGACTGACTTTGGTGTACGGATTTCCGGTGACAGTATGGAGCCACTTTATCATACAGGCGATGTTGCATGGATTCAGAAAAAAGATTCTCTTGCTAATGGTGAAATTGGAATCTTCTATCTCAACGGCAATACTTACATCAAGGAATTACACGATGAGCCAGATGGTGTTTATCTGATCTCTTTAAATCAAAAATATCGTCCTATCCAGGTTTTGGAATCTGACTCTTTTAAGATTTTTGGAAAAGTAATCGGAAAATGCAAAGGTGCAGAAATTCCGGGATTCCATTAAATTTCAACAGCAGGTTCATGATCCTGCTGATAACAATAAGCAAAGGAAGTGATTGAATGGCAATCAATAATACACTAAAAGATATTCGTGAAGAACGGAATCTCATTCAAGCAGATTTGGCTGAAGCCATAGGTTCCTGCAGCCAGACTATAGGCCGCATCGAACGTGGAGAACGTAATCCCTCTCTTGAGATTGCAATCCGGCTGGCACATTACCTGAAAGTGCCTGTAGAAGATATTTTTCAAGTTGAAGACTGAAGCACAACAGCCAGAAAACCGAGGAGTAAAATCCCCGGTTTTCCTTTTGCTCAAAAAGCTTATGGCTCAATGGGGCTCTGAACAGTTACCACAAATTTATGAATTACTTTTATCAGTAATTCCTTCCTTTAATTCGTTTTCCTTTCCTAAAAATCAACTATTTATTCTAATATACCCCTTACAAGTTCGATTCAAAAACTCATAGTCATGTGTTACAACTATAATAATATATTTTTCTTCTGACAATTGTTTCATCAATTTTTCCACCTGACACATATGCTTAAAATCCAACCCGCTGGTAGGTTCATCGAAAATAAGCAGCTTTTTTCCACCCATAACTGCTTGGCAAATGGCAAGCCTCTGTCTTTGTCCACCCGATAATATCATCGGATGATATTCTGCATACTCTTCCAAGTCGAATTTTTCAAGTAATTCCCTGATTTTTTGTTCAGAGGCCTCTTCATTTGCAAGCAGACATTCATTTTTTACACTGTCTGAAAACAACTGATGGTTTACTTCCTGCATGACCATACCAAATAATTTTGTCCTCGCTAAAAAGCTGCATCTTTTTCCTTTATACAAAATCTCACCATTCTTTGGTTTAAGCAAGCCACACAAACAATTACAAAACGTAGATTTTCCTGCACCATTTTCTCCTGTAATACCAATGATATCCCCTTCTCCGGCAGATAAACTGATATTTTCAAAAATCATCTGCTTCTTCCTCTTACCTGAAAGGTTGCAAACCTGAAGTACTGCGTCTTCTGAGTTTACTGTAATCTCCGGGATCTGTATCTGTTCAGGAATGATACTCCTGAGTCCCATTTGTTCTCGTCTCAGATCAGACAAAGCCTTAAACTCATCTGACGTAAATTCTTGTTCTATACGTCCTTCTTTTATATAAATAATTCTGTCTGCGAATTTCTGGATCCATGCCAGACGGTGTTCTGCCACAATTACAGTATGTCCCTTCTCCTTAATTACCTTCATTCTTTCACTCAGCTTTTCCATAGCTGCTATATCCAGATTCGCCGACGGCTCATCCAGCACATAAATCTGCGGATTCATGGCATATACTGATGCAAACGCAAGAAGCTGTTTCTCACCACCTGACATGGAAAATACATTTCGATCTTCCAGCTTCTCTATATCTAATTCATTTATTGTATTCTTAATTCTTTTTCGTATATATTCCGGTTCCACGCCTCTGTTTTCCAGACCAAATGCCATCTCAGCATTAGAATTCGTATAAAAAAACTGAGTTCTTGGATTCTGAAAAACAGACCCTACAAGTTCTGCAATTTCATACATAGGCATCTCTGCAACATTTTTCCCGCAAACCGTAATCGTTCCGTCTACGCTGACATCCCTCACAAAATGTGGAATCAATCCATTAATCAGTTTTGTCATTGTGGTTTTTCCACATCCACTTTCCCCACATATCAATACAAACTCTCCATCCTGTATCTCCAGATTCACGTCTGACAGAATTCTTTTCTCTTGTATTGTTACATTTACATTTTCAAACTTTATCATTTCCTTTATCCTGCGATCACCACTATAAGAATTCCAAATGTTACCAAAATCATTATCAACCAGTCTGAAATCCCCATGTGAAGTGTTATTTCACTTGTCTTTTTTCCTGGATTCTCGATTCCTCTTGCCACTGCCGCCGCTGCTATTTCATCCGATGTATTGACTGCAGACACGATCAATGGAACTACCGTACACTCCAAGCGGGATGCCCATGAGATATTCTGAAGTTTCATAGCAGCATTTATATGTACGAACTCCTCTTTCAAAGCTGGAAAATATCGAAGTGTCGTAGACATTGCTATGATAAACCCCTGTGGTAGATGCAGTGTATACATGGCAGCGATCATTTTCTGCATGGACGATGTTCGAAGCAGCAACAAACCTGCCAAAACACATGGCATCATACGCAATGAATAATTAATCAGAACTGGAAACACCATATTCATCCATGCGGGGCACTGCGGAAATACATACATTAGTAAAAGGTGGAAAGAAACAAGTAAAACGATACCTTTACCTGCCGCCTTATATAGTCCATGTACCAGCATAAGCAGGAGAAATATGCCTGAAAGCATACTCCCCTGCTCAGATTTTTTCTGACAGAACATACCAATATTTGCCATTAAAAGCAGCCACAGCCCAGCTCTTGGATCAAGATGATTGATGACTGTTCTCTTATTCATCAGACAATTCCTGCTTTCTTAAAATGTTTACGGAATAAACCTTTGGCAATCAACGCTCCAATCACGCCTCCTATGACTGGAGAAATGCAAAGTATAATCAGCATTGGCGTAGAAATCAATCCCGATAAAGATCGGACATATTCTTCAGACATTCCATTTTGCTGAATCTGCGCCAGAAAACTGTCTTTATACACCCATATTGCCAGTGGAGAGCCAAGCATTCCATAACAGAAAAACACAAACGATATCATCATATGTGTAAAACTGTTATCATACTTTGTCACAGCCCTGTACAGTTCTGACAATACACATGCAATAGCAAATGTAATCAGTAACAATACTGTAAACTGACCAGTCACGAAATAAAGCAATGCAGTAATTGTTCCCATAATAAGTACTGCCCCTGGTTTTCTCACTTTAGATGTCATAAGCAGGAATGGGATTCCGGTCACAATTCCTGTCACGCCCGGTAACAGCAGCCACAACACTGGCACAAATCCAGTAAACATAGCTGCCAGATTGAGCACAAAATAAATTGCAGAGAAAATTCCTATTGTAATAAGATCCCTTCCTGATAATTTTCTTGATTCTTCCATGTCTTTCGTTCCTCCCTAGCCGATTTTCCAGCCTTCCGACTGGCTTCTGATATCTACAAAATCCTTATATTTTCCAGGAACAGCTACAAGCTCTCTGTGGGTTCCTCTCTGAACAATCTGTCCATCATCCACCACCAGAATCTGGTCTGCCTGCTCAATCGTCGCCAGTCTGTGTGCAATTGTCACAATGGTTTTTCCCTTGGTAAGTTCCGATATGGCCGTCTGGATCAGATGTTCATTTTCCGGATCTACACTGGCTGTCGCTTCGTCAAGTATAATAATCGGTGCATCTTTTAGAATCGCTCTTGCGATGGAAATGCGCTGTTTTTCTCCACCGGACAGGCTCCCACCCCCTTCACCGATTACAGTATCGTAGCCTTCCGGTAATGCCATAATAAAATCATGGCAGCATGCTTTCTTTGCCGCTTCGACCATTTCTGCTTCTGTTGCATCTGGTTTTCCAAAGCAAATATTATTCCTCACTGTATCATGAAACAGATATACATTCTGAAATACCATGGAAATGTTGGATAACAGACTGTCACAGGTAAATTCTTTCACATCATGTCCTCCCACACGAACACTTCCACTGTCTGCATCATAAAACCGGGCAATCAGATTGCAGATCGTAGATTTTCCGCTTCCGGAAGGACCCACGATTGCTGTAACTGTATGTTCCGGAATTTTCAGATTCACATTATGGAGCACCTGTCTTCTTTCCTTCCCTTCCCCGTAAGAAAAATCTACATTTCGAAATTCGATATCATAGTGTGTAATCTCTATCTGCTGTCCATCTGCATCAATGAAGGACTCTTTTGTCAATTCATTCAAATGATCCAGGGCATCATCAATGACTGCCAGTACATGGGCGCAGTCTGCAATCGGCTCCAAAGAACCAAACACATGGAATGACAACAGAATGATAATCATCATATAAGTAAAATCCAGCTGTCCTGAAAATTCCAGATAAAATGCAGAAATCACGATACACACACTTGCTGTCTTTAACGCCAGCAGATGCAGTGCATTATAAGGAATATACCCCCATTCTATTTTCAGATTAATATCACGGCTGTCCCTGCATGCTTTTTTCATGGAATCCATGGAAGCTCCTGCTTTTCCAAAGGATTTCACTACAGAAAGCCCTCTGGCATATTCCAGGGTTGCTCCGGTCAGATCTCTGTTTGCTGCTGCAAGTACCGGTGCATTTCTTGTACTGTACTTTGAAATGATAAGCAGAAATATCAGAGAAACAGCAGCACCTGTCACTGCGATCAGCCCCACTCTCCAGTTCATACAGGTAAGCCACAAAAGGATGCAGATAAAATTCAGATAACCTCCTACAAAGTTATCAATCATACGGATTCCCATTCCTTCCAGCGTATGAAGGCCTGTTGTGATGGAATTGAGAATCGTGCCTGTATTCATGTTCTGGAAGTATCCTAAAGATACACGTTTCAGTGCATCTCCTACTGCAATTCTGTCTCTTGCAATCAATTCATAACTGATCGACTCCTGAAATCTTGCTCTCAGATAATCAAACAGAAAACGCAGAAAAATGAAGCACAGCAGAATCACGATACTTTTCCCAATCCAAACCGTTGAGACAGCTTTTCCCTGTCCTTCGCATTCTACAAGCTTCCCGATCATATATGCAGCCCATACGACCGGCATTGCCGCAAACCAGCCTGAAAAAAAGGAAAAAATAAAACCGATATACAGATTCTTTTTAAAGCTTCCACACCAGTCAATAATTCTTTTTACAGTACTAAACATGATTTTTCACCTTCTTTCTGGCTTCCAACTGCCCAGTGCCTTGCTCCCACATGGGCCTGCCACATTCGCTGATAAAGCGGACTGTTCTGAATCAACTCTTCCTGGTTTCCTGCCCCTTCTATACAGCCATTTTTCAAAACAACGATTTTGTCTGCATCTGTGATTGTGGAAAGTCTGTGTGCAATGACCAGCAATGTCTTGCCTTTTGTCAGTTCTTCAATACTCTTCTGGATCTTGTTCTCATTTTCCGGATCCGTAAATGCAGTAGCTTCGTCAAGAATGACGATCGGTGCATTTTTTAACATCATTCTGGCAATGGCAATTCTCTGCTTTTCTCCACCGGACAGCTGTTTTCCAGCTTCCCCTGCCGGAGTATCATAACCCTGTGGCAGTTTCTCTATAAATTCCTGGCAGCATGCCTTTCTTGCCGCTTCCTTCACCTCTTCATCCGATGCTGCCGGATTACCAAGACGTATATTTTCCATAATGGAACACCGGAACAGGAAATTATCCTGTGTTACAAAACTAACCATTTCAGAAAGCTGTGACAGCGGAATTTCCTTAATATTTACACCGCCTATGGTAATGCTGCCTGACGTCACATCCCAGAATCTTGAGATCAACCTTGCTACCGTGGATTTACCTCCGCCGCTCGGTCCGACCAATGCAGTAAAACTTCCTGCCGGAATCGTCAGGTCAATTCCATGCAACACCTCGTCCTTTTCCTCACCGGTATAAGAGAAATGCACATTTTCCAGTTTCACATCATAGCTGTTGATGTTTGCATATACAGAAGGCTCCGGCAATTCTTTCATCGTAAGAAAATCCTGTATGCTTTCGATGTTATATTGCATTTCACGAAGATTTTCAGAGAATACCTCTATTTTTGCAAAAGATGTCACCATGGACATGGACAGCATGACTGCCAGCACAAGCTGTGATATGGTCAACAGACCATGCATCGTCAGATACAGACCTACAGGCAAAGTTCCAAGCAAGGTAGAAGGAAACAGGGCGAATGTCATTTTCATGGTGATCCAGGTGGAAGACAGCCATTTCACAACGAATTTCTTATAATCCAGAATTGCTTTTGCATATTTCTCATAAGAGGTTCCTGCCCTGCCAAATGCCTTAATAACCTCGATGCCCTCTATGTATTCCACAATAGTACTGTTCATATGTGCATTGGATTCATCGTACTGAGTGAAACTTTTTCCGCTGATAATCATGGTAAGCGTCATAAATACCAAGGACAATGGAACGGTTACAAGAGAAGCCAGTGCAATTCTCCAGTCCAGCGTAAGCAAAGCGATAAAGCTGATTACCGGAAGCAGGATATGTCCGCTTCCTTCCGGAATCATATGAGCAATGGGTGGTTCCATATTTTCGATTTTTTCTACCATAATGCTCTTGATTTCACCAATACTGTGCCCTTCCACATCTCCTAATGGTGCTTTCAGAAACCGGTCTGTCAGGCGGAGCCTTAAACCCTCCAATATGTGATAGGCTGCTATATGTGATATCCATGTGGATGCGGAAAAGCTTACGATTTTTATAGTGTAAAAGAGTAAGGCATACAGACACCATCTTAAAATTTCCTGCATAGGAGCCTGATTCAGATTTCTTATATACAAATCGATTCCACGGTAAATGCAATAATATGGCATAAGTCCACTGATAATACTGATAACAGATAAAATAACAGATATTCCAAGCCTTTGCCCGCTTCCTTCGGTATAGCTCAGCAACACTTTCAGCCAGCTGTCCTTTTTTTCTGATACTTTTTTATTTTCCATCATATGTTTCCTTTCTGAATCTGTACTCTGCCGGAGACAGCCCCATCACACTTCGAAATGCAGATGAAAATTTTCCCGGATTTTCATATCCTAAACAAAAGGCGATCTCTTGTATTTCTTTCGCCTTATCCTGTAACAGCATATTTGCAGCCAGATTCATGCGATATCTCTTCTGATAAGAATAAATGGAATCTCCATAAACATCTTTAAAGCATTTTTTCATAGTTGTCAGTGGAATTTCATACATGGCTGATAATTCTTCCATAGTAAACCGTGTCTGAAGATTTCCTGTGATCTTTGCATGAATCCCTTTGATTTTTTCCATCTGAGTTTTGTAATAATATGGTCTGACTTCTTTCCTGTCTTCTATGGTTATCGTGTTTAAGTACAACAATAATTCCACTACCTTTAGCAGATAATATTCTTTTACTTTTGCAAGCTCCGGATGTGCCATGTTTTTCTGGTAAAATTCTGAAAGAATCGACTCAAGTTCCTTATCTCCCCGAATTACATAAGGTTTCTCTTCTGCACAATACTGGCTTCGCAGCTCCTCAATGAATACGGAAAATCCATGAAACATTTCATCAAGTGCTTTCTGAACTTCCGCAACTTCCATGAAAATACTGACTCCATGATAATGCTTCAGAGGATAATAAGTTGTCCCTTTATGATTTTCTCTGTTATCCAGACGGAGTTCATTTTCCTGCATAATACTGAATACACCAGGCTTTACCTCCATCTCAATTCTTCCCTCCCGGCAGTGGTCAATACAGAATACTTTTTTGTCATTCTTCAATTCAAATTCAGATACACACTGTTCCATATGCATGTCTGAAAAGCAAATCATCACACCAGGCATTACTCTGTAAATCGTCATTACTCCCTCACCTGTCGTATCATTCAACATAAGGACCGAGCAATTCTCATTCTGAATCATAGGCTTCACATTGCTTCCAAGATTTGCAATTTCATTCACATTCAAATTTCTTCTCATTCCCTTCATATAGCTGTATTTTCTTCGTTAGTCATTTCTAACTTTTTTTATATCTTACCATGAGAATTAAGCTTTATCCATACCCGAATGGACCTTGGTAATCCATTTAGACAAAAAATAAAGTTCCAGACTTATCATCTGAAACTTTATAATAAATCCATCATCATTGTATTACTTCACACAATGGAAATATACCATCGAGCCTTCAACATGGACATCGGTTTCTTTATATAGTTCTTGAAGGATATTTCTTAGCTCTTTCTCCGTCTGAAACGGTGGAGAAAACCAACCTTTCTTTGCAAGAATATTTTTTACCAGCCAGTCTGTCCGTTTCGATTTTCCCTTGATATAAAAGCAGGCAATGAAATTGCCGCCTGGTTTCAAAACACGCCATATTTCATGAAATGCTTTTTGCTTGTCAGGAAATGCATGAAAACCATTCATACTGACAACAGTATCAACAGATTCATTCTCCATTTGCAGATTTCCCACATCACCCTGAATACATTTGATATGTGCATGACTGCCAAGTCTTTTTCTGGCTTGGCCAAGCATATCTATGCTGTAATCAAGGCAAGTAATATGTGCATTTTTCAAGGAACTCCATTTGTTTTCCGTAAATACAGCAGTTCCAACCGGAACATCAAGAAGATTTCCTGAAAAGTCATCAGGAACATATGCTAAAACTTTTCGTGCTATGTCATTATCATCAGTGCCACTCCAAAATAACTTAATATACAGTTTACTGAAAATATTTCCTTGAGTAAGAACATCGTCATATATATTTTTTGATGTTTCATAAGCATTTTGTATTTTGTCTGCCATATAACCCTCCAAATTTAATTTTCATTCTAAAAGTTTAAAACTATCGTTCTCTGATCTTCCTGACATTATAATTCATGAGGTGTCTTCCAATATGTCTATAAGCAAATGCTTTAAAAGCTGAAATTTCTTGATGATGTTCCTTCAATAGTTCATCTGGACAATCATAAACACCAAAATCCTGATTGATTCCCTCGCTCTGAATATAAGTATTGTTCCTATCAAATTCAATAATGAGATTTCTGAAATCCTTGACTGCTACTCCATAACCGCAAAATGCACCTTTACATTCCGGATTTCGTTCCTGTAACTTCTTTATATAAGTTTTATCCAAAATGAAGGCTTCCAATTCATACCACTGATTTTCAAAATTAATTTCTATCCAGCTATGGAAAATATTTTTTGGAGCATTACGGTAAACAAACCCGGTCATAGCTCCTTTCTGCAGGCTTTTATCAATCGTAAAACCATGTACTCTGCATGGAATATTACAGGCACGTAAAAGTGCCATGAATAAAGTTCCTTTAGTATTACATTGTCCATAACCATCTGCAAGTACTTTTGAAGCTGAAATTCCGTCATCAATATTATATCCAAATAAAATATCATCTCTTACATAGTTGTAGATTGCCTTAATCCTTTCAAATTCACCCATTTCCTTCCATTTCATATTTTGAATAAGTTTTTGAATTGCCGGATTAGAAAAATCAACCATTCGTGTTTCCCTAAGATACTTATCTTTCATTTCCTATCGCCTTCCCCATAGGTTTTCTCACAACACAATGCATTCGCATACCTTTACGGATTTCAAATCTTTCTACTTTTAATCCTGCTTTTTTGCAACATTTTATGACCGCATCTCTTGTTGGCACCTGGACATCTCCATGTCCACATATATTTGCCAACGGCAATTCCAATGTATTCATTAGCCATACCAATACTTTATTGTCACTGGTCACATCTCTAAGAACCAACCTTCCATTTGGGCGAAGACATCTTTTCACACTGTCAAAAAATGCCTGTGGATTCGGATAAACTTTCATATCTTCCTGTTGCTTTTGTAAATTCTTTAATTGACAATTTTTTATATTCTTCATTTTTCATGCTTTTTCTTTATATCATCTTATTACCATATTTTACCGAGTAATTCCACAATCCCTGCTACCACAAGTGCAACCACCAAATACAGTACAGTAGCCGCTCCTCGTTTTATCAACACGGTCTTCCAAGGCTTTACATAAGGAATACCTTCCATACCATTTATATGCCAGATTTTACTATGTCCCACCCATAATCTGTCAATCACAATACCATCAAACCAGTTCATAACCACAAGGAAAAGACAAGCCTGAAGATATGCCGTTTTAAAATCCGTAACCTGATTCCAAACAGAAATAATCAGAATCAGAACCACAAATATAATGATACAAAATGGTATCATAAACCACTTTGATCTTTTCATTACAGTTTCTTTATCAGCAATTCCACGTTTCTGTGCTTCTTCTATATATTCTTTTGGGTAAAAATATAAACAGTTACGCCCGTCATTCCTCACTGCACATTTTATCAGTAATGCATACAACAGACAATATAATACATTTTGCAACAACAATAACATTCTTTCTAATACCTTCTTTCAATATTCCAGTTTTCGACTCACTAAAAATCCATCTTCATCTTTTATAATTTCATATTCTTTTGCCATAGGATTCTCAGATCCAACCACGCAATAATCGCATTTGTCGGAATTTCCGCAAGTACCATGTCGAATCAAAGTTCCATGAATCTGGCTGATTCCCCAATAATCTGAATTACAGAAAAGTGGGAGTACATGCATCAGATTATGTTTTTTTGCAAATTCTGCATTTGGACATTGTGTAAAGTGGTATCTGGCTGCATGATTCTTTTTATCATATGGCTCTGATATATTACAGAAGCATGCTGGATATTGTGCATATAATTTTCGATCTTTTTCTCCAATTTTTTGAAAAACCTTGTTGATCAGCCACATATCAAAACTTCGATTCAGATTAAAAAACTTTCCCAATTTTACAAATCCTGACATAAATAGTTTTGTGACAAGTTCCTGTAATTCTTCTACTGGAGGATAATCTGGAAGATCTTCCAGATATTTGTCGTACTGTCTATTAATCAGCTCCCAGAGTTTGTTGCCTTCCTCTTCTCCATATCGTGCTTTCAACCATTTTTTTCTAAACAAAATTCTGGTATATCACTTAATTCTATATGTTCTACCATAAACTTTCTCCCATTATCCATACTGTTTTCTTAGTATCATCCACGTTTCTTCATAACTATTATTTTGTTTGAGATATTCCGAACAGCTGGAATTTTATCTATCACATGATAAATCGACATAAGTTCTTTCATCCCCTCAACCAGACTAACTTCCTGCTGAACAGAGAATTTCGACACAATTCTTTGCAGTTCCATTCCATTCTTAACTCCCCATGTGAATTTTGCATTGCTGCCCTCTATAGATTTTTCTTTCACATGTTTTACAACAAATGGGGACATGGTTTCGACCATTACGGTTACTTTCTGAAATGATTTTTCAATAATAGAAAATATCTTTCTGATATCCTTCTCACACAAATACATAGTAAGTCCTTCAATTATCACCAGAACATTTTCTCCATGATAATCGATATTATCCACGTAGGAATCATCCATTGCGGACTTTGCAATCTGATATATCGGGCCTGTTTCTGGAAGAAACTGACGCCTTATATTTATCGTCTCCGGCAAATCCACATTGTACCAGCGCAGATATTTTCCGTTCATCCGATAACATCTGGTATCCAGTCCGCACGCAAGATTTACAACAACTACATTTTCATGCTTCTTCAAATATTGCTCAACCATCCGGTCTAATACAATTGTTCTTGCAATCACGCCATAG
>OAWX01000846.1_pt1 | contig 15961 bp, 16 predicted proteins | sample 1495571 | NCBI WGS metagenome assembly OAWX01 (sample SAMEA2580265, study PRJEB22360) | human gut metagenome | biome: human gut; feature: human-associated habitat; material: faeces | place: Denmark | collected 2008/2010 | reverse complement strand
GCAGACCTCACCGACTCGTTCTACTTCATCGAGGCCGGCACGCTCGTGGAAAAGATCAAGTCGTCCTCGCAGACGCTCAAGCAGGAATACCTCGATACATACGAGCGAGGCGAATGACATGAAACTATTTGAACAGCTGAAGTCCAATGCGTCGCGCATGGCTGTCTACGCCATCCTCGTGGCAACGGCTTTATGCGGAATCGCGGCACCCGTCTATGCGCTCAACGGAGAGAAAGGCGATGTCGAACCCGCGTACATGGCTTCGACGGTTAAGGACCGGTACAAAGCCTTCTCTGGAGACACGTTTTACGTAGCAGAGTACGACACGACCTACCGTCAGCTTCGCTACAACAAGAGATACGAATATCTAGGCCCAGAAGCAATCAGCTATACATCGGGTTGGTACCGCTCCAGCTATGGACACATAACCCAGTTCAAGTGTAACTACCGTGTGTACAACTAAAGCAACCCGGCCGGGACGAGGGGTGACGCAAAAGCGTCGCCCCTCGTTTTTAACCATGTCAACTGAACCTGGTTCAGGCTTCAATGCAAGAAGAAGCAGGCCGAGGTCCAGATTTCGGACAAGAAGAGGGCGCTCGCGCGCGAGGCGCGCAAGGCACGCAACCACGCGCTCATGGTCGCCGGCGGGCTCATCGTGAACCACGCGCCGTGCGGCAACTGGAAACGCATCGACTGGGACAGGCTTGCGGCGTGAATCGACCGCCACGGATACAAGATCACCGGCTCCACGCAGCACGGAATCTGGACCCGTAACCTTTCGTAGCCCAGATCAAAATACCGGTTGTTTCCAGAAATCCTCTAGGAGGCGTCTAGATAGAGGATTTCTGGAAATGCAAATAACAATAATTTAGATTCCGAGCGTATCGACCGGAGCAACAACGATGCCTTCGCTAGTTACGTGAACCGGCATACCAAACCCGATGACGATGAGTTTCGCCGCAGGCGGCCTCTCCCCGCGATCGACCAGCTTTCGCTCAAGTCGAAGCAGATTTTCCACTGCCTCTGGGACTTGGGGGCTCCCGAGCTTAACCTCAACGGCAACCCACGAGCCGTCACGACGATGGACAATCGCGTCGACCTCTAGGTCGTCAGCGTCGTGGTAGTGAGATACGGTCGCATCGCTGGCCGCCGCGTAAACCTTGAGATCGTGCAGCACAAGGGATTCGAAGAGCAAGCCAAGGGTCTTCGGATCGGATGACAACGACTCCGGGTCCGCACCGATGAGGGCGACGGCGAGCGATGAGTCCGCAAGGTGCCGCTTCGCGCCCTGCCGCAACTTCACCGGCGACCTGAGAGCCGGATGCCACGCGGGGACATCGTCGACGATATTGATACGGCGCAGCGCGTCCATGTAGCCGGTAATCGTATTCTTTGAGACGTCAACGCCCAAATCCCTTTCGATGGACCTCATGCCGGCAAGAGTCGATTCATTGCGTGCAAGCGACGAGAGCAAGGCCCTTACCTTAACCGGGTCGCGTTTCACTCCATCCGCCCTCGAAACGTCAGACTCGCAAACACCGTCAATATAGGCGGCGGCTATCCGCATTGCGTCGGCAGTTGTCTTACCGACCGCTTGGGGCCAACCGCCGCGGCAGAGCAAATCCGCGATACCGGCGATACCGGCGATGGATCCGAGTGACGCCGCAACGGAATCGCCATCGAGCAGCGCACCAAGCGAGACCGCTCCCGACGAAATACCGAGCTCGAAAAGCGTCATGGTATCCATCCGCAAACGGGCGATTCGACCCACACCGCTGTGCATCGGCTGGTTCTCGGCTCGCGGCGTCGCAGATCCGGTGAGAATGAACTGTCCTGGCTCCCCTCCCCTGACATCGCATTCGAATCGCACGGCATCCCATAGCTTCGGTTCTTCCTGCCATTCGTCGACAAGCCTCGGGGTCGGTCCGACAATTGCTTGGGCCGGATCGAGACGAGCGAGCTGGAGGGCCGCAAAACCGCCAGATGGGTCGGAGAGAGATAACGATGACTCGGCAAATCTCTGAGCTGTCGTTGTCTTTCCACACCATTTCGGCCCCTGAATGAGCACTGCACCAAAAATGCCAAGGTCGCGCTCGACCAAGCAGTCAACACAACGTCCTATATACCTATCCATCGGCTTTCCCTCCAATCATTCATTTGAAATTATAGCGTCTATCTGCGTCGTTGGGACAAATAACGATTACTTATTGGGACGATTGACGGTAATTTATTGGGACGATTGACGATAGCTCGTTGGGACGATTTCCATTTTCTTAAGGCACTAATCAACGAGACCCACTGTGAACTATGAGACGGATAAATTTAGCTGACGCCTCTCATGAGTTCAGCAATGCTGATTTGAAATCCGTCGGCAATCTTCTTGAGATTTGAGAGGCTGACATTACGCCGCCCGACCTCAATGCTCGCGTAGTAGGATCGATCCATTTCAATCAAATTGGCGAACTGCTCCTGGCTGCACCCGAGTCCAGCGCGAAGCTCTTTGCATCTCATGCCGAATGATTTCTGAAGCGTCGTATCCATGACAAAAAGAGTCATGGATTGTTGTATAAAAGCCAACGGACTATATACAACAATCCCAGTTAAGGCGCATAATTATCTCTATTGGAAAGCACTCTGATGCCCAGTCGGATAGGGCACGGAAAAGGAATGGAACAGCACAATGACCCATGGAAAGCACTTCGCTGCCGGCGGCGATCACTTCGCCGCACTGCCAAACAAAAAGATTCACACTCCGAAGGGGATCGCGCGTCTGACCGTCACCGCGGCGACCATGGCCGCCATGACCGGATCGAGCCTCATCTCACCGTTCACGGCATTCGCCCAGACCGGTGACGGGGGCACGCAGCACCCCGCCGTGATGTCGCCGATCGCCGCCCACGCCGGCGCGGCATCCGGTACCGGCGCGAAATCCGCCGCACAGACCATCGCGGACCTGCAGAAGGCAGTCGACGAGGCGAAGGCGAAGGAGGACGCCGCCAAGGCATCCTACAATGAGGTCGCCGGCCCCTACAACGAGGCGGCTTCCGCCCGCGACCAGGCCAAGGCATCCTACGATTCTGCAGTCAACGCCGGTACGGCAGCCGACCGAGCGGCAATGGACGAGTACGCCCGTCAGGTCGCGGAGGGCAAGGACGCCGCCGATGCCGCCGGCAAGGACCTCGAGCAGGCGAAGGCGGGTCTCGCAGACGCCAAGGCGGATGCATCCGAGAAGGACGAAGCGTACCAGTCCGCCCTCAAGGCGGCCCAAGATGCCAAGGACGCCCTCGATAAAGCCAAGGCCGATGCCGTAGGCGCCACCCCGGAGGCAATCAGTGCCGCCGAGCAGGCCGTGCGCGACGCCCAGGCTGCCGTGAGCAGGGCACAGGCCGAACTTGACAACGCCAACGCGACGCTTGCCGATGCCCAGTCCAAGCTGGTTGCGGCCCAGTCTGCAAAGGATTCCGCCGATGCCGTCCTCGCCGCAGCCCAGCAGAACAAGGACGCGGCGGATGCGAAGGTCGCAGCCGCCAGCGCCGCCTATGAGCAGGCAAAAGCCGACCTCGCCGCAGCGGAGGCAGGCGCCAGCGGTCCGGAGTACGATGCGGCAAAACAGAAGGTCACGGACGCGGAGGCAGCCCTCGCTGCCGCACAAGCGACACAGTCCCAGTGCGAGTCCGAGCTCGAGCAGGTACAGTCCGCTGCGGCAACGGCACAAGCCGACCTGAATGATGCCCAGGTGGCCCTCTCCGTAAAGCAGCAGGCCGCGGCCGATGCCGAATCCGGTGTGAACGCCGCCCAGTCCGCTCTCGATGCCGCGAACGCCGGTCTCGATGCGGCCAAGCAGGTGAATGCCGACGCCGTCGCCAAGCTGTATGCCGCGAAGCAGGCTGTCAAGGACGCAGAGTCCGCCAAGGCAACCGCAGACGTAGAGCTCGCGAACGCCAAGGCCGCAAAGGATACCGCAGATGCCGCCGTGACCGCCGCCCAGCAGAAGGTCGACGAGGCCCAGGCGAAACTCGATTCCGCCGACGCGCAGCTCAAGCAGGGAGCCATCGGCTTCTTCCGTGCCATGGGTGCCGAAGATGCAGCCAACATCATCCTGAACGCCAAATATGCCGGAAAGACCGAAGTCGGCAACTCCAAGGACGCCACGTCTCTTGACAATATGCTCAATGCGATCAAGTGGATGAAGTCCGTCAACGACTACCGCAAGTCGGTCGGCCTGTCCGAGCTCCATGTCACCTACAAGCTCATCGCCGGTGCGATCGCAGATGCCAACTACAGCGACACCGTGCTCGATCATGCCCGTCAATATGATTTTGCCGAAAACCTGGCATGGAATTACGGAATCGATCCGAGTGGGCAGTGGATCGAGCAGGAGAAGGGCTTTTTCGACAAGGCAACGGAGGCCCTTTATGGAGTCACCGGTCTTGTCGGCAAGGATGCCTATGATTTCTATGCAAAGAACGGTGTCGCAATCAACCATTGGATTGCAGACAACTGCCACTGGGAGAACGGCAGTAGCGGCACCGTCGGCCATTACATGAACATCATCAATCCCGAACTCGCCGTTATGGGAATGGCAACCTGCACCAAGGGCACCATGTCCGGGCTTCAGACACAGTGCTACACCGCAGAAATCTCCGGCTGGTCCGGCTCCGGTTGGAACATGAACCCCATCTCCGTCGACGAGTACGAGCAGAAGCTGACCTCCTATATCAACGGCCTCAAGAACGCCAAGAGCGCACTCGACGTAGCCAAGGCCGATCTCGCATCCAAGCAGCAGGCAGCCGCCGGCGCCGCCGCAACCGTCCAGCAGAAGCAGGACGCAGCGGATTCCGCACAGGCAGACGTCGATGCCGCGAAGCAGGACGTCACCGATGCCCAGCGTGCCGTCGATGCCGCCAAGGCTGATGTCGCCGCCAAGCAGCAGGGCGTCACGGATGCCCAGACCGAGCTTGATGCGGCGAAATCGGACCTCGATGCCGCCAACGCGGCAGTCGATACGGCAAAGTCGACCGTCCAGCAGAAACAGGTCGCCTTTGATGCCGCCAACGCAGCCGTAACGGCCGCACAGACCAAGCTGGATTCCGCCAAGGCGGACACCGAGGCCAAGCAGCAGGACGTCACGGTTGCGAACGCCGATCTCGCGAAGTTCTTCCAGGACGTCGCCGACGCCAAGAAGGCGCTCGATACAGCAAAGAGCGTCCATGACGCGGCGGTAGCCGATCAGGTCGAGAAGGTGACCGTCCTCGCCGCCGCCGAGCAAAAGGCAGACGCCACCGCACGCGCCCTCGCGGATGCCCAGCGTGCCGTCGATGCCGCAAAGGCCGACACCGGCGTTGCCGCCGACAAGCTTACCGGCTCCCAGACTGATCTCGAGGACGCACAGTCGAACCTCGACATCCTCACCGGCCTTGCCGCGAAGCTCGCAGAGGCACAGCAGCGCGAGCAGGATGCAGTAAAGGCCGTCAATGACACCAAGGCCGCCCTCGATGCCGCGAAGGCGGATACCATCGCCGCCGAGTCCCTGGTCTCCGCCGCCGAGCAGGCGAAGGCGCAGGCAGACGCCAAGCTGTCGAAGCTGAACTCCATCGATGCCGGCGCGGCGATCGCTTCCGGCCATGATGTGAACGCGGATGACGCCCTCAACGCGCTTTTCGCCGCAGCAGTCGAAGCACGTGCCAAGGTCGCGCCCGCCAAGGCCATCCTGGACGATAAGCAGGCCGCGGTGGACGAGCTCCAGCCCGGCTATGATGCGGCACTCGCCGCCTACGAGTTGGCGAAGTCCGACCGCATCGCAGCGGAGCAGAAGCTTTCCGATGAGATCGCACGACAGGAGGCAGAGGAGGTCGCCAAGCAGCAGGCGGCATACACCCCGAAGCACCTCGCCGGCACGGATACCGCCCAGCCCGGCAGCCTCGCCCAGACCGGCGACCGCGCGGGGCTCATCGGCGAGACGTTCGTCATCGGCGGTACCGTCCTCGTGGCAGCCGGCGTCTTCCTCGATCAAAAGAAGCGCCGCGAGCAGATGTAAAAGCGAGTCGGGCGTTGGATATCGGCTGGTGTCCAACGCCCGGTTTCATGGGCAGGGAGATCGGTGTGAGAACAAAGGCTATTATCGTTGCGCTTCTGGTGTGCCTTTCGGCACCTCAACTTGGATGTGCCAGCGTTGCAAAGCAAGGAAGCGGCTCTACGGAAAGGGCCGCCACAGCGGTAAAGAATAAAGACAAAAAGAAGCCAAGCGAAGAAAAGGCGACGCAAACCTCTGGAACCAAGACCGAGGAGAAGAAAGAATCCGACGACAAGGACCAGAAGTCCGATGACTCCAAGAAGGAGGATAACAAGGCTTCCGATTCCTCGAAGTCGGACAACAAGGGCGATTCCTCCCAGTCCAAGCAGAATTCCGGCAATTCGCAGAGTTCCGGCAGCAACAATTCCTCTTCCAACGGCAGTAGCCAGAAGAAGTGGATTCCTGAGCAGGGACACTGGGAGACAGATTACAGCCAGGTCTGGGTGCCGAATGTAGTGTATACGCGCCATCCTCGTTTCTGGGTCAACCATGGTGGTACTATGGTAGGGCCCTTCGATTCCGAAGATGCCGCCTATTCGTGGAGTGAAAATGATGCGTTTTCAGGCGGTATCGGTGGATCCGTTGTAGATGATTCGTATACCACATCTGAGGACCAGGGACATTATGAACAGCAGGCTACGGGACAGCATTGGGTTGTCGACGTCGCCGGTCACTGGGAGTAATGTACATCGTTCCTTTCCTCTTACATTCGGTAAATGTTAATTTATTTGTGGGCGGCCGGTTCGGCCGCCTTTTTAGACGCCCAGTCTGGGAGCAAGCGATAGGAAAGCAATCAAACGAGAGGCCGTTCCAAAAGAATCCGGCGGTGCCGGATTCTTCGGGCAAAACCTCCCGCAAATTCAACCGATCTACAACTGTGACCATATGACTGTGCGCACATGTTAGCATGGTCATATGGTCACATATTTATAGCTGCGGTTATACTGCGACAACTCAACCGTTAGCGCTTATTAAACAGCCAACCAAATCCTGGTTTGCCCAGTTGGCGCATCTGCCCCACCTGAATCTCCGTCTCCACGCCATCCTTGCCGAAGACGGTGCTCATATTCTTAGTGATCGGGACGACCGTCTTCGCCTCACCCGTCGTTAGGTTGAAGCGCTGGCAGCCGACCTGGTTCTCAAGATGGATCTGGCCATCGGATCCAAAGACATTCTAGTACATGTCTGCCTCCTCGCAAGAAACTGTCGATCCCAAGATAACAGGCGGGCGAATCCGGAGCAGCAGACGCTCGATAATACATGACCATGTTAATGTAGTCATATGCTCACGTATTACAAGCTGGGACCTTATGTATTAGAGCTCGAACCGCGCCGCCGCGTCACCATGAACACCGACGGCGAGAACATCGACTACTTCAAGGCGGAGGCCGCCCGCACGGGCGTCCCCTATCAGGTCATCATCAACATGTACCTGACGGTGCGCCACATGCAGAAGAGGCACCTCGCGTTCGCGTAATACAAAGAGGTAGATCACCCGCATGTCATGCCTCGGCGCAATCGGAGCGCCGTCTGCGGCGCGGGGCGAGAGCCGACCGGGCGACCCGGGCAATCTGGCCCCGGCTCTCCCGGTCGTATTCCTACGATATCGTCCCTAAATCACCAATGTGTCAGATAAATAATGAGGCAATGGCTATGATCACGCATGCGGCAGATGCAGCGACCGCGCCTTTATTCCTCTCCTTTAGTCCGACGAATAGGGTTGCCGTAAAGTAAAGGGCGGAAATGCAGTCTATGGCAAGCAAAACGAGTTCCTTGGGCGGTTTCAGCAAAAGGTCGCTAGCAAAGAGTGATGCGAGTAGGATAAAGCCGATTGTGTCCAAGTATCTCGATTGATTTTGCGACAGCATGGCAACCGCCTTTTAGAACATGTAAGTGAAAAGTCGGTACGATGTCATTGCAGTTGCAAACAAGCCGCTGCCAGGACCGGTTGTCACGAGACCGGCGATAACGCATTTTCTCGGTTTCCAGCTCATGACAGACCCCTCTCTCATGGTGAAACGCATACATTATGAGATATGCACATTATCTCGCTAATTAATTTCAATATCCATCATCTAACACTAAAGAATACTGACTCACTGGTTCAGTGACGATGCATTTTTACCCTTGCGTTCCCACTCGCGTAACCGCCTCGCTGCGTCGGCGGTCGGAAGGGTCCCCGCCTCGCATTCAGCGACTTTGTAACCGTATCTGTCGAGCCAGGCGGCAGCGCATCCCAATCGGCGCGCTCCCAGCCGCCGTCCGGCGCGTGCTGCATCCCTAGGCTTCCGGCGACCATGAGCCTGTGGATATGCTCTCCCTGCAGGCCAGCGATGATTCCGCCGGTGCACACGATGCTAGGTCGCTGTGCCGGCACTGCGCAAACGCATTGGCCTTTGTGCCCCTTTTGGCAACTTTAGCCCGGCTGTAGGTTAAACCAACCCATAGCCGTAACCGCGTTGATGTAGTACTATGCTAATTACTTAGTATGTTCACATATTTCTAACTGCGATTTAGAATTACTTAATGTAGTCACTTGTTATTATGCTAATATATGACTACGTTATTTCAGAAAGGGGAGGACATGGCGACGAACATCCTGCTAGTCAATCAGAAGGGCGGCGTCGGCAAGACGACTTTCGCGGACGAGATCGCCTGGGGTCTCGAGCGGCGCGGCCACAAGGTCGGCTTCGGCAACCTGGACCCGCAGGGCGGCGCGAACCACGAGAAGGGGCTGCTCGACGACGAGGACGCCGTGAACGTCATCGACACGCCGGGCTTTTTGAGCGACGACACCGCCGAGTATGCCAAGAACGCTGATATCGCGATTATCCCGGTGCAGCCCGGTACGCTGGGCCTGAAACCCATGAAACGCACGATCAAGGTCATCACCGAGGCCAATCCCGACCTGTCGTTCGCCATCATCGTCAACAACTTCGCCGGCAACCAGACGGTCGACCGCCAGTTCCTCGAACTACTCGAAGCCGATGACTTGCCCGTACTGGGCACCGTTCCGACCGCGGCGGCCTTCAAGCAGGGCGCGGCGCTGGGAAAGCCTGTGTATGAAATCGCCAAGAACGGCAAGGCCGCCCAGGCAATTGAAAACATCCTGAACGAGCTGGAAGAGGTGCTGTAAATGGCAAAGTTCAAAAAGGCGACCTCATACTTCGACGTCGCAGCGGAGAAGGCCGAGGAGAGGCAGCAGAAAATCGTTGAGAGCGCATCTGAGACCCAGAAACCGGCTTATCAGGTACGGAAAGCCGGGCGCCCCAAAAAGGGCGCTGAAGGGGCATCTGAGAGGCTTGTTCAGCTGTCCGTGTACGTTCCGGAGAGTTACCGAAAACGTCTGAAGCAAGTGGCGCTCGAGGAGGACAAGTCCGTATCGGATATCGCTCGGGAGCTTTTCGATCGCTATCTGGCCGAAAAGGAAATCTAATCGGAATCACGGGCACCGTCAGGTGCCCGTTTTCTTTTGTATGGGCCTCTGAGAGCCGATTTAAGACCCGTTTTATCTATCAGTGAGAAAACGGTCGAACCTCACCGATAGGACGTCTTATTTTCGATTCTGTAGCTCCCTGCCGGTAAGTTGACCAAATGTCGGCAACCGGAAAACGGATTCGGCCATTGCTGAATTGCAGGTGTTTACAGCTAAGTGGGTTAGTCCGCCCGGGGAGCAAAGCGACGCCGGCGCTGAGAGTTGGCAAAGACGTAGCGATTTCAGTCAGGTCGATTGCTCTCCTTTCCGGTGAAAAGCGAGCGTCCGATTTGCCTATAACGTTTCGCTGGTCGCTAAGACCAATAGGGCCGTACCGGATTTATTTCCGGGAAAGTACGTTGCGGGTGGATCAGTTTTCGATTAAACGGTGATTGACATGGACGTGAATAAAAATCTCAAATCAAAGAAAAAGTTCTCTTCCCCTTTCTTTCTCTTAAAACCTCTTTAGATATTATTGGTGCCCTTTTTGGAAACTTTTGGTTGTCAAAAAGGGCACAGTTTTCGGGTTTTTGTGCCCCTTTCGGAAACTTTTTGTGCCCCTTTTGGAAACTGCCATTGTCAAAAGGGGCACAGGAAATTGCCGAAAGGGGCACAGGAAATTGCCGAAAGGGGCATAGAAGGTAATGCGAAAAAGAGCCTGAAATAGGGAGAAATTGCCGAAAGGGGCACAGGAAATTGCCGAAAGGGGCACAAAAATAGAGCAGAGATTTCTTAAATTCGATAAAAATTGCCGAAAAGGGCACAGGAAATTGCCGAAAGGGGCACAGGGGGAGGCAAATAAAAAGGGACGGGCAATCTGTCACCCGTCCCGATTAGAGGTTCTTGGTGCCACGTTCCATGCACGCCTGCGGGTTCACATCGTACGCAGCCGGAACGCGCGGCGAGACGACCGTCTTTACGACAAGACTCAGGCCAACGAGCTTTTCGAGGGAGGCGCGAAGTTTGCTCTTACTGACAGCGAGCTGGTCGGCGGCGTTCTGCGTCGACACCCGGAAAGGCTTGGGCTCCTTGGCCGAAAAGAACGAGAAAATGTAGCCGAAAAGCACCTTGTCGAGCGCGGAGAGTTTGCTGTCGCGAACTGTCCAAAATGGGATCCGGCAGAACGTCCCGTGCGAAGTCCATTCGTGAAGGGCCCCGGCGTTGACGAACTCAACGCCGCACAACTCCGCCCACCTGGCCTCGTCGACCCTGTAGGTGACCTCCTCGCCATGCCCCTCTTTCTCAATGAGGGCGAAGCTCTTGAGCTTTTGGAGCCTCTTGCTGAGTGCCGAGGGGGAGATGCCGAGGACTTCGGCAATTGTCTTTGCGTTGGACCGGCAGCCCTTCAATGGGTCCCTGCGCTGGAACCCGTGGATATATGCCAGAACGAGCAGTTCGTTCAGCGACAGCTTCGCCTTCGACTTGCGAAGCAAGATCATCGACAAGGGGAGCGCGATGAAGCGCCCACTGCCGGACGAGCTGTCTTTGAGCCATGATTCCGCGTTTAAAACAGCAGCGCGACTCGAGTTCGAGCTCGGCGTGTCGCCCAGTTTTGACTGGGCAAGAAGGGCGGCGAAGTCCTCTTTCGAAATCATATTTTTGAACGTGCTCCCCCCGCTGGGCGGAGCGCCATTTACGTCCATAAAGTGACCTTTCCAAGGTCACCAACATGTTTTAAGTGGTAGAATATTACCAACAAGTTGATGACACTTCGCTTAAAGGACCCAAGCCGCCAAGCTAATGAGGGTCCTTTTTGCGTTATATATGTCCTACTGTTTTTGCTGAAGACGAATCTCCTCCGCATTGAACAGGTTCTGAATCGCAAGCGCAACGAGCCCAGATTTCGTGAGACCGAGTTCACGAGCCATTATGTCCATCTGCTCGGTCAGCTCGGTCGGCAGCGTAATCATGAGCCGCTTTTTGTTAGACGCAACGGGCGTGTTGCTCATACGATGATCCTCCCTTCGGTTGAAAACAGTATATACCACTTCTAACTAAACTGTTACAGTTCTGAATGATTTAGGCATATTAGTGACTAAAACCTTAGCGGCCTAAAAGTGGATTGTCGTTATTTTTGGCTGTTGCTATGGGTCGAGATAACCCATAGCAGACAAAAGTTGCCAAAAGGGGCACAGTAAATTGCCGAAAAGGGCACAGCGAAACGTCCCTGGAATCAGCTGTTACGATAAAAACAGGGGAGGGGTAACTCCGCGGACACGGCCTAGCGCGCTGCCATCCAGTGCCGATTCTGCCATACTCGCAATTCGGCGAGGATGAGGAGTATGAATTGATCGGGGCTTATAGGACAAAATGTGTGTCTGCTTTAGGGGCATCGACCTGCGCAAATGCCCCTAAAGCAGACACACATTTTGTCCTATAAGCCCCAAGGATGACGATTCCAATACGGACGACACCAAAATCGGCATCGACGGCTCCATGGATGATTCGGATTCCAAATAGGCCTTGTTAGTTGAGCTACTTCTTCGCCGGTGTCGTATACGCGACCGCTATACCCGCGGCAATTGCCATGAGGCAGCTCGCGATGAATCCGAACTCATACTTCAAAACGTTTGTTGCGGTCAGGGCGATAATCAACACTGTCAGAATTTGCAGAACTATCGTTATTGCGAAGAGATTTATTCCTTGTTTGGCCGAAGTCGCTGAATGAGTCTGGCTTCGTTGATTCAGGTTGAAGCAGACAACAAAAGCGACCAGTTCGCTTGATAGGGGGCCGACTACATAGAAAAAGATTGCGTCAATGAAGCCTATAGTGTTGTAAGTGTTGTAAGTTGTTTCGCCGGAAAACACAGCGTATAAAGCATATCCAAATCTTGGGTGATTCACGTATGAGTAGGAGAAGACCAAGAGCGTTACCAGTGCTACTGCCATAAGTACATTCAAGACGATTCTTCTACCGCTCATCGGTCACTCCTTTCGAGTGCTGATACAGATATATTAATATAATAACAGTTTTATCCAATAGGATTGGAGGAGTCATGGCAGTAAAATCCGTTATTCGTAAGTTAATGTTATTTTCAGCATCAACTGTCCTTTTATCAGCTTTTTTGGCTGTGACTCCATCTTTTGGTTTGACAGTAAATCACGATGTGTCTATCACCGCGTCTTACGCAGAAGTTTCGTTGTTTGATGAAATCTCTTTAGCAAGGCGTGCCATGCAAGAAGACGTCCTTGATACGTATTATTCGTTCTATTGTTTTAATAACGTTGCGCATAATATTCCCTTAAAGGATCCAACTTATAAGCGACTAACTTTCAAGAATAGCTACAGCCGTATTTATCCGGATACATGTCGAACAAGTTTTGTTTATACTTGCCCCACGTGCAAGGGTGACGGGCTTATGAAAGTATTTCAGTGCAACTACCAAACGCGTTGATTCGATTGTGGGTGGCTTATATGCATAGCATGAAGTTCAAAGCAATTCTAGGTTCTTTCTTCCTTTTTGTTTGTTTGTGTTTTCCGACTGCTGGCTTTGCGGACGGGATTGTCTGCAATATGAGAAACGATGTTCAGCCGGTTGCTTCTCTATCTAATGATCTCTCATATGCTTCTGGCACCGCTGCTCGCCGTGCGAACAGCGAAAGGGTCTTGAATGTATATTGGACTTTTACGGGACTATTGAATGGTCGAGAAGTGAAAGATCGAATTGTATATAGGGATTACAAGTTGCTATCTTTTCCTAATTCCTATAGTACTCTAGCGCCAACTTGGGTTAATACTCGCGCCACCGGTTCTAACGGTGAATATTTTTCTCAGGTTCAAGCTACTGGGGTTGGATCCGTAGAAACATGGCGTTGCAACTATCAAATTAGATAATTTGATATAAACGTCACATCTAAATAACGTGCACTTTCGCTGGAGGGTCGCTGTTTGGCGGCCCTCTTTTTTGCACAGGCGCGGTGGGATGGTAATATCGGGCGGGAGTCAGCCGCTCTGATAGAATCGTCCTTGCTGTCGGCAGCCCTCGTGCCGGGCAGAGCCCTCCATTTGATGGGAGGTGATGCCCATGACCGATTTCACCGAGCTCGTGAAGCTCCTGACCGCTATGGTCTCGCTCCTCACGGCCCTTGTCGGCCTTTCCAAGGCACTCAAGCAGGGTTCGAAGCCCAAAAAGAAAGGCCACCGTCGCTAAGACGATGACCTAACTCTACTAAGCAACGGCTCTGCCCAGCTCACCACAACTTGGGCTGCCGTCGGCATCATTTTACCCTCCTGACGAGGAATTCGTCCATATTTCAAAAATCAAATCCTGTTCGCGCGTGGGCGTAAACTTTTAGTTGGGCAAATCCGGCAGATTGGAGCTTGAAACATGAGGGATATGCACCTCATGTCGCTCATAAAACGTCTCATGACCTCGAAGGAGAACGTTTTTTAGCGACAGAAGGAGACAATAAATATGATCTGGTTTACCAGCGACACCCACTTCGGGCATGAGAACGTGCTGAAGTTCACCGACCGCCCGTGGGAGACGATTTGGCAGATGAACGACGCCATCGTCGACAACATCAACGGCAAGGTTGCCGTGGACGACGAGCTCTACATCCTAGGGGATTTCTCATTCAAGATGACCGCCCAGGACGCCTACGGGCTGCGCAAGCGGATCGTCTGCAGGCGCATCCACCTCGTCCCGGGAAACCATGACAAGGACTGGACCCAGCCGGCGGTCGCGGGCGCCTTCACCGTGGAGCCGCCGATCTGCGTGCTCAAGATCGACGGGCAGAAGATCGTCCTGAGCCATTACCCCATGGCCGACTGGCAGGGCATGAGCCATGGATCGTGGCACCTCCACGGGCACATCCACAGCAGCGGCGGCGCGTACAACGAGTTCAACCGCAAGCAGGGCCTTCTGCGCTACGACGTCGGTTGCGATGCCAACGGGCACTCCCCGGTGAGCCTCGACGAGCTGAGGGAATGGTTCGCCGGAGTCGACGAGCCGTGCGGCCGGGTGAAATGGCCCTGGTGGGTCAACGAGACCGGCGACAGGCAGGTCGAGCGCGAGCTGGCGGCGTACAAGAGGGAAGAGGCGATCCGATGACGGTCTATGTGACGGGCGACATCCACGGTGGGCTCGACATGCAAAAGCTCCGCGACTGGGAGCTTGGCGACAGTCTTACCGGCGACGACTATCTCATCGTTGCCGGTGACTTTGGCTTTCCGTGGGGCTTTTCTGCCGAGGAATGCGCTGACATCGCTTGGCTCGAGTCGCGCCCCTACACGGTTCTCTTCGTGGATGGCAACCACGAGCGCTTCGACCACTGGGAGGAGCGTCCCATGGAGCCGTGGCACGGCGGGCTGACGCAACGCCTGTCGGATACTTCGTCTATTCGGCGCCTGACGCGCGGCGAGGTCTTTGAGCTCGACGGTTCGACAATCTTCACCATGGGCGGTGCCACGAGCGTGGACAGGGAATACCGCGTGCCGTATTCCAGCTGGTGGCCTCAGGAGCTCCCGGACAAGCGCGATTTCGATACCGCGCGGGCAAGGCTCGACGAGGTCGGCTGGAAGGTCGACTGCGTCATCACCCATACCTGCGCCACGCGCATGATCTCGCCGACGCTCTACCCGGACCCAGGCTGGGAACGCCCTGATGTGGACCGGCTGACCGGATTCCTCGACGAGCTCGAGGACCGCCTGGACTACAAGCGCTGGTATTACGGACATTTTCACCGAGACGGCAATCCGGACGAACGGCACACGGTGCTGTATGACCGGATCGTGAGGCTCGGGGACAAACTCCTGCCGTGGGGCGCGTACTGATGACGGTCTATGTGACAGGCGATGTCCACGGCAGGGCCGAGTATGGGGCCAGCAGATTCGCCTTCAAATCTTGGCCGCCGGGGCGCACGCTGACGCGCGATGACGTGGTGATCGTGGCGGGCGACTTCGGCTTTGTCTGGGACGGCTCGAATGCTGAGAGGTATTGGCTCGACTGGTTCGAGTCGAAGCCCTGGACCACGTGTTTCGTAGACGGCAACCATGAGAACCACCACGCCCTGGCAGAACTGCCGGTGCGGGAGTGGAGCGGCGGTCTCGTCCATGAGGTACGACCGCACGTGCTGCACCTCATGCGCGGAGGGGTATTCGACATCGCGGGAACCACGGTCCTTGCCATGGGCGGCGCCGCGAGCAACGACAGGCAGTATCGCAAGGAGGGGAGGAGCTGGTGGCCCGAGGAGATGCCGAGCGAGGAGGAGATGGACCACTGCCGCGCCTCGCTCGACCGCGTAGGCTGGAGGGTCGATTGCGTTGTGACTCACGAGGCCCCTGCTGCCCTTGCTGAGGGGTTGTGCCGGGAGCGCGGACGCGAGTATCGGGGCGACCGACTTCAGCGATTCCTTGCCGAGCTCGACGACCGGCTCGGCTACCGAGCCCCGGTCTTTTGCCGGCCGAGGTC
>OAWX01000844.1_pt1 | contig 15977 bp, 15 predicted proteins | sample 1495571 | NCBI WGS metagenome assembly OAWX01 (sample SAMEA2580265, study PRJEB22360) | human gut metagenome | biome: human gut; feature: human-associated habitat; material: faeces | place: Denmark | collected 2008/2010 | reverse complement strand
AATTTGGCGTAAGACCTCCCGGCTCATGTCGCTGACGGCTGCGCCGAGGGCAAAGACGGCATCCGGGGTGGAGAAGTTGTAGATCGCCTGAAAATCGTCCTTGTCGAACCACCCGGCAGGCTCAAATCCACAGCGTTCCAGCAGCGTGTAGGTGACACTCATTGCTGCTGCGCTTTTGAACTGCATCTCCACTCCGGCTTCATCATAATCCATCAGCAGCGAGCCGTCAACGATGGCGCGGATGTCTCCGCCGTTGTTGTCCCAGTAATCTGCCACCAGTTTCCCGGCAACATCCGCAAGCTGCTGGCTGACACGCTCTCCGCTGATGCCGTAGGTCTTGCTCAGCATCTCCGAAACCGGCTGTTTCAGATCGTCGTTAAACTGCCACACCTCCGGGTCACGGGAATTGCGGCGCACCCCGGTGTCGCTCACATCAAAGACATAGTGCAGACGCGGCACACTGCTGGACTGGTCTAACAGTGCGATGCCCTTGGAGCCGCGCCGGACATAGCGGTTCATGCGATTGTTCCAGATGTCGAAGCTGGCGCAGGCAGTGGCATCAGGCCGCTGGGCGTAGATCATGAGCTGGTCTGCAAAGCTGTACTTGTACAGCCGGGATGCAGTGGTCAGGTAGTCCGTCCAGTTTTCCCAATACCGGGTCAAGCCGTTGGCTGTGCGCTGGGCAAGGGCGAGGTATTCTTCGGTTTTGCTTGGCATAGCGTTCCTCCCTTCAATCTCGTTGTAAACAAAAAAGCGAGCGGCCTTTTCAGGTCACTCGCTTATGGAATCTAAGGTATTTTATGAAAGTATTCTATCAAGACCACTTTCTTGCGGGTTATGAAAAATTTTCGGAGCAATAGCTTATGACACTATCCTAGTTGACAACCATCGACAAACTGGAATTTGACTAATCCTACATGTGCATCATATTACACTCATGTAATTATCCTCTACATAAACAGCTTTTCCATCAGCAAGCTTAATCTCATCTTTGCCGTTCGGTAATACTGTTGTTTCAGAACCATTCCAATGGGGGATAATAGGATTGTCAATAATATGTAATCCATCTGTTAAATTTCCCGCCGCATACATACTTCCTGCACTGATTCCGACATATATAAGTCCGTTTTTAATTGCATTATTAAGTATTCTATCAAAACCAGTTCTAGACATTTCACGACAAAGCACAGATACATCACCACCACTGACAAAAACAGCATCAAATTGGTTTAATTCTTCAAAAGTTAATAGCCTTGTAAGCATAAACGGGGTTGTAACATACGAAGAATAGGTTCTTTGATAGTCTTTTGAAAGAATTAATTCCAGATTGTACACTAATATATTTTCGTACTGAATTCCCATTAGAAAGAGTTCATGAAAACATATTGCAAGCGACTCTCTTGCACCATCTGTTTCAATGCCAGCTGTTGGAATATAAAGCACTTTCACATCCTTCGGACACTTTCCAATAATATCAAAGAATTTCTCTTTCATCTTATCGGTCAACCCTGCAGATGTAAGAAATAGATGTTTTCCATTCATATTCTTTTACCTCGTCAAACTCCGATTTGTCGAGTTCAGTATACCACACCGAATCCCATTGTAAAAGAGCCTATGTACGCCGCCCGCGGGCGGCAAAAGTCAGTCCGGGGGAAATTCCAGCTCGGCAAACTCTGCATCGGTCAGCAGTTTCAGCTTTTCGATAACACTCTCCGACAACTCCCGCAGGGCAGTTTCGTCAGGCATCAGGTAGCACTGCATGAGCCGCAGTTCGTGGATAAGCCCCATCCGGGTGCCGGTGTTGTAGAGCATCTCAGCATGAGTTCTTCATGATTAAAGTTCATGGCCGCTCCTTTCTTTTTTACATCCGCCGGGATTGCACTCCGGGGCATCGCACTTTTCTTTGAGATTCATCAGCACCGAAGGACGTTCCGGCTTTTTATCCAGAAACCCCTGTAAATCTTTGAAGCCGATGCTGTCCACATAATGCACAGACACCTCGCCATTGCGTTTGAGTGCAATCACATCGCTGACCGACAGGCTGTGTCCCTCAAAATCCTGCGGACGGGAGAGGTTGAACATCTGAAACAGTTCTTCCAAAACCTCGTTGTCCGGCACATCCTGCCACATGGCGGGCAAATCAGCATAGTAGGTGACCTCGTAATGCTCCGGGTCTGGCGTTTTGCCCCGACGATGCAGTTCCCGCATGGAAGCAAATCTTTCATCGAGGATTTTTTCGTCATGCCGCAGCTGCATCACCATATAAACATCGCACCCTGCGTTCAGAAATTTCTGCGGGATGTCCGTCATGGGTTCACCGTCAAAATTCTGGTTCCATTTTTGCTGCATCGTCCACCTCACAGTTCTGGCGCAGAACGTGCAGACGATTTTGGCGCAGACGTATCACTTGCCAGTTCTGCCAGCTTTTCCAGTGTGGAAGGGCGGTGGTCTGCGCTCAGTTCCTCGGCTTCCGCAACTTTGTCCATGACGGCATCGTAGTCCTGCAGTAGCCGCCGGCCCTTTTCCATGTGGTGTGCTTCCAGAATCTGCTCACGGGCTTCCTGAATGGTCAGTTCCGGGGCACCCAGCTGCCCGCCGTCCATCACAGAATAATCGCTGTGGTAGAGGGTGTAGTCCCATCCATCCTCACAGGACTGGATGGCAAGATAGCCTTTGCCGCCCAGTTCCCATGCAGCCTGCTCGTCTTGTGTCTGAATTTCCGGGTAGAAGTCGGCATGGTTCCGTTCCATGACCTCGGCAAACTGGCAGATGTGGAACACATTGCCCAGACCGCCCATGTCAAAGTGATAATCATCCAGATGTTCCAGCCGTGCCGTAAAGCTGCGCCCATCCGGGTAATCCACCTGTACAACTCCGCCATCGGGAATGCGGTAGAGGTCGTCATAGTGGCTGTTGATGAGACGAATATCCTTCGGCAGCGTTTCCGGCTCCCAGATGCGCCGCCTGCCGATGCCCGCCTGCGGGATGTTTTCGAGGATCTTTACGCTTTCCTGTTGGATGGCCTTGCGGTCATCGTCCGAAAGTTCAAACAGATACCAGTTCCGGGCAGCAGGAATGGCGTTCCTGCCATCGGGCGGCAGGTTCTTTTCGGAAATCTGCCCGCTTTCCAGCGGCTCGCCGGTCACCTTATTGTAGGTGGCAAAGCCGACTCCTGCACCGTTTTCCCGGAGATGCAGATAGCGTTCATCGTTGATAAGGTAGACCGCTTCTTTTATCTGCTCCATCAGCACCCACCTTCAAATTCCAGCGAAAACTTGCTGCGGCCATCGGCTTCACAGGACAGCAGCACGGTGGCATTGTAGGTCTTGCCCTTGGCACTCTTGCAGTCCTTCAGCCGGACACGCCCATCCCGCAGCAGCTTGTCCGCCACATGGGAATCCAGTCGCTTACCCAGACGCTTGAAGAACGCATTGTCCTTCCACAGCACGAAACGGCACTCCCTGTTCTCACAGAACCAGCCCTTTTCACGTTCCACAACATTTGCACCGCAGTTCGGACAGACACCAATAATCTTGCTTTTCATAAGTGCATTCGCTCCTTTTTTCATTTCCGTGTTCTTTACCAGTTCGGTAATCATCGTATTGATCTCAGTCATAAATTCACCCGGCTCCATTTCGCCACGCTCGATTTGCAGCAATTTCGCTTCCCTGTCAGCCGTCATATCCGCAGACTGAATCTCTTCGGGCATTACGGTAATGAGGGCTTTTCCCTTATCCGTGGGCAGCAGCACCTTGGTTTTCTTGGTGCCCTTGCGTTCCAGAAAGCCCTTCTGCACCAGCTTTTCGATGGTGGCGGCTCTCGTTGCCGGGGTGCCGATGCCCTGACGTTCTACGCCCTCCGGCATACTGTCTGCACTGGCGGTTTCCATCGCATGAAGTAGAAGGTCCTCGGTGAAATGCTTTGGCGGAGACGTTTGACCCTCTTTCAGTTCGACACCGGCAACGCTGCACTGGCTCTGCTCCTGCACATCGGGCAGAACAGCCGGTTCTTTCTGCTTGCCCAACAGTTCGCCCAGCATTTTCCGCTCCATGGCTCTCCATCCATCGGACAGCACCAACTTGCCTTTTGCGGAGAATTCCTCTCCGGCGCAGATGGTGGTGAGCGTAGTTTCTGCATAGCAGTGCGGTTCGCCCACAGCGCAGAGCAGCCGTGCGGCAATCAGCCGCAGGACATTCCGCTCCCCGGCAGGGAGGGCGGCAAGATCTGCGTTTGCCATGCTTTTCGTAGGCAGCAGCGCATGGTGGTCGGTGACTTTGCCGCCATTGATGACCTGCTGCACATGGATGGGAATCGGCTCCTCCACGGCAAACGCCCTGCCCGTGTCCGTCACCAGTCCCGGAAGGGAAGCCGCCATATCCTCCGTCAAAAACCGGCTGTCCGTGCGGGGGTAGGTGATAAGCCGCTTTTCGTAAAGACTTTGGGCATAATCCAACGTCTGCTGCGCCGTAAATCCCAACAGACGGTTTGCATCCCGCTGCAATGCGGTAAGGTCATAGAGTTGCGGTGGGCTTTCGGACTTTTCCTTGCGTTCCATCTTTTGCACCGTGGCACGCCCCTCCTTTCGGCATTTGGAAAGCAGCAGTTCGGAATCCGCTTTCTGGGCAAACCGCTTGCTGGATGCGGTGCCGCCGTCCGCAAGGGTCAGGGCAACCGTGTAGAATTTCTCCGGCACAAAGGCGGCGATGGCGGCTTCCCGCACTACGGTCATAGCAAGCACCGGGGTCATAACACGCCCCACCGCCAGCGGTTGACCGTACAGGCACGAAAAAAGCCGGGACGCATTGATGCCGACCATCCAGTCGGCGCGTTCCCGGCAGAGTGCTGCGTTGTACAGCGCATCGTATTCAGGTGACGGTTTGAGGTGGGCAAAGCCCTCCCGGATAGCGTTTTCCTCCATGCTGGACAGCCACAGACGAGAAAAGGGCTTTTTGCAGCCTGCTTGCTGGTACACCAAGCGGAAAATCAGTTCTCCCTCACGTCCGGAATCGCAACTGTTCACGATGCTGTCTACGTCCGGGCGGTGCATGAGCTTTTGCAGGATGCCAAACTGCTTTTTGGTGCTGGCAGACACCAGATACTGCCACTTCTGCGGTAGGATGGGCAAGTCTGCAATGCTCCACTTAACGTATTTGGCATCGTAGACATTAGGCGGAGCCAGTTCCACCAGATGACCAACGCACCAGCTGACGAGATAGCCGTTGCCCTCCCAATAACCATCCTGTCGATTGGTCGCACCGAGGACCTTTGCGTAAGCTGCCCCGACAGAGGGCTTTTCCGCCACTACCAAGCAATAAGACAATAAGCATCAACTCCTTTTTATAAATGGTGTCATCTTGTAAAAAAGATTGGATTATGGTACTATGTTCTTGAAAGAAGAAAGCGGGTGAACCAATGTCTGAAAACAAAACACAGCAAGAACTGGATTTTGAACGTAAACACGAGCAGGATTTACAACGTCTGAGAGGCCTGCGCCTGATTGATGACGATTTCATGGCGGCGGTTTTTGAAGACCCTGCTTGTGCAGAATTTTTGCTTCAAATCATTCTCAAACGAGCGGATTTGAAGGTTCGTGAAGTGCATGGTCAGTACAGTATCAAGAATTTGCAGGGACGCTCCGTTCGTCTGGATATTCTGGCTGTTGATGAGCAGAATCGGGCATATAATATCGAGGTGCAACGCAGTGACCGTGGGGCAAGCGAAAAACGCGCCCGCTACAACAGCAGCCTGCTGGATGCAAACCTCACTCATTCTGGCAGCAATTATGATGCCTTGAACGAAACATATATTATCTTCATCACGGAGAACGATGTGTTAAAGGCTGGATTGCCGATTTACCACATTCATCGTATGGTAGAAGAAACCGGTGCAGTTTTCAACGACCAGTCACATATCATCTATGTGAACTCTCAAATCAAGGATGAAACTGCCCTCGGAAAACTGATGCATGACTTTTTCTGTACCGATGCAAAAGATATGTTCTATCCGGTGCTTGCAAATCGGGTACAATACTTTAAGCACGATGCGAAGGGAGTGGCAACTATGTGCAGAGCAATGGAAGAAATGCGTAAGGATGAACGAATCGAGTGTGCTTTGGAGATGCTCGCAGATGGAATGTCTTATGAAAAGGTGGCAAAGTATTCTAAATTGTCTATTGAAGAAGTCAAAGAACTTGCCAGCAAGAAATCTGCCTGATAAAATAAAATACTGTTATGTGCCGAGTAATGGAAGAAATGCGTGGAGATGAACAAATCGAGTGCGCTCTCGCCGATGGGGTGCTTTGTGAAAAGGCGGCAAGGTATTCTAAAATGCCTTTTGGTAAGACATTTTATATGATGCATTTGATAATATAAACGTTCTATGGCAACATAAGATATAATTATCTAGATTTTAGATCGATTATTTTATGTGAAGAAAGCGACGAATGTATTACTCTATTAGCAGACAGACACTCATTTATGTGAGTGTAGGGTGGGTGCCATGATGCATTGACTTACGGTTGTTGTTCACTTCGGGTAGGCGTCAGTTCGTCTATTTGATTCTCTGTTTTGAATGCTGAGTTCCTATTTGAATCCACAGTGACAAATAGGAGGTCTAGTATGAACATCGTAAACATTATCTCTTTCTTATGCGGTTTATTTGGCGTGTTTGCATTTTTCTTTGATCACAGTGATTTGAAAATCACTTTGGGATGGAAGGCATTATGCATTGTTATTCTCGTCATTTTTATCGTAATTGGGGTGGTTTTCGGGCAAAACAGGCGTTAATGCATCTGGCAAGTGGGTCTTTTCAACTGGATGACTTTCAGTTTGTTTTAATATTAGAATGGGGTGCTATTTTTATGGCATCCCGTTTTTTAGTATGTAAGGCGGCAAACGCCGCCATAAAATTATTCTTCTGTGTTATCCTCCTTGCCGGTGTCCTCCGGCTCGTCCTCGGTCGGAATCTCAAAATCGCCCTTGTCTTCGGTGTAGTTTGCATCGGGGTCAAGGGCTTCTTTTTCGGCCTGCTTTTTCTGCTTCTGCTTTGTGAAAGCGTAGAAGCTGCCGCCTGCCGCCAGTGCAATCAGCACGACCACACCCAGAAAGCCGGATGCGATCTTTGTGACCTTGTTTTCCTTGGGCTGTTCCTCGCCGGATGCCGCTGCTTCTTCTGCGGCTTTCTTGGCTTCTTCCTCAGCTTTCAGCTTATCCAGTTCCGCCTGCGCCGCCGCTTCTTTTTCAGCGGTATAAGCATCGGCAGCATCTTCCTCCATCAGAGCCAGAAGGTCGGCTTCATCCACGAGATTCATGAAATGAACGGTCTGCTGCCCCTTGGCATTGCGGTCAATGACCAGATAAAAGGTGTTGCCGGACTTCGACACCAGCGTGATAAACTGCTGTCCGCTGCCATCGGAGTAGTTGGTGTAGTAATCGTCCACCAGCGTCAGATTGCCCTCCGGGGTCAGGGCACCAGAGGTTTCGTCCGTGACGGTGACAACATCTTCCTCCACGACTTCCGGCAGAACCGGCTGCTCCACCGGGGCAGCTTCGCCTTCAAAAGCAAAAGCAGGAGCCGCCATGCCAGCGCACAGTGCCGCCGATACCAGCAGCGCGCCCAGTTTCTTAATCTTCATCTGCATCGACCTCCTTCTCGAAAGTTGCACCCACGGCAGACAGCGCAGCCGGGTTCGGGGTGGCGGTAGCCGACTGCCGCAGCAGGGCGGCGAGCTGTTCCGGCGTGACCTTTGCAGTCCGCACCATCTCGTTGACCTCGGCGGAATCCTCCTCCTGAATGCGCCGCTCCAGAATCTCGATGCGGTTGTTCAGCTTGATGCGGCGTTCCTTTTCTTTTTCCAGCATCGCCCGCAGCTTATCCGATTTTTCGCTCATAAAACTCCTCCAATCATTTTGAAAGCCGTCCGAACCCGGCGAGATGCTTCTCCCAGTAGGACGAGTGAATGTTTGCGTACTTGATGGGGTCTCCGGCACTGACCATCATGCCATTGCCCAGATAAATCCCGGTATGGCTCATGCCGGGGGTGTCGTAGGTTCCTTTGAAAAAGACCAGATCTCCGGGCTTTGCTTCGGCTTCGCTGATGTGCTGGCTCTTGTTCCACAGACCGTTGGCGGTCGTTCTGCCCACGTTATATCCGTTCTGGTTATACACCCAGCAGACATAGCCGGAGCAGTCAAAGCCGGTTTCCGGGGTGGAGCCGCCCCACACATAGGGTGTGCCCACATACTTTTGGGCTTCCTTGTAGATGGCGGCAAACTCGCTGTCGGTCAGGGCTTCTGCCGGAACCTGATAGTCGATGCCCGGTGTGCCGGAGCCATCGGAACCACCGGGCGGCAGACCGCCGTTAAATAGATAAGGCCGACCACCCAGTGTGTCCTGAAAGATCTCGTACCGTTTCCATTGGTCGGCATTCAATTCTTCCCGGATAACGACTTCCAGTCCTTTGTTCACCAATTTGGTGTGGAAGATTTTGTACTCGTAGGGCACCTGCGTGGGAACCGGGATTCCTGCCGGGCTGATGACCCAGACCGTCTTATACCGTATCTGCACCTCCACCCATGTGGTCAGCTTGTACTGCTTTTTGAAGGTCTCCTTCAATTTGCCCTGTACCTCTGACCGGGTGTAATCGTCATAGAGAGTCGTGAGAAAAGAGGTCAACTGCCACGGGTCATGCTCGATGGGGTCAAGGTGGTACTGGTACTCGTTGTAGCCGGGGTGGTCGGTAGGGGTGCGCTTGATCTTTTTATCCAGTTCCTTTTCCAGCTTCTTGTAGTCCTGTTCTGCGCCCCGGATGTCCCTGTCCTCGGCAGAATACATGGTCTGCCCGGATACCTGTGTACCGCCCGAAAAGAGGATGCCGCAGGAGGAAAAACCAGACATGACCATGAGGATGAGCAAAAGAAAAACGCCCACGATCACCAGAACGTGTGCGTTGCTCTTGGCGGCATTCATCAGCCCTTTTACGGCGGTGCTGACGGTGGTTTTACCCTTTTCTACCGCCTGTTCCACGCCGGACCGGGCGGCAGATGCGCCGTTGGATGTCGCCTTGCCGCCTGCGCTCTGCGCCGCTGTGCCTGACCGGGCGGCGGCATAGTAGCTCTGCCGGATGTCCTGTTTCTGCCGCCACCGGGAAAGCCAGTTGGAACCGCCCTCGCTGGTGCCGGATGCGCCTGCATCTTGTGCCGCAGTCGGCTCCGATGCGGAAGATTTAGCGGTTTTGGAGCCTATCTTGCCCTGCATCTTGGCTTTCTTCTTGAGCTTCCGGGCATAGCGGCTTTTGGAAATATCACGAACATTTCCTGCCGCTTTTTCGCCCTCGCTCAACGCCTGCGTGCCCACATTGTCGTCCTCGTACTGGTCAACTTCCCGGTGCACCGCAGAGCGAGCGGCATGGGCGGCGTACATTTCACGCTTCTGCGCCTTGCTCAACCGGCTCAACTCGTCCGGGGTCAGTTCCGCCTTGCCGAACCGCAGATGCTGTGCCTTTTCCGCAGCCTTATCTGCATCCAGTTTCAGCTTTTTCTTTTTGGGCACCGACTGCTCCACCTTGGCTTTTTTCGGGGGAGAACGGGTCTTTTTGGTTGAGGTTTCCTCTTTGTGATTCAGCTTCGGATTGCTCATTTCTGTGTGCCCTCCGAAACTTCCCCCAACTTGGTGGTCATGATGCGGTAGAGTTCCAAATCAGTGGGGAAACGGTCCACAAAGGGCAGAATGACATTGCCGAAAAACAGCAGCCCCTCGCCCTCGCCGGAGTGGGTCACATAGGAAAGCTGATGGGGCGAGATGTTGAGTTGCTTTGCGAGGATCTGCCGGTCTCCTGCCGCCTGATTCAGCATGATGATCATGTCGCTGTTCTCGAAAATATTCTCGACCTCACGGGAGGAAAGCAGGTCTTTCACGTTCTGGGTCAGCCCTGTGGGGATACCGCCCCACTTGCGGAAACGCTTCCAGATCTCGACGGAATAGGCGGCGGTCTGTTCCTCTTTTAAGAGGAGGTGCATCTCATCCATATAATACCGGGTGGACTTTCCGCTGCTGCGGTTTGCCGTGACACGCCCCCATACCTGATCCTGCACGATGAGCATACCGAGTTTCTTCATCTGTTTGCCCAGTTCCTTGATGTCATAGCAGACGATGCGGTTATTGACGTTCACATTCGTGCGGTGGTTGAACAGGTTCAGACTGCCCTTGACGTAGATCTCCAGAGCCGTGGCAACATGGTGGGCTTCTTTTTCGTCCTGTTGGAGCAGGGCGTTGTACAAGTCCTCAAGGATGGGCATATTCTCCGGGCAGGGGTTCGCAAAATATTTGCGGTAGATCAGATGCACACAGCGGTCGATGACGGTTTTCTCCACCGGCAGCAGCCCTTCTTTGCCGCCCACCACCAGTTCACACAAAGAAAGAATAAAGTCAGCTTTCAGGGAAAGCGGATTATCTTCCTCCGAATAGTTGGCGTTAATGTCCATGGGGTTGATGAACTGGGTGCTGTTGGGGCTGATTTTGATGACCTGACCTTTCAGCCGGTTCACCAGCGGAGAATACTCTCCCTCAGGATCATTGATGATAATATCATCATCCGTCACCAGAAACGCATTGGCAATCTCACGCTTTGCCGAGAAACTTTTGCCCGAACCGGGAGTGCCCAAAATCAAGCCATTCGGGTTTTTCAGCTTTTTGCGGTCCACCATGATAAGGTTGTTGGACAGGGCATTCAGCCCGTAGTACAGGCTCTCTTTGCCGGACTGATACAGTTCCTGTGTGGTGAACGGAATGAAGATGGCCGTGCTGCTGGTGGTCAGTCCCCGCTGGATCTCGATCTGGCAGTCTGCCAGCGGCAGGCTGCTCATCAGACCCTGCTCCTGCTGGAAGTCCAGTCGGCACAGGTTGCAGTTGTGCTTCTGTGCAATGCTGGATGCCTGAAAGACGTTGTTTTCCAACTCCTGCTCCGTGCGTCCGGTGTTCAGCACCAGAAAAGTGACAAGGAACATCCGCTCGTTCTGGCTCTGTAATTCCTTCAAAAGTGCCTTGGCATCCCTGCCGTAAGTTTTCAAATCCGACGGAAGAATGTCGATATCATAACCGGAACGGATGGCTTTTTTCTGTTCCTCAATGGTACTACGGTCCAGTTCGGTGATGGTGCGCTTGACGGTTTTGATGGCACGGTTCTGGTCAACAGACTGGATGTGCATGGTGACGATCTGGGACGAATCCATGTCCAGAAAATCCTTCAAAAGTTGGTCGCTGATGTCGGATGCCATGATGCTCAGAAAGCTGGCAGCGCAAAAGATGCCGCCCATCTGGAAGGTGCGGCTGTTCTTGAAGGCAAAGGCGGTGGGCGCAATGGCATCCTTCACCGAAAGCCCGCTTTTCACAAGGTCTTTCCAGTCGAAATGAGACTTGCTGGCACCGTCCATATTGAACATATCGTGCATGAGCTTCAGCCGCTGGGCACCGTTCAGGGGCTTTGCCTGCACCCCCAGTCGGTGAAAGTTGTTCAGCAGGTCATTCTGGATGTGGTCCAGCCGGGGCTTGACCTGCGCCATGCTTTCGCCCTCCACGCCAAAGGTGATGAATTTGGTCTTGGTCAGACCATTATTGCCCTTGGCAAGCTGCTGGCGCAGCATCTGGGAATACTCCGCACGAACATCATCGAAACCATCTCGCTGGTACGGGATGCGGATACTTTTCTCAAACTCGGTGCTGTCGGTTGCCATGTTCACAAAGGACAGTTCAAATTTGATGGAGCTGTCAAAAAAGTTGAGGAAGGAGCACCATTCCTCGAAAATGGCGGTCTTGTCCTCCTGCTGCGCCAACTGATAATTGATGTCCTGATACTGGATGGTGCGGGTGTAATAGTTTGCTTTCACCCGGCAGGTGCCATCCTCAAACATCCGCTGCATGGGGATGGACTGCTGGGCGGTCCGGGGAACAGCAGGCTTTGCGTTCTGCCTGCGCTTCTGCGCAGACTGCGGCTTGTTGTGCTTACCGGTTTTTTTCCAAAACGGGATCATGGGTCATGCCTCCCTTCATCAAAATCGCATAGTAGTTGTTGGTCTTGTAGGGGCGAATCTTCGGGCGGAGAAACCGGGACTGCACATAGTACGACAGCAGCTTTTCCATGGGCTGACCGTTCTTTTCGTACATTCCAAGGAAGAACGCCGGCAGCATCACCGCCATCATGCCGAGGGTGGCGGCAGTGTTGCCGCCGGAATCTCGGAGAACAAAAAACAGCGGCACTCCAATGAGAGCCGCTGTGCCAAAGCAGACAAGCTGCCGTTTGGTCAGGTTGAATGCGACCTTCGATTTTACTTTCGTCAGGTCACGGGGAACGGAAATATACGCAGCCAAGTAAGCACCTCCTTTAGTGCGCTCCGAGGACGGATTTCGTCACGGAGCTGGTCTTGAACAGGCTGAAACAAAGCAGAACGGTATAGCCCACAATGCTCCAAATGGAGTTGATGGCATCCCCGGAAATTGCCACGCTCTGGATCAGCACGGCATAAATTGCCACGCAGATGAGGATGAGAAAGCCTTGAAAGCCCAGCGCAAACAGGCATTTCAGGTAGTTCTGCCCCATGTGCGACTGCTCGTGGTTGCCCCATGTTGCCATGGGGATGGGCGCAAGGCTTACCATGCAGTAGATTTCAATCATACGCCCGTAGACGATCACAAAAATGATGATGCTCAAGATCCGCATAGTGATGCCGATGAAGAAACTTTGCAGGAATAGCCCGAACAGGGGGCCTACGTCCATCTGCATCAGGCTGGCTTCCAACATCGACAGGCCAATGTCGTTGACACGGGTGTTTCCGGCAATGATGCCGCTGGAATCGGACACTACCTTCTGGGTGATGTCGAACACCGCCATCACAATATCGAAGGTGTTGCTGATGAGCCACACCGAAACAGCGGTCTTAAAAATCCAGCGCATGATGAGGGCAGGCTCAAACTGCGCCATGTTGTTGTGCTGGGTGATCATCTCTATCAACTCGTAACAGGCGATGAAGGTCAGGATGATGCCTGCAATGGGCAGCACCACATTCCGAGAAAGAGCTTCGATCATCGCAAAAACGCGCGGCTCAAAGCTGGAGGGTTTGGTGCCCACCTGCTGTGCGATGTTGCCGACCTGCGTGTTCACATCGTCGAACAGACCGGAAAGGTTTGACATAATGCCTGCCGTCAGGATGCCTTTGATCCAATCGGCAATGGCTTTGAGAACGGTTTCCATTCAGCATTCACCGTCCTTAGCTGAAGTGGTTGATGAGGGTCTTGAGCAGGTTCAGAAGAAAAATAATGTGGGTCAAAAACTGCATAGAAAACACTCCCTTTCAGTTATCAGGTGGATATTCGATGCAATGCGCTCCTTATTATAAAGGGCTGTTATCCACAGCAGAGATGGAGCGATTGCGTATGTACAGGCGGGAAACCCCGCCTGCGGCTCTTAGCCGAACAGACCAGACAGCAGAGGAATGAGGGTGATGCCCACCAGAGCGACACCGCCGCCAGCCATGAGCTGCTTCATGCCCTGAGACTTGGAGCCGGGGTTGTCGTTACCATAACCTTCCAGCAGGTTGATGGCACCCCACACGCCGAGACCGGCACCCAGAGCGACAACCAGAGTCTGAAGAACTTCGATAGCAGAGTTAAAGAATTCCATAGTCGTTTCTCCTTTATAAATGAAAGTTGTAGACCGTCCGTACACACCCGAAACCATAGATGTTGTGCCGTAAACTGCGGCAAAGTGGATTTACTGGTGTACCTCTCCGGTCAAAAATAAAACCGCCTACCGGGTCAGGCAGACGGGAGCGAATCAGCGTCCACCACGATGAACTCATCACCGGGGTGGATTTTTGTTTTTCGGTTCAGATATTTTTCAATATCGAAGGTATTTTTGGGGTCGTAGTCCGAGGTCAGCTTGTAGTTGGGATGCTGGGTCAGGTCGTACTTGTCAGAAAGAAACGGTCTGACACCACGCAACTGCAAAATGCACTTGCCGCCGTCCAGCACCGCCAGCTCGTCCCGGCTCAATAATTCGTGCCCCATCTTCTGGAAGGTAGTGCCGTAGCTGGGGCTGTTGCCACGGGTGTCCGAGGTGTTGAACGCATCAATCGTTTCTTTGCCCAGCATTTCGGACAGGTCTTTCAGGGTGGTGGGTTCGGAGCCGCCCAGAAATATCTGGCTGTCCATGTTGCCTACAATGGTATCTGCGTTGTCCTTGTAGATGGCTTTCAACTGGCTACGGGCTTGCAGTACCAGACAGGCCGAGATCTCACGGCTGCGGATGGTGGCTACCAGCTTTTCCAGATTGGGGATCTGCCCGATGTTGGCGCACTCGTCGATCAGGCACCGCACATGGATGGGTAACTTGCCGCCGTACACATCATCTGCCTTGTCGCACAGCAGATTGAAAAGCTGGGTGTAGACCATCGAAATCAGGAAGTTGAAGGTGCTGTCCGTGTCCGACATGATGAGGAACAACGCCGTTTTCTTATCGCCCAGCGTGTCCAGTTGCAGTTCATCGTACATGGTAAGGTCTCGCAACTCTTGGATGTCGAAGGGGGCTAATCTGGCACCGCAGGAAATGAGGATGGATTTTGCGGTCTTGCCGGCAGCCAGCTTGTAAAGTTTGTACTGCCGCCCGGCAAAGCTGTTGGGCTTCTTTTTTGCCAGTTCCTCAAACAGCAAGTCCACAGGGTTCTGGTATTCCTCGTCGTCCTCCAGTACCTGCATGGTGTTCAGCATTTCCAGCAAAGTAGCGAAGTTTTGTTCCTCCACCGGGGCTTCATAATGCAGATAGGCGATCAGGGCAGTGAGCAAAAGACGTTCGCTTTTCTCCCAAAATGGATCGCCGCCGGACCCCTCGCCCTTGGTGTTGGTCATCAGGGTCGTGACCAGTTTTAGAATGTCCTTCTCGCTGTGGACATAGGCAAAGGGGTTGTAGTGCATGGACTTTTTAAAATTGATGGTGTTCAGAACTTTTACCTTATAACCATTTTTCAGCATGGCCTGCCCACATTCAAGCACGATTGTACCTTTCGGATCGGTTACGACATAGGAACTATGGCATTGCAGGAGGTTCGGTTTCAGCCAAAATCTCGTTTTGCCAGAGCCGGAGCCGCCGACCACCAGCACATTTTTGTTCCGGGCGTTCTTGGGGTCAGGTGGACGATTGCTCATCATTAACCGCTCTGTCTTGGTTAAAATGATGTTGTCGGAAAACTTGGGAGCCATGAATGGTTCAATGTCTTTCGCACTGCCCCACCGGGCAGAGCCGTACTCCATGCCGTGGCGGTACTTCTTGGCGTTTTTGCCACGCAGATAGACCGCCAGCCGTAACCCTGCACCGCAGCACAAACCCACCAGAATATCAAGCGGATGCAGGCTGGGCAGAGGGTTTGCAAACGCCAGCGGAACGGTGCCCATCATGGACATGATCTTATCGCCCAGCTCTTTGCCCTCCGCAAGCCGCCACGCCTCACCAAGGTTGGTTGCCACCAGCCCCAGCAGAAGATAGGGCAGGTACAGCGCCAGCAGCTTTGTCAGCTTTTTTGTGGTCACAGCCCACGCTCCTGTTCCTTGTGCCGGACTTTGCCGGGGAGTTCTGCCGCCGCCTGCACCAGCTCCTGCAATCGTGCCAGCACCGAGGGGCGTTTGTCCTTGTTCAGCAGGGATGCCGAATACTCCTTGAACGCCGATTGGAAGGCTTCTGCATCCGGGGCTTTGAAAAAGACCAGATACCGGGGCGGCACCTCGGAGGTGTCCTTTCGGATGGCGTAGTCGATGCCGTACTTTTTGGCGTAGCGTTCCAACCCACGGATGCCGGTCTTGCTGATCTCCACGCTGGAAACGCCCCGGTTTTGCCGCAGAAGGGTGCGGACGCTCTGCTTGCCTTGGGATGCCTTGGACTGGTACAACCGAATCGCCGCTTTTACCGCCCGGAGAACAGTCCGGGCAGACAGCTT
>OAWX01000829.1_pt1 | contig 16221 bp, 18 predicted proteins | sample 1495571 | NCBI WGS metagenome assembly OAWX01 (sample SAMEA2580265, study PRJEB22360) | human gut metagenome | biome: human gut; feature: human-associated habitat; material: faeces | place: Denmark | collected 2008/2010 | reverse complement strand
CATAAAACGCATTTTAAGACTTACTGTAAATTTTTATAGTATCTTAGATACACTCCTTAACAGAAACTAATAGCCTTTCTTAAAAAGCTTTATAATAATTTTCCGAGCGAAGCGAAGGAACTCTGAGCGAAGCGAGGAAATATTATTACCACATATAAATAACAAAAGCTCGTCCACTATACAGTGAGCGAGCCTCGTAGAGGTGAGCGAACGTTGTGAGCGTTGCCGAGTATTATTTCATTGGAGCTGGTACATTAGGCATAGGTGGCATTGGTGGTTTTGGGAACCCTCCCATAAACATCTTCTTAGCTTCTTTGCGCAATTTATCACACATAATATAGCAATAGTAATACCACATCTTTCCTTCTTCTATGTCTTTATCATTCAACCAAGCTTTTGCTAGTTCTACAAAGTACTTAATGTGATCACTGCTTGTCATAGTAACAACTGCACGATAATAGTCTGAACGTATCATGTTGAGAGCAACGTACCAATCATACTTGTTGTATTTCTCACCTTTCAGATTGATTCCGTACTGGTTAGCGATTGAAGTAGTTTCTTCTAAACTCCAATGTTCTCCACGAGAGCCATCTTCGTTTTCCATCTTTGAGACTGCTTTTAGTGCACATTCTTCATTAAAGTGTGGACCATACATAGCCTCATGACGCTCTATTTTCAGTCTTTCTCTCATTGCATTAATTGATTTAATTATTCGACTTATAAAGTTCATTTTGATAAATCTATTATTCTAGTATTTTCTACATTGATTAACTTGTTACTGTTATCAATTTGGTACTTATAAATAGTTCGTTTTTTAAAATCAAAGTGAAGGAGTCGCTAGAACCAATTCTTATAATTACGCTTATATTCTTTTTTAGTATGAATAAATAGTGATTGTGTATTGCGAATGTCGATACTATGTGTTAGGAGCGTATCTCTTTTATTTATTACGATTGATGTCAAATTGTTTGGTTTGATTTCCACTTTAAAGTCAGTTGATCTAACTACTATTGTAGTATCGTGTACTACTTTCTACTCCTATATCTGTATCTATTTCAACTTCTTCTCTTTGATTTTCAATTTCTTTACTGTAGCTTGTACTTCTTGTATCAAGCTATCTTTGGTTTCTTTAAATTCATCCAGAGTAAGCTATAGAACTCTATTATCATTCTTCTACTATGTTGCTAGCTATTCATAGTAAAGATAGTTATTAGTTACTCTATCTAGTTCTCTATTCTTCTTATCTAGCTAGTTATTCTAATAAAAACAAATGGCAGCGAGAATCATAATGATAATCACTGCCATTGCTTTGTAATTTCTTTTAAACCAACCGATAATGTTACTTGTTAATCTTTTTGCTAGACTTATCAGTATTGGTATCATTTGTAATAGTATTTTGTTCTTCTAAGATGTCTGTTATATCTACATCTAAATATTTTTCTGCTTTTGACTTTATAATCTTTGTGAAGAGTCTTGTAACTAATGAATTAGGTTTTAATGCTTTCCTAGATTCTAATAATGATATTATTTCTGCAAAACATACTGCTCCTGCTGCAACTTTAGCTAACACCAGATCGGCATATGTCATAAATATAAACTTATCTAATAAAGTAAATCCAGCTATCATTATAGCTGCAAATCCTAGTTTCTCAACAGTATACCAAAACTTACCAGATTCAAAGTAACTATTATTGGTTACTTGTCTACATACTTTATATCCATAGATTAAGTCTAATATTATGAATAGAAATGACACACCTATTAATGGTGCAGCTGGTGCTAGTATAGTCGCTATACCTGTTAGCCAACCTACTATAGATTGATATCCATTAGCAAATATACGTCTTGCAAGATTCATTATATATAAACTTCTACTCAACACAACTTAAAATAATTTTATCTGAAATAAAAATGCTAGTCAATATTTATTACTGCTAGCATATGTTAAAGTCTCTGCAATTATATAACTATAACGCACTCATTATTCGTATGTTCTATTTCCTTTACGTATATCCAGGTAATCTAATAGCTCTTTATATTTAATAGTTTTAGTAAGTAAAGAATAACAGTTAGCATGTTTAAACCATCCTATGTAACTAGCCATCTTTCTTCTATAATATTTATAGTTAGTACTTCTTTTATTCAGTTTGGCATTCTTCTTACAGTATTTTTTCTTTAATACTTTTCTAACTAAAGTAAAGTTGTGATATATTTTATATCCTACAAAATCTATACTTCTACTTTCTACTGGGAATACCTAATAGTTATTCTTTAACTACAGTTTTAAATTATCTTTTAGATACTACTTTATATCTCTAAGTAATGTCTGCAAAGACTCTTTATCTTTATAAAGTATTACTATATCATCTGCATATCTATAATAATACTTTATGTTTTTATCTTCTTTAACCCAGTGATCAAAGTAAGATAGATACAGATTAGCAAAGAACTAAGATAAGTAATTACCAATAGGTACTCCTTCTGAAGAATCTATTATTTCATCTAGTAACTATAATAGTTCTCTATCTGCAACTTTCATGATCTACTGAAGGATAAAACTTTCTAACATCTATTTTAAGACAGTATTTAGTATTATCTCTATCTTTTAGATCATGCTATATCTACTTAAGAACTTTGTGAATTCCTCTTTTCTTAATACAACTATAAGTCTAAGGTATCATCTAATTAATCCACAAAGGTTCCATTATGTTCATAATAGCGTGATGTACTATACGATCTGGAAAGTAAGGTAGTTTAAATATTATTCTTTCTTTAGGTTCATATAATTTAAAAGTAAAATATTCAGAAGTTTTATAAGTATGATTGATTAACATATCCTGTATCTACTTACAAAATCCTTCTATGTCTGCATCTACTTTCTTTACATCGTTTCTATGAGTTTTATTCTTTCTAGCATTATGATGAGCTAGCTTTATATTATCTAAATCTGTTATCTTCTAATATAAATTCTTAAATTTCTTCATAGTCTGAAATTACAAAGAGCTTTCGATATTTCACTACTAACCCTTAATAAATTATTTATATTTTTTACCAAGCGGTAAGGTCCTTCTCAGTAGTTGGCTATTATATGATAGGCTGAAAATATTATGATACGCAATTTCATTGAACTGATATTAGCATTGGAATTACTAACCTCATTATTGGAATTAAGATTGAATAGACCTGCTTTGCTGCTATTGTCAGAGTTACTACTTTTTTACTTAAAACTAATAATGCATACTCGTTCTAATTCTAGAGAAGCAACCTGTGGGTATTACTTAACTATACCGTATTGCATAATTAAGTCATTACTCCGCCCACGGGAGATATGTTAATCGAGAACCGACACTAGCATAGGAATGACCAACCCCACCACCGGAACTAAGATAGAACAGACCCGCCCCGCCGCCACTGTCAGAGCTACCACCAATTAACAAACAGTGTTCTGAAGTATCAGTATTATCCCAGTTATAATCACACCAGTATGTAGTTTCTGAACCATTAGTACAAGCTTCAGCGAAGAAATCACAAGTAGGAGTAACTCTAATTTCGGTTTTATAACCAGTTACAACTGCTGCTGATGTTAAAGGTTTATAACTATTATTTTTGTTAGTAGCAAATTGATCAGGTTTTATAGACTTATAATAAGTCCTCCAGCCACCTTCATATATACTAATTATATCATCCGTGTGTTTCCATATGTGACCAAATGGATTTTCAATTCCTCTATATCTATTACATTTACGTGTAATAGTAGAAGTATTAGAACCAGATGAATCAGTCTATTGTATAGTTACTGTAACTTCACCAGAACCACTACCTAAACTATCAGAACTTCCAGTTGGAATAAACGACCAAGTTTGAGCTCCGTTGATAGTTGCTGTTCCTGTAGTACAACCTGAACCTAACCCACCTTGTCTAAATCCTTCAGGAGTTAGTGCAGTATTAACAGCCTTTTGTGAATTTCTAGTAGCATATTCTACTAAGAACAAATGACATATAGCTCTATGCTCTTCATATGTATAAAGATTCCATTTAGCTTCTCCGTCAAATCCATTAGCTCTAGCCCAAGTTCTGCCATTAGTTCTGGTAAAATTAACAGTAGGAACAACGCTTTTCATACTTATTAATCTACCTTTATTACCAAAGTTGAATGCTTCATATGCGCTAACATATGCTTCTTTGTGGTGATGCCATCCTGGTTTAGCGTGTGGACATATTTTTAAATTGTGTGTTTTTGTACCAGGAGTATAATCATCGACATACCAAAATTCTGGTATCTTAATCATAACGTTTACTGTAGATTCTACCTATCCAGCTTCTCCATTATTTACATGCCCATACATTGCTTCAGTAAAGTTTTCCTTCAAAGGAACAAACTAGTCTTTATGAACCGGTTGTGTCTAAAAAGCAAATGGTTTCATCATACTCTATATAGGCAAAGATCTATGCATTTCCATATTACCAATACGAGTACAATCTGGGTTAGATGATGTTTCTGACCAAGATACACCGTACCAATCTTCTGGTGCATCATATTGGGTAATCACTCGTGTATAAGTTGGTAGAGAACTGTATAGTTCCATGTTCTTAGTTACATTAACTCCACTAGCTAAAATATTACTTGTAGCAACATGTATATTATCCCACTAGAAACCTATATACCATATTTCTATAGTAGAAGAATTAACAAGATACCCTCTTATTTTTCCACCTGTATACACATTATCGTAAGATATTAATACCTCACTAAAATCAGTATCATTACCTTGAACAAGATTGACTTTTACTGTACAAAGTTTTCCACTTCCTCTACCACCAATAACAAACTATATATAGCTAGAGAAGTTGGATAATGTAGCTGTAATAGTATACAACTTCAAATATATTTCTGTACTTGTTGTCATCATTCTCGCATTCCCATTTTTTTCTGAAAATTCATCAGCATTTTTACCATCTACCATATCTGCATTCAGATTAGTACACAGAGTAGTAGATGCTACTTGTATAGGTGCAGTGCCATCTGTTGTGTAAGATATTAATCTGCCAGCATGAACCCCTTTCCAATATCCGTCTCTATTGCCAAGATTAATAGTATTAGTTTTATCTTCTACTGGACCAAAATAATCAGCAAGTAAACATACTATTTTTTCAGTACCAGCTCCAAATATCAAATTACCTCCAGCATTATATATTCCTGTTAAAGTATTATTGAATATTACATCTTTAGAAAAAGTCTTCTATCCTGTAATAGTTTGCGCGGTATCAAGTGTGACATACTTAGTAGTAGGATCTACACCTAATGCACTAGTTACATTAGCCTTAGTTATACTAATAGTACCACCATTTGCTAATGTTATATTACTACCTATCTTAACACCACCTAATGCACTAGCTGTAGCAGCAGGTAATACATACTTATTAGCTTCAGCTTCAATAGCAGCTAGTTTATTCTTTTCAGGAGTAGTATAATCATTAGTACTAAGACCTTTACCTTCAACTTTATCTACTTTTTGAGTCTACAGTTGAGTAATATTACTATTCAATGTCTCTTCTACACCAGTAGCTCTTTCTACTTCATTTGCTATAGCTGTAGCATTAGCTGATTCAGCACCTTTAGCTCTAGTTACTTCACTAGCTAAATCACTAGTTAGTTTCTATTCTGCTTTCTCTGCTCTAGTCTATTCAGCTGTTACAGTAGTATCTGTATATGACTTAGCCTGTTTAATAGCATTGGCTATAGAACCGGTAGTAGCTTCATTACCATTAATAATAGTAAGTTTATCTTCATTTACTTTTACTCTATTAGTAAGTGAAGATACATTGTTATTAATAGTAGTATCAGCTTGAGTTCTATCAAGTATCTCTTGAGCTAAGTTATCAGCTACTTCTTGAATGCTACCTTCAATAGCAGTAGTATCAAATGAACCTGATAAAGCATCCCAACCTTCTTCAGTCCATACTACATTAGTACCAGCATCATAATGTTTACCACCTAAGTTAAATGCATTAGTAATATTATATACATCACCAACTACATTATTATCTTTAGGTAGAGCTTCAAATGTACTAGATCCTTTTACTTTATAAGCACCAGATAGTTTAGCATCTACTTGTGCTTTAGTATAAGTATCAGACTTGTCTGCTTTTAATGCTAATGCTGCATTAGTTGCATTAGTATGATCAGTAATCTTATTGTCTAACTCTTCTTCTTTAGCCTTAGCTCTATTAGTTTCTACTAAGATAGCTGCATTTCTATCACTAACTTCTGTAGCAATAGCTTCTTTTCTATCTTGTACTTCTTTGTTTATAGCATTAGTATGTTGAGCATCTATCTAAGTAGATCTATCAATTTCATTCTGTAAGTTAGTACTAATAGTCTATTCAGCAGATTGGGCTCTATTCTTCTCAGTAGCTATATCATTGCCTAATTTAGTTTCAGCAGCACGAGCAGTAGCAGCTTCTTTATCTATATTACTTTGTAAAGTAGCTAAAGACTATTCTAATGAATCTGAATCAATAGCAATACTAATCACATTATCTTCACTAATACTAACGTCTTTACCTGGTTTTAACTTATTAATTAAGTCATTATAATCACCAGATGTAGCTACTGGTTTAAAATCTGGTTTGTTAGTAATATTATCCCATTGTACAGCTAGATCACCAGATGCACTAATCACATTAGTTTCTTGATCAATTTCAATGTTCAAACCTGCAATGAGTTTCTTCTAATACTTTGCACGTATATCAGCAAAGGTATCAATCATCTCAGTATGAAGTTCCTATAACTGATGCTGCTTAACAAAGTCTAAGAAATCTTTAGATGTAATAATACCAGCAGAACTTGTAGAAGCTACTGGTATTGAAACAGTTTTATTACTTCCATCATACTTAAACATTACCATAGTAATGCCATTAGGATTTGAAGTATTAAACTGTATATCTTTTATTACATCTTTTACCTCTTCATCATCTACTTTACTATCTACATCACTAATGTTTGCTTTATCATTAAGCAATTTGTTTACCTATGTTTTAGTATAGTAGTTGTTAAGGTCAGGTACACCTCCAGAGGCAGCTAGTCTTACCCATTCGGTTCCATTGAAATATTTAATGCTACCACCATAAGGATTATCAGATAAGTCAACCCAATAGTCTATTTCTTCTGGATTAGGTTGAACAGACGTTGCAAAAAATATTATCCTATTCGTTACCATATGTATTTGTTATATTAAGCTGCTGGAGTTTCTAATGCAGCAACTCTTGTAGTTAATGCGTCAATTAAATCTTTTAAAGCTTTGCCTTGAGCAGCAGCTAAAGCTTCTGTAGTACTAGTACTTGTTAAAGTGTTATTTATAGTCACTTTAGTATCTGCTGTAGGAGGCGTATATCCTAATGCATTAGTTACATTAGCTTTATTAAGACTAATTGTGCCATTACTATAAGAAATATTTGCTCCTACCTTTACCCCACCAATAATTTCAGCTGTAGCTGTTGGTAAAACATATTTATTTGCTTGTGCAGCAATACCATCTAGTTTAGTTTTATATGCATCAGTAAAGTCATTACTGGATAGTTCTTTTCCTTCTACCTTATCTACTTTACCTGATTCAAGTGCAGCAATCTTAGCACTCTGATCATTATCTGTATCATCATTTATTGGTAGCCATTTGCTACTACCTGCATAATACTTAATTACATTACCTTTTGGATCTGCTGCTAAGTCAACCCAGTAATCAAACTCTTTGGGATTTGGAGCTATATAGCTTCTTGTTATTCTTGTCATATACGTATATTTTAATTATTAATTCTAATGTAATGCAAATTGCACTAAATTTTTACATCCATTTGGATCACAATATTGTATTACTGGTCTAGCCACTCTTACTGCACCAGTATTATTAGCATCAAATACTATACTAATATTATCTGTATTTACTATAGGATGTATCCAATCTTGACCACCAACAAAAGATAATCTACCTAATGTTCTGTTAATAGGTATATTAATTACTTCACCCTCTTTAGTTATACGATGAGGAGTCATATTATACGCATTAGCTAGTTCTGGTATGATGCTGATAGCCGAACTATCCTAATACATAATACTATAAAATATTGTTTCTTTATTCATATTACTATAACGCATTTTAAGGCGTTTTAAGCCATTTTCTTTATTAAATGAACAACTTATCCGTTGAATTCTAAAAGCTTCTTAGAAGAGTCTTTTGGCTGGTATACGTCGATGTGTGACCATCCATTGGTATTAGCTTCTAATCTAATAGGGTATTCAAATAATTCAGCATTCTATCTTACTATGTTATTCACCGCATTACTATCTAAATCCTTTACATTAAAATCTATTGCTTTACCTAAACAGTGTGCAGATAAGTAAATACTACTTTTATTCTTTACTAGTTGACACATATTACAACGTAATCCTCTCTATGAGAACTATCCACCAGATTTCCAAGTATTAATAGTAATAGGTTTATTGAATATCTTAGTACGTAGTATATACAGAGTACTAAGTAATTCTGTACTTATAAACTACCATGAAGATTCACCAAACTTGGAGTAGCAATGAGTGCATACTAATTCACTTACTTCAAAATAAGGTTTTAATTTATCTATTAATTCATTTCTGTCCATACTTCGCTATTTAATGTTTCACTTAACTTATTGCTGTCGTAACGGTAGCTAAGTGATGGTGATATTACAAGCACCGACTATGTTGCCGTTTCTGAATGACAGATTACCCCTTACAGTTTCCAATGGCGGAATATCATAGGTTCCGTCTTGTGTGATATTAACTAATTTTACATTAGCACTATATCCCCAGTATAATTCCTGCCCGTCAACTATACCTTTCACTTCCACTTTCATTCCTGGGAAATTTTTTGTTTGGTCAGGAATGTAGCACTTTACTGTATCGTTCAGTATAGCAAATCTAGTTATGACAAATGAGGTGCTTGTTATAATTATATCAGCATTTACAGAGGGATGCGGTCTCCAGTCATTAAAATTTACCGCATAAACATCTACAGGCTTTGACATATCGTCTCTATCAATTTCTCTCTCATCTACGATAACTCCTCTGTCATCAACATCATATTGTAATACTTTGTTGCCCAAGATATGGCGCATTGTTATTATTTTCATTTCTTTCTCTGTTTCTATACATATTATCTACTAATAAATCAGCTATAACATTTATACCTAACTATTTACTATCGCTGATTAATTGTTCCTACATTACTACTAGGAGCATCTAATAGATGCCCTCTAGTAGTTCTCTATCACTTAACTATTTAATTTGATTGTGTATATTCATAAAATTAAGTCGGTTTGTTTCCTATATATTGTGCAAAACCACCGTGAATATCTACATAGAAATTACCATCATTTAGAGTATCATCATCTGCTAATTGTACACTTATGTTCAAAGTAGTAACTCCAGTACTATATGATATTAAAGTTGCATATATTGGATGAGCATTACTACCAGTTACACCTTCTGTTCTATAACTTCCATATACTCGTACATCACACGGAGCCCAAAAATAACTAGTCCCGCTAGTTATATTTATCTCTACCGCTCCTGCACCACTTCCAGTACAACTAATTTTACTATTATTAAAATTATATATACTGTGTATACTAGACGATATCACTGCATATGAACTACCATTATACTAAACTTTAAACTTTAGAATAATACCAGAATCTGAGCAACCATCGTGCGAACAATTTGTAATGAGCCATCCCTATGGAGTACTAACTACGTTTAATATACCGCCGTTATTACCTTTGGCTAAAACTAAAGTTCTTTCATCTGTATAAGTACTTCCTCTACTATCATATGTAACTATGTGCAGATCACCTTCTGTTCCAGTAATAGCTCTAATTGATGGATATTGTCTACAAGCAATAGTCATTTCTGTACCATAATTATCTTCACTAACACTTGGTAATATCAATTTGTTTGTATAACCTCCTTTTGCTCCAGTCATATGTATAATTTTAGAATAAGAAGGATTAGCATATACGCTTATTGCATTAGTAGAACTAGTATATAATTCTAATGCATCTTCCCAACCATCTGATTGATAAGAATATAACCTACCATTTGAACAATATGTATCACCATATTTAGGATCATCTATATCAGATGAAGATCTATTTAGATGTGTAATATTTAGAAATCTATTTTTAGTAAAACAATTTTCAAAATATAGATCTTTAAACGTACCAGCCTTAGCGTTTACAGTACCAGTAAATGTACCATTAGATGCTCTAAATTCACCAGTACTGCTATTCATATATAGTTTAGCTGCACTAGATGAACTACCTCCGTCACCTGACCAAAATACATTATTAGAGAAATGAAATGCACCTAATACAGCATTATCTGCTAACAATGTATTAATTGCCATGGCACTAACACTAGACACTAATTCCCAGTATGATGAACTAGAACTAGGAGTTTGACCGTATACTCCGCCAGAATTAACTGTCTTAACTAGATATACACCACCTTTATAAATTACCTAATCCCTAACGTATGCATTACTAGGATTTTCATAGTTAGTCAAACCGATTGATGATGCTGTAGCATAGTAATATCTAGTAGATGAATTCCAGACTCCTCTAAATCTAATATCTGTATATTGAGTATTAGCAGCTGATCCATCTTGTCCATTCTAACCATCAACTACAACTGTAATAGTTGCTGATGCTGCTACAGGATTTCCATTATAAATAGGATACTGAGTAGGATTAAATGCTACAGTATAATAGTTATACTTAGTAGAACTAGATATATTAAATGTAATATTGGAAACACCAGACCAACCACCACCCACTTCAGTACCTTCTGAAGAGGTTGTTGGAGCGTGACTATTACTACCATATATTTCCCAGTAACCAGATACAGAAGACAGACTACCTGTTCCTGTTTTCTTGTATGCTCTAAATGTCATGCTACTAGGTTCATAAGAAGAAGTTCTGGTAAGACGTATAGTTGCTGCTCCAGGAGTAATTATATAAGTAGTAGCATCAGTACCTGGTGTTCCTGGTTCTCCCTTATCACCCTGATCTCCTTTATCTCCGTCTTGTCCATCTTGACCGTCTTTACCCCATTTAGTCCAAATAAAACCGTCTGACCAATCTCCCCATGTTCCATCTTTCTTTTTACGTGTCCAGCATACCTGATATGGAATATCTTCACTTACACTTACAGCATTGTCTGTATAAGTAAACGCAGAACCTTTACATGTTTTATTAGGTATATGCTCATCTGCTTGATAATCACCATTTATGTAACTAGGACCATAAGTAGGGGAAGCCGGGTAATAGGTTTCGTTCTTACTACATAAAGCTGCCTAATCGTAATTAGCAAATCTAGCGAATATATATTCATAACCATCTCCATCTTTACCTTTATCTGCGAATACAGACCATAGACCTGGTTCTGAATAATCTCCCCATTTCTACGTACTCTTATCTTTATATCTTTGAGTTACATATTCATATCTGTGTGAATCGTCTACTCCCTATGGGTTATCAAACCACTGTGTACCATCTGGTCCAGTACCCGTCCAGTCTGTAGTTTGATTAGTATTAGGCTTTTGAGGATAATTATTCTTATCATTATTACGAGCATATAAGAATTCTATACTATTACCATCTTCTCCATCTTTACCGTCAGCACCAGTAAGTCTAATAAGACCTGTCCAAGCCGTTAACGAACCATCTGCATTTTTAAACCTATGAATTTGCCATACATATTGACCTTCTGGCGGAACCATTTCAGAATTTTCAGACCACCCAGATGCAGCTGGATCTGTAGGTATACTTGGAGTAGTAGCTGATATTTTATATCTATATTGATAATTGCCACCACTTAAACCAGTCTCACCCCATTTAGCCCATATAGCTGGTTTTTGAAATGCTGACCATACACCATCTGTTTTTTTACGTACGCTCACCCATTCAAACATCAAGTTTTCTCTGACTCCTTGGGGATCATCAGTCCAATACATTCCTCCAGGAGAAGTAGTAGTTTGTGCTACACCATTAATAAACGCCTAAGGACGTGCTTCATCATCTGTATTGTTAGCAGCTACAGGGGTGTCAGGTGCAATATTTTCAGCTTGCGTACGATAGTAAATATATTCATAACCGTCTCCATCCATACCCTTTTCACCCCATTTAGACCACAATGTTGGACCTTGCCAATTACCCCAATTACCAGTACCTGCTTTAGCCGCTGGTTTAGTACGTTGAGCTACCCATTCGTATTGCCAAGTTTCGCTAACACCTTGTGGATTATCATACCAACCGTTAGCTGGTTCTGTATAATCGTCTCTATTACTATTAGCTGGTAAAGTAGGTGCAGAATTATTTTGTGTAATCTTATATACAAACTCTATATCATTACCATCGTTACCATCTTTACCATCAGCTCCTGTTAAACGGAAAGGTTCTGACCAACCAGAAGTAGACTTATCTGAATAAACAGTTTGTATAGACTGCCATACCCAAATACCTTTTTCTGGATCTCCTTGCGGTGGGTCCATAGTCCAAGCGTATTTATTGTTTGGGTCTTTAGGTGGAACAGTATCACCTATAGGAGTAGGTGGTGGTACGCTTGATTCAGTATATGCAAATCTAGTATACTCACCATCTTTACCAGCTACTGAAGCACCTCTAAATCTATTAGGATCACCCCATTCTACATTAGGATCATCTACTTCAATAGAACTCTTAGTAGACATCCATATTGCAGATGCTGTATAATTTCTATGCCAACCGTTAGTAGTACCATCACCAGTAGGTCTATCAGGTATAGCATCATTATCGTTATATGTGGTCCATAATGAATTAGGTTGTAAATGGAACTATAATACTACTGTCTTTTTAAATGTAGCATTACCTTCACAATTAATTAACAAGTCTATATGAGGACTATTAGTAACAGATAAAATATCTGTAATTGTGAATATACCATTAGCCATCGTACACTTAAGACCTGTTGCTTCCCAAGTTAATAAGTAAGATCCTTCAGCATATACATCTGAATATGATAATTCTGTAGTACCTTTAAAAGCTTGTACTCCAAATGTTAAATTATCTAGCTAGCTATACTTATCTAATATGTTTAATTCATTATCCACAATAACAGATAGGTTGTCTTTAGTAAGATTTACCGAGTAAGCATCCTATCCTTTGAGACTATCTTCTTGTTCTGGAGTAAACTAAATCATAGCACCTGTCATGTAGACATTAGTTAAGTAAGCACCATCTCCATGTAGTACTCCATCATCTGGAGCTCCAGGAATAGTCAACCCTTCTATTTTACCAAATTGTGATGCTATATTAGTCCAATCTATTGCCCAAGTACTAACATCTTTTAAGAACCTCTTATAATCTCTTGTAGAGTAAGCACTAGATTGTCTAGTTTCATCTAAGAAATTACCATATACTGCAAATTTCATATTAGCAGTAGGATGTTGAGTGGTATTAGGCTTTAATGAATATCTAAATTGTTTACCTCTTTCATCAAGAATTTCAATAGGAGTAAAATAAGCAGTACTAAATCCCTACATTTTTTCAAACCCACATTCATCTGTACCTGGAGTAGTTTCATTTACTCCACTAATATTATGCCATATACCTCTACATATATCATTAACATGTAACCCACTATATTCTCCTTCTTCTAGTTTAAGAGTAGCTATCTAGTTTTTAGTATCTACTGATTCAATAGTACCAAAAGCGATAGAATTCCACAATTCACCACTTACTACATCTACTCTGTTAAAACGTAATTCTGGTACAGATAAGAATTCTCTAAGGGTTAAGCTTCCGGCTTCTATATTGCCGTGTTCATCAATTATAGCTCCATCTCCAAGTAGTCCTGATATATAATTACCAATAGTAATTCCTTTTTTAGCATATATCATACTATCAGCTATTACACTATTCTTAAATGTAATAACACCCAATGCTGTATCATCGTATAGTTTACTTAAGAATAACTTACCGCCTTCTGATGCTATTAATGCTTTAACTACAGCAGTGTCGATAATACCACCTTCACCACTAATGTAATCTGCTAATACAGCTGGAGATACATTATGCCATGTACCATCACTACTATACTATATCAAGTCACCTTCTGTAATATAAGTAATAGTAACATCTTTTAGAGTAGATAGGTGATTAATTCTTTCTACTAATGTATCAAGTTCACCAACACTAGTATCTAGAGTCTAAACATTACCCTACAATGTTCTTACTAATCCTGTGAGTTCATTTAATTCATCTTTAGTTGCATACTATGCCATATCTTAATTATTTTATTGTTATACAGTAGCTCCTGTAGCATCTATCCATTTAGAGCCATCCCAATAAATTGGTTTGTTTATAGTAGTATCAAAATATTAGCAGGTCTTTCCTAAGTAGTACCCATTTTAGATACATACATGTCTCCAGAAATTACAGGTTTCCCTTTTATATATTCTATAGATACACCTCCTAAATTAGCTACCATGTTTAGTGTTGGAATGTCCTTATAGTCAATATATTTTACTATATCTTTTACTAGTGTGTTGTTTCTGATAGATGAAACTAGATTTATATCTTCTCTATTAATATTAAACTTATTGTTTACTCCTGAGAAATTTTGGTCTAACAGAATCCCTCTAGCTATAAAACTTATATTTTCTGTTGTAGAATCTAAAATATTATTAGAAGTTATATTAAGATTTATATCGCATGCATTACACTCACCCTACATATATATTGTATAGTACTTTGAATTTTTATCACTATAATCTTTCTTATAAGAACCAATTCCAGATCTTAACGTGGTAAAGTTAATATTATTGTGATTTGCTCCTGGGTTTAGTACAAAAGATCGCTGATATATAAAATCGAACACTACATTATTGACAGTATTGCCTCTATAGTATATTAATATACCATCATACTTACACGAATCAATTCTACAATTAGTCAATATATTTAAAGCATTTAGAGAAGCAAAGTAATTACAATAAAACACTTTGATATTGTTTACTACGTTATCTTGGGTCAATCTCATACATTTATTACATTTGTAAAAAGAACAATTTGTTATATTAGCATAAGCTCCTTCTAAGTAATAAGCATAATCGCTTATTTTCATAAACTTAACTAAATTTATGTTACCGCCTCTAACGCCTCTTATATATGTGTTATTGTAACTTACTGTCCAAATTTCTTCTACTGTATGTTCTCCATCTATTAGATCTCTATTATCTTTTAACTCCTAAACAGAACTAGAGTGAATAGTTATTCTTTCTATACCAGACGAATAAGAATCAGCAAAGTTAATACAATACTTGGGTTCCTCAGAAGTTCCAGAAGAGATAGAAAAATCAAATACTGTTCCTCTTAACGATTCATCATTAACTGTCATAATATCAGCATAAGTACATTCTCCTATCAAAGTTGTTCCGCTCTGATATAATTTAATACCACTAGTAAATTTATATATTCCTCTAGGAAAAAAATATACAGTGTTTGCTTTATTACATAGATTGTCTAATTTACTCCAACCATAATCTGTATCATCTGGATATATTCCTAAAGTTCTAACATCTACAAAATCTTTTAAAATAGTATCCTTAGCTATTTTACAATTCTTATTGAATTTTGGATTGATTAAATCTGTTGTATTAGATATATCTACTATTCCGTTGTCAAAACTGCCACCATCAAATTTTAGTATAGAATTAGAAGGAGTAACGATTGTCTAACCGTTTAAATCATAGTCATACTGAATAACATATATAGTATTAGCTTTATTGATCATAGCCTAGGTAAGAACATTCTTATTACCTACTATATTCTTTCTTAGATACACTCTACCTAAACCACTGAAAGACTATTTATCATAAGTTTTATTTGCTAACTATAGAGTACCATTTTGTTCAGTTATATCTTCTTCATCAGCTGGAACAGCTTCATGCTATTCTACAAATTTACCAGTAGTAGGATCTGACTGATTATTAGAATTAAACTTATAGTGTTTACCAGTTTCTTTACAATAAGATATATGACCATCGTCTAAACTATTCTCAGAATAGTTCTTCATATCATATAATGTATCGAAGCTATCTCTATCAAAGTTAGGCTTTTTTCCTCTATAGTTAAAATTATCAGCTACCT
>OAWX01000825.1_pt1 | contig 16256 bp, 11 predicted proteins | sample 1495571 | NCBI WGS metagenome assembly OAWX01 (sample SAMEA2580265, study PRJEB22360) | human gut metagenome | biome: human gut; feature: human-associated habitat; material: faeces | place: Denmark | collected 2008/2010 | reverse complement strand
TTAACGCCGCCGCGGGGGGGGCAATGGCAGACGCAAAATACTCAGCCGATAAAACAGGTCACGGCGAAACTGCCCTTGCCGCATATCTTCTTCCAGATTGCAGTGAGTGGCGCTAATGACCCGCACATCCACCGGAACAGGCTGATGCCCGCCGACGCGGGTGACCTCTTTTTCTTCCAGCACCCGCAGCAGCCGGGTCTGCAACGGCAGCGGCATTTCGCCAATCTCATCGAGAAACAGCGTACCTCCGTGGGCGATTTCAAACAGCCCGGCGCGACCGCCGCGTCGCGAGCCGGTAAACGCCCCTTCCTCATAGCCAAACAGTTCTGCTTCCAGCAGCGATTCGGCAATCGCCCCGCAGTTGACTGCAACAAACGGATGCGACTTTTTGCCCTGTCGCGCATCGTGGCGGGCAAAATATTCCCGATGAATCGCCTGGGCCGCCAGCTCTTTGCCCGTCCCCGTTTCCCCCTCAATCAACACCGCTGCACTGGAGCGGGCATACAGCAAAATAGTCTGCCGTACTTGTTCCATCTGTGGTGATTGACCGAGCATATCGCCCAGCACGTAACGAGTTCTCAGGGCGTTGCGGGTGGCATCGTGAGTGTTATGGCGTAACGACATGCGCGTCATATCCAGCGCATCGCTGAACGCCTGGCGCACGGTAGCGGCGGAATAGATAAAAATTCCGGTCATTCCGGCTTCTTCTGCCAGATCGGTAATCAGCCCCGCGCCGACCACCGCTTCGGTGCCGTTAGCTTTTAGCTCGTTAATCTGCCCGCGTGCGTCTTCTTCGGTAATGTAGCTACGTTGATCGAGGCGCAAATTAAAGGTTTTTTGAAACGCCACCAGCGCTGGAATGGTTTCCTGATAGGTGACAACGCCGATAGAAGAGGTGAGTTTTCCGGCTTTTGCCAGTGCCTGTAACACATCGTAGCCGCTCGGTTTAATCAAAATAACTGGCACTGACAGGCGGCTTTTCAGGTACGCGCCGTTAGAGCCAGCCGCGATGATGGCGTCACAGCGTTCGTTTGCCAGTTTCTTGCGGATGTAGGTCACTGCTTTTTCAAAGCCAAGCTGAATAGGGGTAATGTTCGCCAGGTGATCAAACTCGAGGCTGATATCGCGAAACAGCTCGAACAGGCGCGTTACAGATACCGTCCAGATAACCGGTTTGTCGTCATTAAGCCGTGGTGGATGTGCCATAGCGCACCGCAAAGTTAAGAAACCGAATATTGGGTTTAGTCTTGTTTCATAATTGTTGCAATGAAACGCGGTGAAACATTGCCTGAAACGTTAACTGAAACGCATATTTGCGGATTAGTTCATGACTTTATCTCTAACAAATTGAAATTAAACATTTAATTTTATTAAGGCAATTGTGGCACACCCCTTGCTTTGTCTTTATCAACGCAAATAACAAGTTGATAACAAAGGATGGGCTATGTCTCTACACTCTCCAGGTAAAGCGTTTCGCGCTGCACTGACTAAAGAAAATCCATTGCAGATTGTTGGCACCATCAACGCTAATCATGCGCTGTTGGCGCAGCGTGCCGGATATCAGGCAATTTATCTTTCTGGCGGTGGCGTGGCGGCAGGTTCGCTGGGGCTGCCCGATCTCGGTATTTCTACCCTTGATGATGTGCTGACCGACATTCGCCGTATCACCGACGTTTGTTCGCTGCCGCTGCTGGTGGATGCGGATATCGGTTTTGGTTCTTCGGCCTTTAACGTGGCGCGCACCGTGAAATCGATGATTAAAGCCGGTGCGGCAGGATTGCATATTGAAGATCAGGTTGGTGCGAAACGCTGCGGTCATCGTCCGAATAAAGCGATCGTCTCGAAAGAAGAGATGGTGGATCGGATCCGCGCGGCGGTGGATGCGAAAACCGATCCTGATTTTGTGATCATGGCGCGCACCGATGCTCTGGCGGTAGAGGGGCTGGATGCGGCGATCGAGCGTGCGCAGGCCTATGTTGAAGCGGGTGCCGAGATGTTGTTCCCGGAGGCGATTACCGAACTCGCCATGTACCGCCAGTTTGCCGATGCGGTGCAGGTGCCAATCCTCGCCAACATTACCGAATTTGGCGCAACACCGCTGTTTACCACCGACGAATTACGCAGCGCCCATGTCGCAATGGCGCTGTACCCGCTTTCAGCGTTCCGCGCCATGAACCGCGCCGCTGAACATGTCTACAACGTCCTGCGTCAGGAAGGCACGCAGAAAAGCGTCATCGATACCATGCAAACCCGCAACGAGCTGTACGAAAGCATCAACTACTACCAGTACGAAGAGAAGCTCGACGACCTGTTTGCCCGTAGCCAGGTGAAATAAAACACAACGAAAAATATCTCGACCCTACAAATGACGAGGACAATATGAGCGACACAACGATCCTGCAAAACAGTACCCATGTCATTAAACCGAAAAAATCGGTAGCACTTTCTGGCGTTCCGGCGGGCAATACGGCGCTCTGCACCGTGGGTAAAAGTGGCAATGACCTGCATTACCGTGGCTACGATATTCTTGATCTGGCGGAACATTGCGAATTTGAAGAAGTGGCGCACCTGCTGATCCACGGCAAACTGCCGACCCGTGACGAACTCGCCGCTTACAAAACGAAACTGAAAGCCCTGCGTGGTTTACCAGCTAATGTGCGTACCGTGCTGGAAGCCTTACCGGCGGCGTCGCACCCGATGGATGTCATGCGCACCGGCGTTTCCGCGCTCGGCTGCACACTGCCAGAAAAAGAGGGGCACACTGTCTCTGGCGCGCGGGATATTGCCGACAAACTGCTGGCATCACTTAGCTCGATTCTCCTTTATTGGTATCACTACAGTCACAACGGCGAACGCATCCAGCCGGAAACCGATGACGACTCCATCGGCGGTCACTTCCTGCATCTGCTGCACGGCGAAAAGCCATCGCAAAGCTGGGAAAAGGCGATGCATATCTCGCTGGTGCTGTACGCCGAACACGAGTTTAACGCCTCCACCTTTACCAGTCGGGTGATTGCGGGCACCGGCTCTGATATGTATTCCGCGATTATTGGCGCGATTGGCGCACTGCGCGGGCCAAAACACGGCGGGGCGAATGAAGTGTCGCTGGAGATCCAGCAACGCTACGAAACGCCGGACGAAGCCGAAGCAGATATCCGCAAGCGCGTGGAAAACAAAGAAGTGGTCATTGGTTTTGGTCATCCGGTTTACACCATCGCTGACCCGCGCCACCAGGTGATTAAACGTGTGGCGAAGCAGCTCTCGCAGGAAGGCGGTTCGCTGAAGATGTATAACATCGCCGATCGCCTGGAAACAGTGATGTGGGAGAGCAAAAAGATGTTCCCCAATCTCGACTGGTTCTCCGCTGTTTCCTACAACATGATGGGCGTTCCCACCGAGATGTTCACACCACTGTTTGTTATCGCCCGCGTCACCGGCTGGGCGGCGCACATTATCGAACAACGTCAGGACAACAAAATTATCCGTCCTTCCGCCAATTATGTTGGACCGGAAGACCGCCAGTTTGTCGCGCTGGATAAGCGCCAGTAAACCTCTACGAATAACAATAAGGAAACGTACCCAATGTCAGCTCAAATCAACAACATCCGCCCGGAATTTGATCGTGAAATCGTTGATATCGTCGATTACGTGATGAACTACGAAATCAGCTCCAAAGTAGCCTACGACACCGCCCATTACTGCCTGCTCGACACGCTCGGCTGCGGTCTTGAAGCTCTCGAATACCCGGCCTGTAAAAAACTGCTGGGGCCAATTGTCCCCGGCACTGTCGTACCCAACGGCGTGCGCGTCCCCGGAACTCAGTTCCAGCTCGACCCCGTCCAGGCGGCATTTAACATCGGCGCGATGATCCGCTGGCTCGATTTCAACGATACCTGGCTGGCGGCGGAGTGGGGCCATCCTTCCGACAACCTCGGCGGCATTCTGGCAACGGCGGACTGGCTTTCGCGCAACGCGGTCGCCAGCGGCAAAGCGCCGTTGACCATGAAACAGGTGCTGACCGCAATGATCAAAGCCCATGAAATTCAGGGCTGCATCGCGCTGGAAAACTCCTTTAACCGCGTCGGCCTCGACCACGTTCTGTTAGTGAAAGTGGCTTCCACCGCCGTGGTCGCCGAAATGCTCGGCCTGACCCGCGAGGAAATTCTCAACGCCGTTTCGCTGGCGTGGGTGGACGGTCAGTCGCTGCGCACCTATCGCCATGCGCCGAACACCGGCACGCGTAAATCCTGGGCGGCGGGCGATGCCACTTCCCGCGCGGTACGTCTGGCACTGATGGCGAAAACGGGCGAAATGGGTTACCCGTCAGCCCTGACTGCGCCGGTGTGGGGCTTCTACGACGTCTCCTTTAAAGGTGAATCGTTCCGCTTCCAGCGCCCGTACGGTTCCTACGTTATGGAAAATGTGCTGTTCAAAATCTCCTTCCCGGCGGAGTTCCACTCCCAGACGGCAGTTGAAGCAGCGATGACGCTCTATGAACAGATGCAGGCAGCAGGCAAAACGGCGGCGGATATCGAAAAAGTGACCATTCGCACCCACGAAGCCTGTATTCGCATCATCGACAAAAAAGGACCGCTCAATAACCCGGCAGACCGCGATCACTGCATTCAGTACATGGTGGCGATCCCGCTGCTGTTCGGGCGCTTAACGGCGGCAGATTACGAGGACAACGTGGCGCAAGATAAACGTATCGACGCCCTGCGCGAGAAGATCAATTGCTTTGAAGATCCGGCATTTACCGCTGACTACCACGACCCGGAAAAACGCGCCATCGCCAATGCCATTACCCTTGAGTTCACCGACGGCACACGATTTGAAGAAGTGGTGGTGGAGTACCCCATTGGTCATGCTCGCCGCCGTCAGGATGGTATTCCGAAACTGGTCGATAAATTCAAAATCAATCTCGCGCGCCAGTTCCCGACTCGCCAACAGCAGCGCATTCTGGAGGTTTCTCTCGACAGAACTCGCCTGGAACAGATGCCGGTCAATGAGTATCTCGACCTGTACGTCATTTAAGCAAACAGCGGTAAGGCGTAAGTTCAACAGGAGAGCATTATGTCTTTTAGCGAATTTTATCAGCGTTCGATTAACGAACCGGAGCAGTTCTGGGCCGAGCAGGCCCGGCGTATTGACTGGCAGACGCCCTTTACGCAAACGCTCGATCACAGCAATCCGCCGTTTGCCCGTTGGTTTTGTGAAGGCCGAACCAACTTGTGCCACAACGCTATCGACCGCTGGCTGGAGAAACAACCAGAGGCGCTGGCGCTGATTGCCGTCTCTTCGGAAACAGAAGAAGAGCGCACCTTTACCTTTCGTCAGCTTCATGACGAAGTAAACGCGGTGGCGTCAATGCTGCGCTCGCTGGGCGTGCAGCGTGGCGATCGGGTGCTGGTGTATATGCCGATGATTGCCGAAGCGCATATTACTCTGCTGGCCTGCGCGCGCATTGGCGCTATTCATTCGGTGGTGTTTGGGGGATTTGCCTCGCACAGCGTGGCGGCGCGAATTGATGATGCTAAACCGGTGCTGATTGTCTCGGCTGATGCCGGAGCGCGCGGTGGCAAAATCATTCCCTATAAAAAATTGCTCGACGATGCGATAAGTCAGGCGCAGCACCAGCCACGCCATGTTTTGCTGGTGGATCGCGGGCTGGCGAAAATGGCACGCGTCAGCGGGCGGGATGTCGATTTCGCGTCGTTGCGCCATCAACACATCGGCGCGCGGGTACCGGTGGCGTGGCTGGAATCCAACGAAACCTCCTGCATTCTCTACACCTCCGGCACGACCGGCAAACCTAAAGGCGTGCAGCGTGACGTCGGCGGATATGCGGTGGCGCTGGCGACCTCGATGGACACCATTTTTGGCGGCAAAGCGGGCGGTGTGTTCTTTTGTGCTTCGGATATCGGCTGGGTGGTGGGGCATTCGTATATCGTCTACGCGCCGCTGCTGGCGGGGATGGCGACTATCGTTTACGAAGGATTACCGACCTGGCCGGACTGCGGCGTGTGGTGGAAAATCGTCGAGAAATATCAGGTTAGCCGGATGTTCTCAGCGCCGACCGCCATTCGCGTGCTGAAAAAATTCCCTACCGCTGAAATTCGCAAACACGATCTCTCGTCGCTGGAAGTGCTCTATCTGGCTGGAGAACCGCTGGACGAGCCGACCGCCAGTTGGGTGAGCAATACGCTGGATGTGCCGGTCATCGACAACTACTGGCAGACCGAATCCGGCTGGCCGATTATGGCGATTGCTCGCGGTCTGGACGACAGGCCGACGCGTCTGGGAAGCCCCGGTGTGCCGATGTATGGCTATAACGTGCAGTTGCTTAATGAAGTCACCGGCGAACCGTGTGGCGTCAACGAGAAAGGGATGCTGGTGGTGGAAGGGCCGCTGCCGCCGGGGTGTATTCAGACCATCTGGGGCGACGACGGCCGCTTTGTGAAGACTTACTGGTCGCTGTTTTCCCGCCCGGTGTACGCCACCTTTGACTGGGGCATCCGTGACGCTGACGGTTATCACTTTATTCTCGGGCGCACTGACGATGTAATTAACGTTGCCGGGCATCGGCTGGGGACGCGCGAGATTGAAGAGAGTATCTCCAGCCATCCGGGCGTTGCCGAAGTGGCGGTGGTTGGGGTGAAAGATGCGCTGAAAGGGCAGGTGGCGGTGGCGTTTGTCATTCCGAAAGAGAGCGACAGTCTGGAAGATCGTGATGTGGCGCACTCGCAAGAGAAGGCGATTATGGCGCTGGTGGACAGCCAGATTGGCAACTTTGGCCGCCCGGCGCACGTCTGGTTTGTCTCGCAATTGCCAAAAACGCGATCCGGAAAAATGCTGCGCCGCACGATCCAGGCGATTTGCGAAGGACGCGATCCTGGGGATCTGACGACCATTGATGATCCTGCGTCGTTGGATCAGATCCGCCAGGCGATGGAAGAGTAAGGTATTGTCGGATGCGTCGCGTGGCGCATCCGACACCATGCGCCGATGCCTGATGCGACGCTTACCGCGTCTTATTATGCCTACCCACTGTTTTTACACCGATAATTTTTCCCCCACCTTTTTGCACTCATTCATATAAAAAATATATTTCCCCACGAAAACGATTGCTTTTTATCTTCAGATGAATAGAATGCGGCGGATTTTTTGGGTTTCAAACAGCAAAAAGGGGGAATTTCGTGTCGCAAGATAACAACTTTAGCCAGGGGCCAGTCCCGCAGTCGGCGCGGAAAGGGGTATTGGCATTGACGTTCGTCATGCTGGGATTAACCTTCTTTTCCGCCAGTATGTGGACCGGCGGCACTCTCGGAACCGGTCTTAGCTATCATGATTTCTTCCTCGCAGTTCTCATCGGTAATCTTCTCCTCGGTATTTACACTTCATTTCTCGGTTACATTGGCGCAAAAACCGGCCTGACCACTCATCTTCTTGCTCGCTTCTCGTTTGGTGTTAAAGGCTCATGGCTGCCTTCACTGCTACTGGGCGGAACTCAGGTTGGCTGGTTTGGCGTCGGTGTGGCGATGTTTGCCATTCCGGTGGGTAAGGCAACCGGGCTGGATATTAATTTGCTGATTGCCGTTTCCGGTTTACTGATGACCGTCACCGTCTTTTTTGGCATTTCGGCGCTGACGGTTCTTTCGGTGATTGCGGTTCCGGCTATCGCCTGCCTGGGCGGTTATTCCGTGTGGCTGGCTGTTAACGGCATGGGCGGCCTGGACGCATTAAAAGCGGTCGTTCCCGCACAACCGTTAGATTTCAATGTCGCGCTGGCGCTGGTTGTGGGGTCATTTATCAGTGCGGGTACGCTCACCGCTGACTTTGTCCGGTTTGGTCGCAATGCCAAACTGGCGGTGCTGGTGGCGATGGTGGCCTTTTTCCTCGGCAACTCGTTGATGTTTATTTTCGGTGCAGCGGGCGCTGCGGCACTGGGCATGGCGGATATCTCTGATGTGATGATTGCTCAGGGCCTGCTGCTGCCTGCGATTGTGGTGCTGGGGCTGAATATCTGGACCACCAACGATAACGCACTCTATGCGTCGGGTTTAGGTTTCGCCAACATTACCGGTATGTCGAGCAAAACCCTTTCGGTAATCAACGGTATTATCGGTACGGTCTGCGCATTATGGCTGTATAACAATTTTGTCGGCTGGTTGACCTTCCTTTCGGCAGCTATTCCTCCGGTAGGGGGCGTGATCATCGCCGACTATCTGATGAACCGTCGCCGCTATGAGCACTTTGCGACCACGCGTATGATGAGTGTCAATTGGGTGGCGATTCTGGCGGTCGCGCTGGGGATTGCCGCAGGCCACTGGTTACCGGGAATTGTTCCGGTCAACGCGGTATTAGGTGGCGCGCTGAGCTATCTGATCCTTAACCCGATTTTGAATCGTAAAACGACAGCAGCAATGACGCATGTGGAGGTTAACAGTGTCGAATAACGCTTTACAAACAATTATTAACGCCCGGTTACCAGGCAAAGAGGGGCTGTGGCAGATTCATCTGCAGGACGGAAAAATCAGCGCCATTGATGCGCAATCCGGCGTGATGCCCATAACTGAAAACAGCCTGGATGCCGAACAAGGTTTAGTTATACCGCCGTTTGTGGAGCCGCATATTCACCTGGACACCACGCAAACCGCCGGACAACCGAACTGGAATCAGTCCGGCACGCTGTTTGAAGGCATTGAACGCTGGGCCGAGCGCAAAGCGTTATTAACCCATGACGATGTGAAACAACGCGCCTGGCAAACGCTGAAATGGCAGATTGCCAACGGCATTCAGCATGTGCGTACCCATGTCGATGTTTCGGATGCAACGCTAACTGCGCTGAAAGCAATGCTGGAAGTGAAGCAGGAAGTCGCGCCGTGGATTGATCTGCAAATTGTCGCCTTCCCTCAGGAAGGGATTTTGTCGTATCCCAACGGTGAAGCGTTGCTGGAAGAGGCGTTACGCTTAGGGGCAGATGTAGTGGGGGCGATTCCGCATTTTGAATTTACCCGTGAATACGGCGTGGAGTCGCTGCATAAAACCTTCGCCCTGGCGCAAAAATACGACCGTCTCATCGACGTTCACTGTGATGAGATCGATGACGAGCAGTCGCGCTTTGTCGAAACCGTTGCTGCCCTGGCGCACCGTGAAGGCATGGGCGCGCGAGTCACCGCCAGCCACACCACGGCAATGCACTCCTATAACGGGGCGTATACCTCACGCCTGTTCCGCTTGCTGAAAATGTCCGGTATTAACTTTGTCGCCAACCCGCTGGTCAATATTCATCTGCAAGGACGTTTCGATACGTATCCAAAACGTCGCGGCATCACGCGCGTTAAAGAGATGCTGGAGTCCGGCATTAACGTCTGCTTTGGTCACGATGATGTCTTCGATCCGTGGTATCCGCTGGGAACGGCGAATATGCTGCAAGTGCTGCATATGGGGCTGCATGTTTGCCAGTTGATGGGCTACGGGCAGATTAATGATGGCCTGAATTTAATCACCCACCACAGTGCCAGAACATTGAATTTGCAGGATTACGGCATTGCCGCCGGAAACAGCGCAAACCTGATTATCCTGCCGGCTGAAAATGGATTTGATGCGCTGCGCCGTCAGGTTCCGGTACGTTATTCGGTACGTGGCGGCAAGGTGATTGCCAGTACACAACCGGCACAAACCACCGTATATCTGGAGCAGCCAGAAGCCATCGATTACAAACGGTAATTTCCTCTGTGTTGAAGAGCCACTGACCTGTGTCAGTGGCTACCGTGATTCATTCTCGCCAACATCCGCACATTCCTCCAACGCCATGTGCAAAAATGCCTTCGCGGCGGCTGTCTGCCAGCTATTTTCCCGCCGCAAAAAACCCGCCGTTCTCTCCAGTAGTGGCGGGGCAAGAGAAATCGCTTTAAGCCCGTCATGTTGTGTGGCAATCGCTGCTGGTAACAATGTGGAAAGGGAAGTGCGGCGAATCAGCTCCAGAACCGCGCTAATTGAGTTCGCCTCAATGACCACCTGTGGATGTAGCCCCGCTTTCTCGCAGTAGTGGTCAATTTGCTCTCTGGTGGCAAATTCCGCGCTGAGCAGGACCAGTTTTTCATCATGCAAGCGACTCAACGCCACCTGTTCACAGGCAGCTAGCGGATGATGTTTCGCCACCACCAACGCTAAACTTTCTGTCAGTAAAGGAATTGCCTCCAGCTCCGGCGAATGCACAGGCGCGAAGGCAATCCCAACGTCCAGCTCGTCGCGACAAAGCAGATCTTCGATTTTCTCCTGCGACATTTCCTGTAGCTGGAGCGTGATGCCGGGGTAGCGCGCATAGAAATCCGCCATTAAAGGGCCGATAAAGTAGCTTGTAAAGGTGGGAGTGACTGCGATACGCAGCGATCCTCGCGTCAGATCGGCAACATCATGAATCGCCCGTTTACCCGCCCCCAGTTCCTGTAACGCCCGGCTGGCGTACTGTCGCCAGACTTCTCCTGCATCAGTGAGACGAATCGTTCGCCCGCTACGGTCAAACAGCGGCACGCCTAAACTCTCCTCTAACTGGCGAATCTGCTGGGAAAGCGCAGGCTGGGAGACGTGCACCGCACGGGCGGCACGGGAAAAGCTGCCATGTTCAGCCACGGCAAGAAAATAGTTGATATGTCGAGAGAGCATTCGCCAACCTATAAGTAAATCCAATAGAACTCATCATAAATGAGACTTTTACCTTATGACAATCGGCGAGTAGTCTGCCTCTCATTCCAGAGACAGACAGAGGTTAACGGTGAAAGAGATTATTGATGGATTCCTTAAATTCCAGCGCGAGGCATTTCCGAAGCGGGAAGCCTTGTTTAAACAGCTGGCGACACAGCAAAGCCCGCGCACACTTTTTATCTCCTGCTCCGACAGCCGTCTGGTCCCTGAGCTGGTGACGCAACGTGAGCCTGGCGATCTGTTCGTTATTCGCAACGCGGGCAATATCGTCCCTTCCTACGGGCCGGAACCCGGTGGCGTTTCTGCTTCGGTGGAGTATGCCGTCGCTGCGCTTCGGGTATCTGACATTGTGATTTGTGGTCATTCCAACTGTGGCGCGATGACCGCCATTGCCAGCTGTCAGTGCATGGACCATATGCCTGCCGTCTCCCACTGGCTGCGTTATGCCGATTCAGCCCGCGTCGTTAATGAGGCGCGCCCGCATTCCGATTTACCGTCAAAAGCTGCGGCGATGGTACGTGAAAACGTCATTGCTCAGTTGGCTAATTTGCAAACTCATCCATCGGTGCGCCTGGCGCTCGAAGAGGGGCGGATCGCCCTGCACGGCTGGGTCTACGACATTGAAAGCGGCAGCATCGCAGTTTTTGCCGGCCCCCCCCGCCAGTTTGTGCCACTGGCCGCTAATCCTCGCGTTTGTGCCATACCGCTACGCCAACCGACCGCAGCGTAACCTTATTTTTAAACCATCAGGAGATCCACCATGATTCAGTCACAAATTAACCGCAATATTCGTCTTGATCTTGCCGATGCCATTTTGCTCAGCAAAGCTAAAAAAGATCTCTCATTTGCCGAGATTGCCGACGGTACCGGTCTGGCAGAAGCCTTCGTAACCGCGGCTTTGCTGGGGCAGCAAGCGCTTCCTGCCGACGCCGCCCGCCTGGTCGGGGCGAAGCTGGATCTCGACGAAGACGCCATTCTACTGTTGCAGATGATTCCACTGCGTGGCTGCATTGATGACCGTATTCCAACCGACCCAACGATGTATCGTTTCTATGAAATGTTGCAGGTGTACGGCACAACCCTGAAAGCGTTGGTTCATGAGAAGTTTGGCGATGGCATTATCAGCGCGATTAACTTCAAACTCGACGTTAAGAAAGTGGCGGACCCGGAAGGTGGCGAACGTGCGGTCATTACCTTAGATGGTAAATATCTGCCGACCAAGCCGTTCTGACAGCCATGCGCAATCATCAAAAGACGTTCACGATGCTGCTGGTTCTGGTGCTGATTGGTCTTAATATGCGACCACTGCTCACCTCCGTCGGTCCACTGCTACCGCAATTGCGCCAGGCGAGCGGAATGAGCTTTAGCGTGGCTGCCCTGTTGACCGCTCTGCCGGTGGTCACCATGGGCGGGCTGGCGCTGGCCGGAAGCTGGCTTCATCAGCATGTCAGCGAACGTCGCAGCGTCGCCATCAGTCTGTTGCTGATTGCCGTCGGTGCATTGATGCGTGAGCTTTACCCCCAAAGTGTGCTGCTGCTTAGCAGCGCACTGCTTGGTGGGGTGGGGATCGGTATCATTCAGGCGGTGATGCCTTCAGTGATTAAACGGCGGTTTCAGCAACGCACGCCACAGGTGATGGGGCTGTGGTCTGCGGCTCTGATGGGCGGCGGTGGACTTGGTGCCGCCATAACGCCCTGGTTAGTTCAACATAGCGAATCCTGGTATCAAACACTCGCCTGGTGGGCGCTGCCTGCCGTTGTTGCGCTCTTTGCCTGGTGGTGGCAAAGCGCCCGCGAGGTCGCCTCTTCCCACAAGACAACAACCACTCCGGTTCGCGTGGTATTCACTCCCCGCGCGTGGACGCTGGGTGTTTACTTCGGTCTGATTAACGGCGGTTACGCCAGCCTGATTGCCTGGTTACCCGCTTTCTATATTGAGATTGGTGCCAGCGCGCAGTACAGCGGTTCCTTACTGGCATTGATGACGCTTGGGCAAGCCGCAGGAGCTTTGCTGATGCCTGCTATGGCTCGCCATCAGGATCGGCGCAAACTGTTAATGCTGGCGCTGGTGTTACAACTGGTGGGGTTCTGCGGCTTTATCTGGTTGCCGCTGCAATTGCCGGTCTTGTGGGCGATGGTGTGTGGGTTAGGTCTGGGCGGCGCGTTTCCGCTCTGTTTGCTGCTGGCGCTCGATCACTCTGTGCAACCGGCTATTGCTGGCAAGCTGGTGGCGTTTATGCAGGGAATCGGTTTTATCATCGCCGGGCTTGCCCCGTGGTTTTCTGGCGTGCTGCGTAGTATCAGCGGCAATTACCTGATGGACTGGGCATTTCATGCGCTGTGCGTCGTTGGGCTGATGATTATAACCCTGCGTTTTGCACCAGCACGTTTTCCGCAGCTGTGGGTCAAAGAGGCATGATGCGACGCTTGTTCCTGCGCTTTGTTCATGCCGGATACGGCTAATGTAGATCGCTGAACTTGTAGGCCTGATAAGCGCAGCGTATCAGGCAATTTTTATAATTTAAACTGACGATTCAACTTTATAATCTTTGAAATAATATTGCTTATCCCGGTCGTTTATTTCGCGAATAACCCGACAAGGAACGCCAGCCGCCACGACGTTTGGTGGAATGTCTTTTATGACGACACTACCCGCGCCAATAACAGAATTATCCCCGATGGTGACGCCTGGATTAATAACCACATGACTTCCGATCCAGACGTTATTGCCAATCGTTATCGGAAAAGAGTACATCTCACCGTTTTTTCTCAATTCATGGTGTACAGGGTGTCCCGTAACGGAAAGAGTAACATTGGGTGCAATCAATACGTTATCACCGATCGTTACCGTGTAGTCGTCGACAATGGTTAAATTGAAATTTGCATAAAAATTGCGGCCTATATGGATGTTGGAACCGTAAGAGAAATAGACAGGTGGTTCTATCCAGGCGTTTTCCCCTACCGTGGCAAACATTTCTTTAATCAGGCTTTCTCTTTTTTCAACTTCTGATGGATGCGAGTGATTAAACTCATACATTAACGTTTTCCCACGAAGTCTTTTTTCCGGTAAGCCTTCGCACATATCGGTAAATAGCTTGCCTGCTTTTATTCTTTCTGTCATCGACATGTTCATTGCGATCATTCCGTCCTGATATGTTGGTCGGATAAGGCGCTCGCGCCGCATCCGACATTGATTGCTTAAGCGACTTCATTCACCTGACGACGCAGTAGAGAAAGCGGGCCGGGGCCGCTAAGCGTGAACACGGAAATTAAGGTGAAGCCCAGCGCCACCAGACCCAGCACCAGATAAGCGCCCTGGAAACCGATGCTTTCATACATATTACCCGCCAGTACAGACATAAAAATCATCGCCAGTTGCTTAAAGAAGCAGAAACAGACCAGATAAATCGTCGCTGAAAAACGCACTTCAAACTGGCTGGTAATATATTTAAAGCAGCCCACCAGCAGGAACGGTACTTCAAACATATGCAGCGTTTTCAGAATAACCACTTCCAGCGCTGAGGTGGCGAACGATGAGCCAATAATACGTACAGACATAATAGTGCCAGCCAGCAGCAGGGCGTTTTTCCCACCGATGCGATTAATGATCAGTGGCGCAAAGAACATAATCGAGGCGTTAAGTAATTCGCCCATTGTCGTTACGTAGCCAAATACCCGCGTACCCTGTTCACCGGTAGCAAAGAACGAAGTAAAGAAATTAGCAAACTGTTGGTCAAAAACATCGTAGGTGCAGGAAACGCCAATAACATACAGTGACAAAAACCACAGTTTTGGCTGTCTGAACAGTTCCAGCGCCAGCTTAAGGCTAAATGCCGAATGGTTGGCACCTACCGCATTGGCAACCGTGGCGGAAGAGGGCGCATCCGTTTTGGCGAAAAAGAGTAAAACGGCGAGGATGAGTGCACAGCCAGAACCCAGCCAGAAAACAAACTGATTATTGATGGTGAACATGATGCCGACAATCGAGGCACACAGCGCCCAGCCAACACAGCCAAACATCCGCGCGCGACCAAATTCGAAATTACTGCGACGGCTGACTTTCTCAATAAATGCCTCTACTGCTGGCGCACCGGCGTTAAAACAAAAGCCTAGATAAATACCACCAACAATCGATCCTACTAAAATGTTGTATTGTAACAGTGGCCCGAAGATAAAAATAAAGAACGGCGCAAACATCACTAACATGCCGGTAATAATCCACAGCAGGTATTTGCGCAGCCCGAGTTTGTCAGAAAGCAGACCAAACAGCGGTTGGAATAATAGCGAGAACAGAGAAATAGCGGCAAAAATAATACCCGTATCACTTTTGCTGATATGGTTGATGTCATGTAGCCAAATCGGGAAAAACGGGAAGTAGGCTCCCATGATAAAAAAGTAAAAGAAAAAGAATAAACCGAACATCCAAAAGTTTGTGTTTTTTAAATAGTACATAATGGATTTCCTTACGCGAAATACGGGCAGACATGGCCTGCCCGGTTATTATTATTTTTGACACCAGACCAACTGGTAATGGTAGCGACCGGCGCTCAGCTGGAATTCCGCCGATACTGACGGGCTCCAGGAGTCGTCGCCACCAATCCCCATATGGAAACCGTCGATATTCAGCCATGTGCCTTCTTCCGCGTGCAGCAGATGGCGATGGCTGGTTTCCATCAGTTGTTGTTGGCTGTAGCGACTGATATTGAACTGGAAGTCGCCGCGCCACTGGTGTGGGCCATAATTCAATTCGCGCGTCCCGCAGCGCAGACCGTTTTCGCTCGGGAAGACGTACGGGGTATACATGTCTGACAATGGCAGATCCCAGCGGTCAAAACAGGCGGCAGTAAGGCGGTCGGGATAGTTTTCTTGCGGCCCTAATCCGAGCCAGTTTACCCGCTCTGCTACCTGTGCCAGCTGGCAGGTCAGGCCAATCCGAGCCGGATGCGGTGTATCGCTCGCTACTTCAACATCAACGGTAATCGCCATTTGACCACTACCATCAATCCGGTAGGTTTTCCGGCTGATAAATAAGGTTTTCCCCTGATGCTGCCACGCGTGAGCGGTCGTAATCAGCACCGCGTCGGCAAGTGTATCTGCCGAGCACTGCAACAACGCCGCTTCGGCCTGGTAATGGCCCGCCACCTTCCAGCGTTCGACCCAGGCGTTCGGGTCAATGCGGGTCGCTTCACTTACGCCAATGTCGTTATCCAGCGGCGCGCGGGTGAACTGATCGCGCAGCGGCGTCAGCAGTTGTTTTTTATCGCCAATCCACATCTGTGAAAGAAAGCCTGACTGGCGGTTAAATTGCCAACGCTTATTACCCAGCTCGATGCAAAAATCCATTTCGCTGGTGGTCAGATGCGGGATGGCGTGGGACGCGGCGGGGAGTGTCACGCTGAGGTTTTCCGCCAGACGCCACTGCTGCCAGGCGCTGATGTGTCCGGCTTCTGACCATGCGGTCGCGTTCGGTTGCACTACGTGTACCGTAAGCCAGAGTTGTCCGGCGCTCTCCGGCTGCGGTAGTCCAGGCAGTTCAATCAACTGTTTACC
>OAWX01000777.1_pt1 | contig 16858 bp, 13 predicted proteins | sample 1495571 | NCBI WGS metagenome assembly OAWX01 (sample SAMEA2580265, study PRJEB22360) | human gut metagenome | biome: human gut; feature: human-associated habitat; material: faeces | place: Denmark | collected 2008/2010 | reverse complement strand
ATCCTTTCGAAAGCAAGCTTCATATATCTGAACATAGAAATTTCCATGACAGAGGAGGGGCATGAAGTCAATACAAGTAGCGAATGCTTTCATTCTTCGCCATGGCTCTGATATCGACATTACGAATCTTGTGCTGAACAAGCTCGTTTATTTCGCACAAGTCGAGTCTCTGCGCGCAACCGGGAAACCATTGTTCGAAGACAAGATTGAAGCGTGGCCTTACGGTCCGGTTGAGAGGAACGTTTATTTCACTTTCCAAAAATACGGACGCAACAGGATTCTCAAGCCCGAGGGCGAAACCGCAAAGGATGAACAGGCCTTATCCGTCGTAGATGGGACGGCAAAGAAATATGGTTTTCTGACGGCATTCGATCTTGTGGGATTCTCCCATCGAAAGAACTCCGCTTGGAAGAATGTCTACAGGGAAGGAGAAAACGTCGAAATCACCAACGATGCCATTCTCGCATCCGACGACGGTCTGACCTTCCCCAAAAACACTCTTGCATCTAGTTTGGATGAAGTAAATGCAAAATGGCAGAACACCTTCAGGATTCTGCGCAATGCCTGAGCAATACACTGACGAGTGGTGGCATATCCAAGCGTCACCACTCGTTTTTCCATTTGATGATTTCGCAGAAGCAATGACACAAGCAATCGTCCGAGTACACAGGAAGCAACTTGACGACATCGGCGGATTTACCGTGGAAAGAACCAGCGACATCGGTTCCGTAAGCAGCGTTGTTGATTCAACGTTTCTGCCGGTATTCGGTCAATCGCCGAAAGAACGATTCGAAGATTTGTTTCGACAAATGGCGCATTTTACCTTTCACCTAGCCAAAAATCATTATTTCGCTGATGGCAACAAGCGCACCGCAATGGCTATATCCTTGGCCATCCTGAAAATGGAAAGAATTGATTTGGATATCGATGATGATCCAGAGCCAGAACGAAATACCCTATATAAACTCATTTCCAGACTGGTGACAGAAGAAATCACGGAAGGACAATTTGCCGCAATCCTGAGGAGAAGTGGACGTTTAATCGATGAATGATGACGGGCTGCCGCCTGTCCGCTACAGCGCAAGGTCGACCGGCCCATGCGAGTGCTCGGCTACCGCACGCCTGCTGAGCCATTCGCCGACGAACTGCCAGACCTACAAGCCTGACGAAGGCGTTGCGCTTACAAATGAACAACGGGTGGCATCCATACATCATGACGAACGGGTAGGGTTGGCGGGGAGGGAGAATCACATGAATCAGGCATGCGTACACAACGACACCATCGACGCGGGCAACCATCATGGCCGACCGCAATACCGGTCGTTCCTGCGATTTCTGATATCGCAGGAGCGCAACGTCATTTGGCTGTTGCTGGCCATCGCTTTTCTTCCGGTGGACGGCACCACGCTCGGCCTGTACGCGCCGTTCTGGTCGCCAATCAGTCCGGCGCTGTTCGCCGTGTACTGCCTATGCAATTGGCGGCAACTGCGCATCGTGGTCAACCGGTACCTGCCAATGTTCCTTCTGCCGGTGGCCTGCATAATCCTGTCCATCCCGGGATGGCTGAAGTTCGGTATCCACCTCAACGCCGCGTTCATGAGCATCACCGGATTATTGGGCGTGCTCGCCACTTTGGGTGCGATCGCCCTTGCGTTCGACATCAAACGCATTCCGTGGCGTACGCCATTGCGGATTCTCATCGCTTCTTACTGGTTCTCCTTCGGCGTGGGCGTGGTGCAATGGCTATCCATCCATCTGCATATCAAGCCGCTGACCGACTATTTCGCGCACCTCATGTACCGGCAGTACATCAATGAAAGCTCGGTGTGGGGCGGTGGTCGCCCGCAGTTCCTGTTCGCGGAGCCCAGCTATATCGGCATGCATCTGTTCGGCGTATTGCTGCCGCTTATGTGGCTTATGCGTGGGCGCGACCGTATCTATGCCAAGCGGTTGCGCAACCTCATCGTTGTGTATGCGATTGGCGCTGTGCTAATGCAGGCCGGCACCCGGATCGTCCTTGATTCGGTGGTGGCGTTGCTGGTTGCCATTATTGCGCATAATTCGTGGTGCGACAAGAAACAGCGTGTGCGTGGTATTGCGCAGCTGCTGGGTGCGGTTATGCTTGGTCTGATGGGCGTGCTTGCCGATTCCCGACTATCTTCGATTGCGGAAAACGGTGCCGAAGGAGACGGATCGTTCTTCGCGCGAATCTACCAGAGTCTTGACCCGATATGCGGGTTGCTCGCCCATCCGTGGACGGTGTTTACCGGATATGGCGCCGGCAATATCATCAACGCGGTATGGGCCGGCGCGAAGCATGCGGGACGATTATTGAATGGCCTGGGCATGAATGGAAGTGCTGCGGTAGGATTCGCGTCTGGCATGAATGCGGACACCGTATGGACGATGTGTGCGTATACCAGTGTTGTCGCCGAATACGGATTGGTCGGCCTGGTTCTGCTGGTCATCGCTTCCTTAGTTTCTATGACGCGTGTCTTCGATACGGCGGCTGCCGGGCATGGTGTTTGGAGCAAGACTGTTATCTGCTGGCTTGTCCTGATCGTGTACCTGTATATCCAGTGCGAGAACTACGCGTTCGCCGCGCTGCCATTGTTTATCTTCGCGGCAAGCAAGCTGCGCAAGTAACCATATTTGACGGGGTACGGATGTCTTCTTCTAGATAACGTACAGCTAGAGAAGCTGCCATCGCAAGTATTCTTTAACCTGTCCACAAGGCGGCTGGCATCAGCAATCATTTGGGTAGGCAATGTTCAACTGTTCAGTTTTTTTGAGCCTTGCCGCTCTGGAGCTGCCATATGCGAATGAAATATGTCGCGCAACTAGTGGTGAAATCAGTGATGGGGCCAATGGAATTTGTCGGGCTTGGCAAACGCTGTGTGCAGGTTATGCCTTATTTGCCTTACGGGTGGCGTATTTGGCCGGTGCGAAAATGTCATTTCGCTTATATGTGGCAGATAGTCGGCGGGGTTATACCCTCTAACTGTGGAATATGTACCCCCGAAGTGGCTTTTTCCTGTTACGACCTGCCACATATAAGCGAAATGGAAGTTTTCATCTCCTGCAATCTGCCACATATAAGCGAAATGAAATGTGTTTCGTTGCTTAGGGTGCAGTGGTCACGGCCTGTTCGGACCGCAGCTCCTCGATACTTATATGCCAGACGGCAGTCGATGGCCGTCTATGTTGGGTGAAGTGATCTGAAGTGGTTGCAAGCTGCGGATTTGCGAGCCGAACGGCCATAGAGCTAGTTTGGCCATCTTGAACGATTGAATGCCGAACGGAATACCGATGATGGTGACGCACAGCACCAGCCCTATAACGGCCCAGCTCGCAGCCAGAAACAGACCACCCAAAATCAGCCACAGAATATTGCCAAGAATTCGCATACGCACATGATACTGATATGCCGTGCCGATGCCGACAAGTGGCAACGGATAACAACAAAAGATACAAAAAGCAGCAAAGCCATGTAGGAAGGATGTATTTTACCTCGCCATAAGCAAAAATGGCGAGGCAGATTTATCGAACCTTAATCGAACCAAGTTTTAATACGGTTGCATTGCTTGGCGATGCCTCCGAATATATTGGAAACTTTTACTTTGCTTTCCGAAGTGTTGCTGGCAGCAATGTATTGAATGGATTCTTGCAGTCACTTAATTGATGCGGCTGCAAAAGCGATCGGTATTTTCTGGCTGAATTCTTTGAGTGCGGAGCGGCAGAAAACAGAATCTTTGATAAGTGCCATGTAAAACTGCCCAACATCTGTTTGATTGAAAGCCCGCTACAAATCTGCCATACATACCGCAGATAGACCGGTTGAAATGGAAAAGATGCGCAGAGTGCGGGGCGTTCGCCTTGGGAACGGACGCCCCACACTTGTTGTGCGGGAATTTATAGCATTCCGATCAGTCCGTGATCGTGGCCGTCGCGTGCGAAGGCTGGAATCGTGTCTATTCCGGCGTCGACAGTGATTTTTTGCCCCCCTCCATACACTTTGCCAGTGCGTAGATCCGTCCATGTGATGCTAGCGTTTCCGGGAAGCGTCACCTCACGCGACCTAGCTCCGGCCTCAACTACGGGGGCCACTAGGACATCAGGGCCGAACATATATTCATCGGCAATATCGGACACCGATTCGTCTTGAGGGAACTCATAGAAGAGCCCACGGACCAAAGGCTGGCCATCGGTATGTGCTGATTCGAACAATTCCCGAGTGTAAGGGCGCATTTTCTCGCGAATGGCAATGAACTTTCGGAAGATCTGCTCCATCTCGGGGCCATAGCTCCAAGGCTCATTGTCGGCACCACTTGGCGAACGGTGGTCTCCGGCCGAATTGGTGATGGTCTCCTTGCCGGTTGTCGTATGTAGACTACGGTCGCCATGGTTGCGCATGACCGGTAGGAAGCATGAGAACGCGCACCAGCGGGCCAACAACTCCTTGAAATCGTCCGAATCAATTATCCCATCATGGAAACCGCCCATATCGGTGGTGAACCAAGGAATACCGGCCATGCCCATGTGGATGGCACAGGTAATCTGGGCACGAAGGTCGGCGAAGGTCGAACCAACGTCTCCAGACCAAACAAGAGAACCATAGCGTTGCGAACCAGCCCAAGCGCAACGGGTGAGGTTGACGATGTCACCATCCCTTCCTATGGTTTGTTGTCCCTCGTAGAATCCTTTGTTATAGTCTCTTGGGTAGATGTTTGCCACCTGCTGGTTTGGGCCGGCGTAATATCGATAGTTGTCGAAATCGTACGTTCCGTATTCAGGTTCCGCTTCATCGAGCCAGAATGCATCAACCCCAAGCTCGGCATAATTTGTTCGGCACTTCTCCCAAACATATTCGCGAGCTTTTGGATTGGTGGCGTCATAGAACTGGCTGGGACCTTCGAACATCATGCCGACGTCTTCACCCTTATCTGCGCGCACGAGAAGGTTCTTTGACTTCATCTCAACATAATTCTCTGAGGCGAGCGCGATCTGGGGCCACACAGATACCATGAGTTTCACTCCCATGCTGTGCAGCTCGTCCGCCATAGCTTTGGGATCTGGCCAGAATTCATTCTCAAAACGGAAGTCACCCATATGCGGCCAATGGAAGAAATCTACAACGATGAGATCCAATGGAATATTACGCTGTTTAAACCCATGGGCGACGTCTAGGAGCTGACGTTGATTCCAATATCTAAGCTTGCACTGCCAGAATCCCAGTCCCCATTCAGGCATGTGAGGAGCGTGCCCTGTGGCGTCGGCATAATGCTTCATTATCGAAGAAGGTGTATCGCCCGTGGTAATCCAGTAATCAATCTGCTTGGCTGATTCAGCTTGCCATTCCGTACGGTTCTTGCCGAACGTAACGTTTCCAAGTGCCGGATTATTCCACAGGAAGCCATATCCGGCGCTGGAAACCACGAAAGGAATAGATGCCTGTGAATTGCGATGTGCGAGTTCGAGGGTACAACCTTTCAGATTGAGGATGTTCTGTTGATACTCGCCCATACCATATAGTTTCTCATTTTCCGGTGTGGTAAAGGAAGCAACGATGGAATAGTCGCCTCCGGTGATCGGTTTGAACCATCGCGCTCGAAGATTTAGTGATCCGCCAGATGGTATTTCCTGAATGAGCGGTGTGCCGTCTGCCTTATAGAAGCTCAGTAAACAGCGTGGCTCTTCATATCCTGATCCGGAGTACAGGCCGCAGGATGCTTTCGCTTGAACTACAATATCGCCATTGCGTAATTCGGCGATTCCACTGGGCTTGTCAATGGTGATGCCATAGTTGTGGCTGCCTGAGGCCTGGTTGTTTTGTGGCAGCAAAGCTCCGTCTTGTTCCTGTATCTCATGCATTTTCGAGGCGCGGACGCGGACTGAATTCTTTCCCCATGGTTCGATGCGAAGATATTCGCCGTCACCAGTCCACAACAGTGCATCTCCATCGATAGCAAAAGTTAGTTCACTCATAGTTGGTCCTTGTTAATTATGTACTTAAGGGTTGGATCAGTCTTTCACCGCTCCGACTGTTACGCCGGCGGCAACGTATTTCTGTGCGAAAATTAGTAATAGCGCTGTTGGTACTGAGGCCAATACTGCGGTGGCCATCATTGGCCCCCATTCTTGGTTCTGTGAACCGATAAAGTCATATAGACCCATGGTGATTGGCCTCATCTTGCCGCCACCGGAATCGAGGGTCGAAGCAAACATGAAATCCGACCATGCCCAGAGGAAAGCGAACAGCGAAGTCGTGACAATGGTATTACGGGAGAGTGGAATCACGATTTTGGCAAAAACACCCCACTGCGATGCTCCGTCGATTTGCGCTGCCTCCACCAACGAGCGTGGCATACCGGACATAAATCCCGTCATCAGAATCACCGCGAACGGTACCGACAAAGTGGAGTCGGCAACGATAAGTCCCGGAATACTGTCGAGAAGGCCGATGTCATCGTAGATCTGGTAGAAGCCTAGAGACATAACGACCGCGGGAATCATCTGAGCAACAATCAACAGGAAGTTCATGGACTTTGAGCCTTTGAACTCCAAGAAAACAATGGCGTATGACGAAGGTAATGCAATTGCTAGAGTCAGGATCACGCATCCTATGGCAACTAGCAATGACGTTCCTAGGTAGGGGAGCTGTGAACTTAACGCAGAGGCATAATTGTCGAGCGTGAAATCTTTCGGGAACAGATCCCCTGAACGGATGGAGCGACGTTGCGTGAATGATATGTTGATCATCCAGTATACGGGGAAGAGCATAATCAGCGTCAAAATGATGCCTATAAGTGTTTTCCACCATGATGAACGATGTTTCATTTTAGTTACCTCTTCTCTTCATTCCGCTGGGCCCACAGGTAAATCAGAGCGAAAATCAGTGCTACAACAATGAGAATCGTGCCCACAACGGATGCTTCCGAATACCGGATGGTTGCTGATGTGCCCTTTCCGAAAGCCATCTCATAAGCCCAAGTTGCCAAGGTTCTCGAAGATCCAGTACCCTTGGTCATAATCCAGATGATGTCTACTGTTCGTAACGTGTAGACGAAACCTAGCAGGAGCGTGATCATCGATACCGGCTTGAGCAACGGGAAAGTAATCTTCCAGAAGCGCTGCCAAGCATTGCAGCCATCCAACGCGGCGGCTTCATACAAGTCGCCATTGATGTTTTGCAAGCCCGAATACAGAATTACGAGGTTGAAAGGAATACCAAGCCAAATATTGGCAATGATAACCGCCCACAAGGAATGATCGGCTTGCAGCCGCCAAACCGGGTCCAAACCAAATAGTTTGAGGAAATTATTAATAACACCGCTGTCGGCGTCCATCATCCATTGCCAGATCGTACCGGAAATCATTGGCGGAAGTAGCCATGGTACAAGGAATGCGCCGCGCAAAGCCGCGGAAAGTTTGAAATTCTGATTGAAGAAAACCGCTAATGCCAAGCCGATAGAGTATTGGAAAACGATAGAAGCGAAGACGAAAATCAAAGTCTGTCCGAGAATGGTCCAGAACTGTTGATTGCTTAATATTTCCTTATAGATATCGAATCCAGACCAAGGGGCATCGCCGGTCACAAAAGTGCGACGTGTGTAGCGGTGCATACTCATGGAAATATTCTGAATCAGAGGCCAAACGTAGAAGATAAGCATGTAAATAATCAGCGGGGCCGCGAAACCGATGGCGGCCAATGTGGTTGGCTTGATTCGCCTTGGTTTATCTGCGGTGATTGTTTGAGACATAGTTCACCTGCCTGTTGATGGAAAAGATGGAATGGGGCGTCTGAATATCGCAATGAATGGCGGGCAGATGCCCCAGAAAAATATGAGACCGCGAATCAGCCCTTATTCAAGGCAGCCTGTAGATCTTCAGAAAGCTGTGCAGAAATGTCTTCGTATTCCAGACCAACGTCAGTGGTACGGCCTTCAGCATTTTCTACGGCGTCAACCCAAGGTGCCCAGGCACTGTTCTCTTCCACCTGCTGCTTGCGGACGTCACTTTTGGCGGCAAGATAAACCATCTCATCATTGGTCTTCTTGAGATTATCTCCGTCAATGAGGCACTGAATGACCTCCGCGGTTGCTTTCATCTTGTCACTGTCTTTGGTTTTCTGGGCTGGAATGGTAATGAACTCGCCACCGCTTGGAACTGGGGCTACTCCGCCATCTTTGGCTGGGATGGAAATCATCTTGTAGCCTTTCTCGACGGCCGACTCCATCTGCCATGAACCATTTTCGGAGAAGCCGTAATCGCCGCCAAGGAACAGATCCCATGCAGCAGATTGGTTGTCCGTTGCGACCGATTTCGGAGCCCAACCTTTTTGGACCCAGCCGGATACCAGATCAAGCGCATCTTGCTCGGCACTGGAACCTGAAGCGTCCTTCAATTGACCGCCGGCTCCCCAGAACCAGGGAAGGAACTGGAATGTTCCTTCTTCGCCGGAAATGCCGGAGAACGTGATGCCCTTATATCCTGCGTTTACTACTTTTTCGATGGCACTGTTGAGCGAATCCCAATCGGTAATCGATTCCGGGTCGACGCCAGCCTTATTGAGGACATCGGGGTTGTAATACAAGCCCAATGCGTTAGTGCCGTAAGAAACCCCATATTGTACGCCGTCGATGATGCCGGGACCTTCGATATTCTTGTCGAATCCTGAAACGTCGACTCCCGCTGCCTCGATATCCGTAACAAGTCCTGCGTCGACAGCGGTAGGCATCTTTGGGTTATCGATCAGGGCGATCTGGGGTGCGTTGCCGGCCTTGACAGCTGTTGTGAGATTGTTTAATAGGTCTGACTGCGCATAGCCGATGCGTTTTACGTTATATCCCTCAGGAGCACAATTGGTAACGTATTTCGCCCATGTGCTGCTATCGTTCTTCTGAGGGTATGGGTCCCAGAATTCGATTGTTTTGGAATCTTGACTCGAGTTGCTACCGCAAGCGGCGAGACTGACTGCCGCGGCACTTGCGGCGATTAAAGCTATCACGCGCTTCATATTTGAACCGATCATTTGGTATTTCCTTTCATTAACAGCGCACCTATGCGCTGAATGATTAATTTATTGCGTTTGGGAAGTTTTAATCCCAAACTGTTGAACCGGTTAAACAAGTTAGATAATAAACCCTGATCTTTGAAAAGTCAAATCGACGAACTTAACTAATGTAGAATCTCGTGGTTGTTTTCTGCGCGTAATCTACGTAGCTGCGATGTTACTCGGGCTCTTGGGTTAGTGGATAATCAAGATAGCGGGTGACCGTCTGGGCTTTCGGATTGTTTATTCGACGCAAAAGGGCTCCCACGGCGGCTTCTGATAGTTGCGCAATGTCCGGACGCACTGCGGAGAACGATATCTTCATTGATGTTGCTAGCTGTTTCGGGAAGACGGTTACGACCTGCAAGTCATCCGGTGTTCGGAGATTCCTGCGTGCCAAGACCTGAGGGGCAACGATTGTTGCTGGCTCGTTGTGAAGTATCAGAGCGGTCGCTTTGGTGTGCGTATCTAGTGCATGCTCAATGAGGGGCGAAGGATCCGAATCGTCGTCTTTCGGATATTCGACATGCATTTTCAGGTCAAGACGTTTGGCGGTCTCTATCGCTGAATCCAGAAAGCGCCAAGCGTAGCCAAGACCCTGATCAAATATTGTGTGTGACCATGGAATAAGAATCACCTCTTTATGCCCTTCGGAGGCTAGGAAATGCAAGATTGATGATGCAGCCTTGGCGAAATCGGAATCCACTGTATCCAAACCGTATGAGTTCTTTGGCGAGCCGAATGCAACGGTCGGAATGTGCTCTTTTGCGGCATAGCTGACTCGTGGATCCTCATCTTTGACGTCCATCAGGATGAACCCATCCACTTTCTTTGACGACCATGCTTCATGCATTGCCTCGAAGCCGTCGTTCTCGCCAATGAGCAGAGTGTCGTATCCTCTCTTTGTCGCTTCTTCGGATAGCAGGTACACGTACAGTCCAAAGAGGGCTGACAGATAGTTGCCGTGAAAGGCGGGGGAGACCACACCTATTGTTTTGGTTTTTCTTACGGATAGTGCGCGGGCTGCATGGTTCACCGTATAGCCTAATTCGTCAATCGCATGTTGCACTTTAAGTGTTGTAGCTTGAGTGATTCGAGGATCTCCCGATAGTACATACGAGACTGTTGCTTTGGAAACACCGGCTGCGTGCGCCACGTCAGAAATTGTTACCATATATCACCTGCTCTCGCCCTGTCGCTTCGCTAGGTTAAGCAAATAAGCAGCATGAGACAAGTTTAGCGTTATCTGTTTGCGCGCGTCGCCATGATGGTCGACAAAAGGCAATGACGCGATTCCAAGTTTTTCATCCAATGGAGGTGTGGACGGCTATGCGCGCGAGTATCCGCCAAACTGCTGATGTTAGTGGTTTGGATTGAGTCCGTGCTATTGGCTTGGCGTATGCCGTTGATGGTGCGAACATTGGTGAGTTTGATTCGCATCGGTGCTTGAGGCGATTAAACGTACATGCGTGTGAAGAAAAGTACATTGAACGCCGGGGTAAGACGAAGAGGCTTGTCTGCGGCTCGCATCTCGTCTATGTATGGCAGATTCGGAGGCCTGACCGGAGACATCTCACTTACATATGGCAGACACATGCGGCGAAAACCTCAAAAACGTATCCCCGAAGTGGCTGTTTTCGCAGGCGACGTGCCATATATAAGCGAGATGTTTCCGTACGAAAAGCAAAATCTGCCATACATAACGCAGATAGACCGGTTGGTGTGGGGTATTACGCGAAGTGATTTCACGCGAGTACACGCTGCGGCCTACAGCAGGGGAGCGGTGCGTGGTTTTGCGGTTGAGTTTCGTACTTGCAACTGCACGGGGAATGTCTCGAATGGTTCCTCGATGGGTTGTCCTTCGATGAGCGCCAGAGCCTTTTGTGCCGCATCGACGGCCATGTCGTATGGGCGCTGTCGAACGGTGGTTAGCTCAGCTTCTTTGGCGAAGGTGCTGTCGTCAAATCCGGTTACGGAAATATCTCCAGGCACGGAAAGGCCGCTGCGTTGAAGGCGGAAGAACAATGGAATTGCCTGTGAGTCCTGATGGAAACACAATGCGGTGGGTGGGTTGTCTTGCGCCATGATTTCGGAAATTGCCGCATCTAGAATGCTGTCGCCTTTTTGCACTGCCAGTGTGCGGGCGGTCAGTCCGTCAACTGCATCGCAGGCTTCCTGGAATCCGGAAATACGGTTAAATGAGCTGAATCCCAATGTGGAGGAAAAGCTTTCATATAAATACAGCAGGTTACGATGTCCCAGCTTGGCGAGATGTCGAACGATGAGTTTGATGCCTTCTTTGTCGTTGATACCGACAGTTGCATCGAATCCTTCGCTGGTGGTATTGATACCGATAATCGGAATTTTTGCGGTTCCGAGACGTTTGACCTCGTCGGGGCTGATGCCAAATGAGGAAACGAATACGGCATCGGCGTTGCTGCGTACGGGAAGTTCCTCGAAGAATGCGTCACGCGCCTCCGACCCCTCGATGGGGTAGATGACCAGATCGTACCCGGCGTCACGCAAAACATCGTTAAGTCCGGCAATGATTTCGGCGGTGAACCATTCGATGACGCCGCTGCCGACCAATAATGCTATGCGATAGGTTCTACCGGATTTAAGAATTCCTGCCGATCTGGAAACGCTGAAATTCAACGCATCGGCTGCGGCCTGCACTTTCAACCGTGTTGCCTCTGACACCTGTTCAGGGTGTGCGAAAGTGCGTGAGACTGTAGCGTTCGATACGCCTGCCTTCAGTGCCACATCGCCGATGCTCGCTTTCATGGTGCCTCCGAAAGTTTTTCACTGTTTGTTTCAGCCTACCATCATTACCGTCCTCATGGCTACAGAGTTGAAAGATGAATGAAAAGGGTTGCGATACGACACGCCGTATGAAAAACAATGTGTGCACGCTCACAGCGGTGAGATGAAACGGGTTTCAAATGAAACCGTTTACATTTTAAAAAACCTTGAATTGCCAATATGAAACCCTTGTCGTATGCTATTGCTTGTCCGCAAGGGGCGGATGAAGGCTTACGAGGACGTAAGGAGAGATATGAAAATCAACAAAGGTATCGCAGTGGCAGTGGCGGCCTTGAGCATCGTCGGCTTGGCTGCGTGCGGGAACAGCAATGCCGCGTCCGGCACAACCGATACGAAAGCCGACAAAGGGCTTGACGTTATCGGCAACACCATCACCTACGACCCCAATCATCTCGTGAACGACGGCAAGCCAATCCAGCTCGAGTACTGGAGCTGGGGCAGCAAGGGCACGGATCCTGTCTACAAGATGATTGAGTCCTACACGAAGACGTATCCGAACGTCACCATCAAAACGGTGAATGTTTCATGGGATGATTATTGGACCAAGCTGCCGTTGGCTCTGAAAGGCAAAAACGGTCCGGCCGTTTTCAACATCCACAACTCTTACGATGCGTTGATTCGTCCATACGCAGCGGATTACGATATCGACACCAAGTCTTTGGAATCCGACTACTCCACCGCATCCGTACATGAAGATGAGAACGGCAAAGTCAAGTACATCGACTCCGTGATCAACACCGGCAACATCTACTACAACAAGACATTGTGGAGCGAAGCGGGCCTCACCGACGCCGACATTCCGACCACATGGGACGAATTCATCCAGGTCGCCCAAAAGCTCACCAAAACCGACGGCAGCAAGATGACGCAGGCCGGCTTCAACTTCAACGGCGACGCCTACAGCGCCATCTATCAAGGTCTGAATTATCAGAAGGGTGAACTGCTCTTCAGCGAAGATGGCAAGAAAGCCAACTACAACAACGATGTGACCAAAGAAAACATGCAGTTCCTCAAGGATTTGTATGACAAGTACAAGGTCGGATCCGTTGACTTCGGCAACGATTACACCCAAAGCTTCGGTAACGGCCAGTCTGCGATGATCTACGCTTGGGGCCACATGGAAGGCACGCTGAAAGAAAAGTATCCAGATATTGACTACGGCGTGTTCGCCACCCCAACCTTCTCCGAAGACACTCCGTTTGCATACGACCGTTACAACGGCGAATCCACTCCGGGCGTCAACAAGAACCAGAGCAAAGAACAGCAGGCCGTTGCCCAGGACTTCATCAAGTACCTGCTCGCCAACGATGATTACATTCGTGAAGCGGTATCCGAACTGAACTCCTTCCCAGCCAAGACCTCGCTGCAGAACGACAAGGACATTCTCTCCAAGCCGGTCATGGCCGCCATCCAGCCACGCGTAGACCGACTGATCTGGCCGGGACCGGCACCATCCACCGTTGAATCCAGCGGCACCACTGCTTTCCAGAACGTCTTCCAGAACGGCATGTCCATCGATAAGGCTCTCAAGGAGGCCCAGGGTCAGATGGATACCGACATGAAGAGCTCTGACTTCACGTCAATGGAAAGCAAGTACGCTTACTTCGACGAACATAAGTAATACCGATATATCCTTTCCAATCCCTTTTCCAATCCGGGCAGTCGCGGTACGATTCTTCTTCCGCGCCGCGACTGCCTTTTTATCTACGAGATACGTTCAATCTTCTTATTCGATTCGATCTGACATTCTGTATTGCGTAACAAAACGGTCGAATCGGCTCACAGAGAGGCGAGATTCAATGAAAAACAAAAATGGTGAATCTCTGGTATCGAGAATTTTCACCCTACGCAACATGGCTGTTGTCTTCTTGGTGGTCTATTTCGCCATTTTCCTGGCCTACCCAATTTTTAAAGCCTTCGCGGGCAGTTTGCATAACTGGAATCCTCTGATTGGCACTTATGATTGGGTCGGACTCGACAACTTCAAACAGATCCTCACAGACAAACTTTTCTGGACTTCCATGGGGAACACGGCGGTATTCGCAGGTGTTTCCACACTCTTCCGCATTGTGCTTGGTCTCGGCTTGGCCCTGCTGCTCAGCGCCAAACTCGTCAAATGCAAAGACACCCTCCGAGGTCTGTTCTACATGCCGACCATCACTCCGCTCGTGGCAGTCTCTTTCGTGTGGATGTGGATGTTCGACCCGCAGTTCGGCATGGTAAACAAAATCACAGGACTCGACATCAACTGGCTGCACGACACCAAATGGGCCATGCCGGCAGTCATCATCATGACCATTTGGAAGGATTTTGGCTACGCGACCGTTCTATATTTGGCCGGTCTCATGAATCTTCCTCGAGACGTGTACGAGGCGGCCGCCATCGACGGTGCCAACTCAGTGCAGATTTTCTTCAAAATCACCCTGCCGTTGCTTAAATCAACCACCTTGTTCATTGTCATCACGTCACTGATCAGCTACCTGCAGGCATACGTGCAGATTCTCGTCATGACCGAAGGCGGTCCGGGCACGTCAACCTACACCATCAGCTATCTCATCTTTGATCAGGCATTCCAGAAATACAACTTCGGCGTCGCGTCAGCTCAGGCAGTTGTGCTCTTCCTGTTCACTGGTGTGCTCACCCTCATCATGTTCAAGGTTTCTGGAGATTCGGAGGAACTGGCATGAAATCACGTAAAATTGGCGGCATCATTCTTACGATTCTGCTCTTCATCGCCGCCATCATCACCATTGTTCCATTTGTTTGGATGTTCATTTCATCATTCGCGCCAAATAGCGAAATCGTCAAAGTGACCGGAGGATTATTCCCTAAGCCATCCACGATTGACAATTATGTGAGCATCCAAGAAAAGTTCAATTTCTTGCGATTGTTCGCAAACTCGCTGATCGTAGCAGTACTGAAAACCGGTATTGCAATCTACACAAGTGCGGTGCTTGGTTACGTGTTCTCTAAAATGCGATTCCGTGGTCGCAACCTGCTTTTCGGCATCGTTATGAGCACCATGATGATTCCTTGGGCAGTGACCATCATTCCGCAATACGAAATGTTCACCAACTGGGGTCTGCAAGACACCTACACGTCGCTCGTGCTTCCTGGCATGATCAGCGCATTCGGTATCTTCCTGTTCCGCCAATCCATCTCGGGAATTTCTGACGAACTCATTGAAGCGGCGAAACTCGATGGCGCATCCGAAACCAGAATCTTCCATAGCATCATTCTGCCAATGAGCCATAACACCATCGCGGCGCTCGCCATCTTCACCTTCCTGTGGAATTGGGAAGACTACCTGTGGCCATTCTTGATGATCACTGACGAAAACAAGCAGCTGCTCGCTGTCGGTCTGAAGGCCTTCAACGGACAATACGGCACCGATTACGGCGGATTGTTCGCAGCGACTTCGTTGGCAATTGTTCCAGTGATCATTGTGTATATGATTTTCCAGAAGCAGTTCATCGCAGGTATTGCGACGGGCAGTGGCAAGTAAGGCAGGAGTAGCATGGCAAACAACGCATTAGATAACGCAACCGGCACGGTATTCGTCGACTATGTGCGCAAGGCACGTCCGAAAATGCGAGAATCGTCGGTTTTACAAGGGGATCATTGGAGGATTGGCATTCTAACGGAATCGCTGATCCGTTTCGAATGGTCTGATTCCGGCGAATTTGAGGACAATCTCACGCAAATGGTGGTCAACCGCGATTTTGGCGCCGACCCGCAATTCACGGTGACGCATCGCGACGGACTGCTCATTGTTGACACCCCCGCGCTGTATGTGACGTACGATGGCAAGCCATTCAGCAAAGAAGGCTTGAGCGTAGTCGTCAAGGGCGTGGCCGACACCCAGTTCAATACGTGGCATTACGGCGACGAACCGAAGCATAATCTTAAAGGCACCGCGCGCACGCTCGACGAGGCGAACGGCGAAATTTCTCTGGACGATGGTGTGATTTCGCGAGACGGATGGGCGGTACTCGATGATTCCGCCGCGAACGTGATCGTGGAAGCATACGAAGTGAACGGCAAACCGAATCCGCTGGGGGCTTGGGTTATGCCACGCGATCACGCGGAAACCGACTTCTACTTCTTCGGCTATGGCCGCCGCTACACCGAAGCGGTGCAAGACTTCTACAAGCTGGCCGGACCAACGCCTCTGCTGCCGCGCTTCGCACTCGGCAACTGGTGGAGCCGCTACTACCGCTACACGCAAGACGAATACCTGCAGCTCATGGACCGGTTCAAGCGCGAAGGCATTCCATTCACCACATCCGTGATCGACATGGACTGGCACCGCGTGGACGATGTCGATCCGAAATACGGTTCCGGTTGGACCGGCTATTCGTGGGATAAGCAGCTGTTTCCCGATCATGAGGCGTTCTTGCGCGACTTGCACGAGCGCGGCCTGAAAGCCACGTTGAACGTGCATCCGCGAGACGGCGTGCGCGCGTTCGAAGACGACTATGAGGCGGTGGCCAAGCGCGTCGGCATTGATCCCGCAACCGAAGAGGCAGTGGAATTCGACCTCACGAATCCGGATTTCGTAAGCGCCTACTTCGACATGCATCATCGTATGGAAGCCGAAGGCGTTGACTTCTGGTGGCTCGACTGGCAGCAAGGCGGCGTGACTCGCCAGCCCGGACTTGACCCGCTGTGGGTGCTCAACCACTTGCACTACCTGGATTCCGGGCGCTACGAGACTTCTTCCGAACGCAATGTAAATGAGAACTGCGAATGCGAAAAGTGCGCCGAGCCGGGCGCTCGCGATGAGCATGAAATGCATGTCGAGCAATCCGAACGCAACGTGAGTTGCACGGAACGCAACAACCGTTGGCCGCTCACCTTCTCGCGGTATGCTGGCCCGGGTTCGCACCGCTATCCGGTCGGCTTCTCGGGAGACACCATTGTTACGTGGGAATCCTTGCAGTTCCAGCCGTATTTCACTGCTACCGCGTCGAATATCGGCTA
>OAWX01000771.1_pt1 | contig 16960 bp, 10 predicted proteins | sample 1495571 | NCBI WGS metagenome assembly OAWX01 (sample SAMEA2580265, study PRJEB22360) | human gut metagenome | biome: human gut; feature: human-associated habitat; material: faeces | place: Denmark | collected 2008/2010 | reverse complement strand
AGAAGCTCGATCAGGTGCGTGCCGCGCTCGCTGCCGCGCCTCGCGAGGGCCAGAGCGTGTTCATAGCGCCGAATTTCGCCATTTCCGCCGTGCTTGCCGACTATTTCGCCAAGGTTGCGGCTCCGTACTTCGAATCCGCCGAAGTGATCGAACTGCACCACCCGAACAAGGTGGATGCTCCGTCCGGCACCGCATTCCATACCGCGCAGGGTATTGCCGTAGCTCGTAAGGCAGCGGGTCTTGGCCCTGTTCCGGATGCCACCGAAACCGATGGCGGTTCCCGTGGCCAAGTGGTTGACGGCATTCATGTGCACGCCGTGCGTCTGCGTGGCCTCAATGCCCATGAGGAAGCCCTGTTCGGTAACGACGGCGAGCAGCTGACCATTCGCGCCGACAGCTTCGACCGCATCTCCTTCATGCCGGGCGTGCTGCTGGCCGTTCGCAAGGTCTCCACTGGTGCATACCCGGGTGTGACCGTCGGCCTCGACAACTTCCTCGACCTGTAAATCCTTACAGTTGAACGGTAAATGGTCCCCAAACCGCTGATGTTGGCTTATTTCAGGCATCGGCGATTTGGGGATTATTCATATCGTCGTATACCTACGTAATAAAGCTGTGCGCTGACTCTTAGCAATTAGCTCAAGTGCTGGTATACAGTGTGACTGTCCGAATCGAAACGAATGCAATATGGAAACCGGTGAAACATGCAGGCTCTGATTGCCATCATCGTCGCATTGGCTGTGACGGTAGCCGTTTTGTGGTTCTTTTTCGCGCCGCGCAAAGCGTTCCGCGCCCGTGCTGACAACGGCGTGCAAGAGGCGGTCGTCGAAGTCAAAGGCGGGTACAGTCCGGCAGTCATCGAAGCCGAGGCTGGTTTGCCTTTGCGGTTGATCTTCGATCGAAAAGAAGACGGCGAATGCTCGTCGCACGTAGTGTTCTCCGATTTCGGCGTCGATCTTGCATTACCTCCTTTCCGTACAACGACGTTGACGATTCATCCTGATAGGCCGGGGGAGTACGGTTTTGCGTGCGGTATGAACATGCTGCATGGCACGTTGCGTGTGTTGCCGGGAAAACATCATGCTGCAATGCAGGACGAGCATTCAGCGTCGGAAGAAAATCCGAATAATGCAGAATCTCATGTTCCTATGCAATCGCAACAGACTGCTGTTGATGAAACATCGTATGAATCCGTTGATACTTCTTCTGATTTTTCTTCTGTTTCTGCTGGTTCTTCAGATGATTTTTCCGCATCTCGTGAAATGCGAGCATTGGTTACGCGGCTTATTGTGTCTGCCATCGTTACGATTCCGGTATTCGCTTCTACGATGTTGATGCTGTATCCGATGCCGAATTGGGCGCAGTTCATACTGATGCTGCCGGTGATGTGCTATGCCGCATTACCGATTTTTCGTAGCGGTTTCGCTGCGATCATTCACCGCTCTCCGGAAATGAACGCATTGGTCAGTTTGGGTACGGTATTCGCGTTTGCCTACTCGTGTGTGGTCACGTTTGTGCCTCAGATTCTGCCTGAGAATGCTCGAGAACCGTATTTTGAAGCGGTTGGTGTGGTCATCACGCTGATGCTGGTCGGGCAATTGCTTGAAGCGCGCGCTCGCGTCGGTACGGGAGAAGCCATGCGTGCATTGGCGAAACTGCAGCCGAAAACCGCTCGCGTGGTGCGTAATGAAATCGAAGAGGAAATTCCGGTCGATCAGGTGCTGGTCGGAGATATTATTGCGATTCGTCCGGGCGAACAACTTCCCGTTGACGGCACGGTTATTTCCGGTTCATCGTCTGTCGACGAATCCATGATCACCGGCGAATCCATGCCGGTGCTGAAGCAGGCTGGCGACAATGTGACCGGTGCCACGATCAACGGTACCGGATCGTTGCGGTATCGTGCCACAAAAGTCGGCAAAGACACGGTGCTCGCGCAGATCATTGGATTGGTGCAATCCGCGCAAAGTTCCAAAGCTCCGGTACAGCGCCTGGCGGATAAGATTTCCGGTATTTTCGTGCCGATTGTGGTGCTGATCGCCGTGTGGTCGTGCGCATTGTGGTTTGCGTTTGGGCCGGAACCGCGCGTGGTGCATGCGCTGGTGGCGGCGGTTTCGGTGCTTCTGATTGCATGCCCGTGCGCATTGGGTCTTGCCACACCGCTTTCCGTAACGGTTTCGACCGGTCGCGCCGCGCAAATGGGTGTGCTGATTCGTTCCGCCGAAGCATTGGAGACGTGCGGCAAAATCAATGCTGTCGTGCTTGACAAAACAGGTACGATCACCGCTGGTAAACCGTCGTTGACCGACGTGCTTCCGCTTGGAAAATGGCGTGAAATGCCAGATGATTTGCTGGCGATCACAGCCAGTGCCGAACGGGATTCCGAACATCCTCTTGCCGCCGCGATCGTTGCCGGAGCGCAAGAAAAGCATCTTACGTTAGGTGAGGCAACGCAATTCCGCGCGATTTCCGGGCGGGGAGTCACTGCGCACGTCGCGTCACATAGTATCGCTGTTGGCAATACCGATCTGATCGACGATCTTGACGTGGCCATGCCGAGCGTCGGCAACGAGGATCTCGATGACATCATCGAGACTATGGAACGGCTGTCGGCGGAAGGGAAAACGCCGATGCTTGCAGCGGTCGACGGCGAGCTTGCGGGAATCGTGGCCGTTGCCGACACGGTAAAACCCGATTCGCAACAGGCCATCGCAGCTTTGAAATCGCATGGCGTCAACGTGGTGATGCTCACCGGAGACAACGAAACAACGGCACATGCCGTGGCAAATCAAGTTGGCGTCAGCAACGTGATCGCTGGAGTGCGACCGGAAAACAAGGCGGACGAAATCGCAAAACTGCAGGCGCAAGGCTATACGGTGGCCATGGTAGGCGACGGTATCAACGATGCTCCTGCACTTGCCCGTGCGAATGTGGGATTCGCCATTGGAACAGGCACGGATGTGGCGATCCAGTCCGCGGACGTGACATTGATGAATGGCTCTCTGATGGGTTTGGTGCATGCGCTTGATCTGACCCATGCCACCATGCGCAATATCGCGCAGAATCTTGGATTCGCCCTTGGCTACAACAGCATCGGCATTTCCATTGCGGCGGGCGTGCTCTACCCGTTCACCGGCATGATGCTCAATCCGATGATCGCGGGCGCTGCCATGGCGTTCTCGTCGCTGTGCGTGGTGACGAATGCGAGCCGACTGCGCCTGTTCGATCCAGACAAGGCGGTGCGTGCCGCAAACAGGACGTATCGGGTTCGCCAGCCGAACCCGAACGATAATAATCACAACAACCATAGTCAGAAAGGATTCATCATGGGACTGTTCAGCGATCACAAGGCCAAGAAGGAAGGCATGCACGAGGGTATGGAAGGCATGGGCGGCGCGCACTCCTGCTGCGGCCACACTGCCGGCGCCGACCAGAGCGTGCTCGCCAAGGATCCGGTCTGCGGCATGAGCGTCGATCCGGCCGCCGCTGCAGCTACCCGCGAGTACAACGGCACCACCTACTACTTCTGCAACCCGGGCTGCGCCGCCAAGTTCGAACAGAACCCTACCCAATACCTTGCCTGAGTTTGTTCTGGTGGCCGTATTTTTCCCTCTTGGTGACCGCACTGTTTTGGATTGTCGTGCGGTCAGGAAATCAAGATCGTGCGATATTCCGAAATCGTGCGGTCACCAGATCAAAATCGTGAAGTCATTTGGCTTGAATCCACCTGAGTATGCGGCTAAGCGTACCGATTCTTCCACTTGCTGGGGGATTTTGGTCTCGGGGAGGTAGTTCATATTGCGATATGGTCACGAACTCGGACGCTTCGGCGTCCGTGGCGGGAAGTACCGTTGGTACCATGACTGACGGTACTATGCATCTTCTTGATCCTGCTCCTTTCGGACGTATTCTTCCGGCCATGGTCACCCCCATGAAGGCCGATGGTTCCGTTGATTTCGAGGCCGCACAGAAGCTTGCGAAGCAGCTTGTTGCCGACGGTGCGGATGGCTTGGTGGTCAATGGCACCACTGGCGAGTCTCCCACCACCCACATGGAGGAGAAGGTCGAGCTGGTACAAGCAGTCAAGGAGGTCGTGGACGTGCCGGTCATCTCCGGCGCGGGTTCTAATGATACCGCCCACACCGTGCGCATGGTGGAGCAGACCCAGGAGGCGGGCGCCGATGCGGTGCTTGTGGTCGCTCCGTACTATTCGCGCCCGTCGCAGGAAGGCGTGTTCCGTCACTACAAGGCGGTCAATGATTCCGCCGACAAGCCGATTATCGTTTACGATGTGCCTGGCCGTACCGGTTTGCACATTCAGTTGGAAACCTACTGTCGTTTGGCTGAACTTGATCATGTCAAGGCGGTCAAGGACGCCACCGGAGATATCGCGGGTGCCGTGCGTAAGCGTATGGAAACCGGTTTAACTTGGTATTCGGGCGATGACGGTCTGTTCCTGCCGTTCCTTTCGGTTGGCGCGGTCGGCATTATTTCCGTGATCGCGCATGTCGCATCCGGTCCGATGCGTGATTTGGCTGCTGCGTTCGATAGTGGCGACATTCATGAGGCGCAGCGCATTGCCGTGCAGCTTGCCCCACTGGTCGAAGCGATGAATGGCAACGGTTTCCAAGCTGTTATGGCGAAGGCGTCGTTGAAGGTGCGTGGCGTTCTCGATTCCACGACGATGCGTTTGCCGAACGTCGGTCCGGGCGAAGCTGAGATTAAGCGCGCGGAGGATGGCATGCGCGCTTCCGGCTTGCTGTGATTGCGATTATTGCGATGATTGCCGTACCTGCAGTAGCGATGTTTACGACACTGATTTGCAATGGTGATTACGGCAAGCATTGCGACTACCGGTTTGCCGTAATACGTTTGCCGTAATACAGCAAACTTACTGAATTCCTCGTTTCCGCACAGGCGGAGACAATTAGTAATAGAAATCCAACTAGGAAATGGCTATAGAAGAAACCAAAACAGTAACTACGCACAAGCGCGGCAGCAAAGCTGCCAAGCGCACTGAAAACACCCAGACCGCGGATGTGAAATCTGCGAAGTCTGTAAGCTCCGAGAAGGCCAACAAGGCCGAAACGACTTCCAAGAGGGCGAAGTCTTCTGGTCGTGGCGGTTCCCGCGGCAATGGTAGTGGCTCCTCCAAGGGCACGAAGAGCGCGAAGAGCGTCAAGAATGTGAAAAGCGTCAAGCCTGCTAGGAAATCCAAGAATTCCAATGCGGCAAGCTCTTCTGCCGGCAACCGTCGTAATTCCCGTCTTGCCCCGCAGACCACCGCACCCCAGCAGGATGACGTGTTGATCGCTCCGCCGAAGTACCGCAAGGGTTCCATGCGCATCGTGCCCCTTGGCGGTCTTGGTGAAATCGGCCGTAACATGAACGTGGTCGAATACAACGGCCATCTGCTGCTCATCGACTGCGGTGTGCTTTTCCCTGAAGAGGAGCAGCCGGGCGTTGATTTGATCCTGCCTGACTTCCATTACATCAAGGATCGTCTCGACAAGGTCGATGCTCTGGTGCTCACCCACGGCCACGAGGATCATATCGGTGGCGTGCCGTATCTGCTGAAGCTTCGTCCTGATATTCCGCTGATCGGTTCCAAGCTCACGTTGGCTTTCGTCGAAGCCAAGTGCAAGGAGCATCGCATCAATCCGCGACTGGTTGAGGTCAAGGGACGCGACAAGCTGAAGGTCGGTCCGTTCAATCTTGAGTTTGTGAACGTCACGCATTCCATTCCGGACGCTTTGGCTGTGTTCGTGCAGACTCCGGCCGGAAGCCTCATCGATACCGGCGATATCAAGCTCGATCAGCTGCCGCTCGACCATCGCATCACCGATTTGGTGGAGTTCGGCAAGCTTGGTGAAAAGGGCGTGGATCTGCTGATGATGGATTCCACCAACGCTGAGGTTCCAGGCTTCGTCAAGCCGGAAACCACCATTGGTCCAGCGCTTGATCAGGCATTCGCCCAGGCCACGCGCAAGATCATTGTGGCCAGCTTCTCCAGCCATGTGCACCGCGTGCAGCAGGTTGTTGACGCCGCTCACAAGTATGGCCGCAAGGTGGTGTTCGTGGGCCGTTCCATGGTTCGCAACATGTCCATTGCTGCGGATTTGGGCTACTTGAGGCTTCCTGAAGACACGGTCATCGATCTGAAGAAGGCTCATGACGTGCAGGATGACAAGCTCGTCTACATGTGCACTGGTTCCCAAGGCGAACCGATGGCCGCACTTGGCCGCATCGCCGACGGCAACCATCGCGACATCACCATCAACGAATTCGACACGGTCATTCTTGCGAGCTCCCTGATTCCAGGCAACGAGCATGGCGTGTACAAGATCATCAACAAGCTGGTGCAGCTTGGTGCCCGCGTGGTCAATCGAGACAATGCCGCCGTGCATGTGTCCGGCCACTGCAATGAGGGCGAACTGCTGTACATGTACAACATCGTCAAGCCGAAGTGCGCCATGCCGATCCACGGCGAGAACCGTCACTTGGTGGCCAACGGCATGATCGCGGTCAAGACGGGCGTCGATCCGCAGAATGTGGTGCTTGCCGAAGACGGCGATGTGGTCGATTTGTACCACGGCCAAGCTGCTGTTGTCGGTTCCGTGCCATGCGGCTACGTGTACGTCGATGGCGATTCCGTTGGCGAACTTACCGAGGACGAGCTTGAGAAGCGTCGTATTCTTGGCACGGAAGGTTTCGTGTCGAGCTTCGTCGTCGTCGATACGGAAACGGCTGACGTTGTCGCAGGTCCGAAGATCTATCTCAACGCGGTGGCCGAAGACGAAAGCGAATTCGACAAGGTTCGTCATCAGATCGTCGAGCAATTGCAGGATGCGATGATGGCTGGCACGCACGATACATACAAGTTGCAGCAGATCATGCGTCGTACGTTGGGTAGCTGGGTCGCACGTCAGCTGCATCGCAAGCCGATGATCGTTCCGGTCGTTGCCGATATTGCGCAGGATGTTGACGAAGCGATGGGATTGAACGCGGCGCAATGATGAATCGACAGATAGTCAATATTTTTCGCAATATCGCTGATTTCGGCGAAATTAATATTGAAATAATATTGAAATATCGACAGATCGTCAATAATTGTTGATTACATAATCAAAAGAAGGACGGCGTAACCGGCACAATCGGTTGCGCCGTCTCCTATTCCACAAATAGGAATTTCCCAATAAAAAGGAGTGACATGCCAGGAGCAAATCTCACCCGAATCGAAGCGGAAGAACGTAAAAGCGTTATCGCAGCACCGGTTCATTACACGGTCAAACTTGACCTGACCCGTGGAGCCAAAAATTTCGGTTCTGAAACCACCATCACGTTCGACGCTGAGCCGGGGGCTACCAGCTTCCTCGACCTGATCGCCACCGAAGTGAGCGAAATCGTGCTCAACGGCGCAACTCTCGATCCGGCCGAAGCGTTCGCCGACAGCCGTATCGAACTGAAGAACCTCGAAGCGCACAACGAAGTGACCGTCAAGGCACTGTGCCAGTATTCCAACACCGGTGAAGGCCTGCACCGTAGCGTCGACCCTTCCGACGGCAACATCTACCTGTACTCTCAGTTCGAAGTGCCGGATGCCCGCCGCGTGTATGCCGTGTTCGACCAGCCCGACATCAAGGCCGTGTTCGATTTCTCCGTGCTTGCAGCCAAGTCGTGGATCGTCACCTCCAACATGCCTGCCGCATCCGTGACCGACAATGAAACCGTTACCGAAGAGGGCACGCTCGGCACGCACGAAGCCGAAACCACCAAGCTGTGGGTGTTCGAATCCACGCCGACCATGAGCTCCTACCTCACCGCCATCTGCGCAGGACCGTACGCCGAATGGCACACCGAATACGCCAACGAAGACGGACGCACCGTGCCGATGTCCATGTACTGCCGTCAGGCGCTCGCCGAAGCGTTCGCCAAGGATGTCGACTACCTGTTCGACATCACCAAGAAGGGCTTTGCCTTCTATGCGAAGACTTGGGGCGTGCCGTATCCGTACGCCAAGTACGACCAGATTTACGTGCCGGAATACAATGCCGGCGCTATGGAGAACATTGGCATGGTCACTATCCGCGACCAGTACGTGTTCGAATCGAAGGTCACCGACGCGTATGCCGAGCGCCGTGTCGTCACCGTGCTGCACGAGCTTGCACACATGTGGTTCGGCGATTACGTGACCATGAAGTGGTGGAACGACCTGTGGCTTAACGAGTCTTTCGCTGAGTTCACATCCACCCTTGCTACTGCCGAAGCCACGGAATGGAAGGACGCTTGGGCCACGTTCAGCTCCGGCGAGAAGAGCTGGGCACTACGCCAGGATCAGCTGAGCACCACCCACCCGATCGTCGCGCCGATCAACGATCTGAACGACACGTATGTCAATTTCGACGGCATCACCTATGCCAAGGGTGCTTCCGTGCTGAAGCAGCTCGTGTTCTATGTGGGTCGTGAGAAGTTCTTCAAGGGCATCAACAACTATTTGGACAAGCATGCGTACTCCAACGCTACGCTCGCCGATCTGCTGGCTGAACTTGAGTTGACGTCCGGCCGCGATCTCAAGGCGTGGAGCGCCCAGTGGCTTGAACAGTCCGGCATCAACACCATCGCTACCGAAGTTGAGGAAAACGAGGATGGTACGATTCGGCAGCTTGCGTTGCGCCAGTCCGCTTCGGCTGAACATCCGGTGCTGCGTGCACATCGTCTGGCTGTCGGCTTCTACAATGAGGATCCGGAGACCGGCAAGATTGTGCGTACCGACCAGTTCGAACTTGATGTTGACGGCGAACTGACGATTGTCGAAGCGGCTGCCGGCAAGGCACGTCCGGCGCTGATTTTGGTGAATGACGACGATTTGACATACACGAAGCTGCGCTTCGATGAGAAGAGCCTCAAGTTCGCTGCGGAGAACCTGTATCGTTTCGACGATGCGCTGGCTCGTTCCGTGATTTGGCTTGCATTCTGGGATATGACTCGTGACGGCGAATTGCCGGCAAAGCAGTTCATCGAAACCTCTTTGGCTGCGCTCGCCACGGAACATGAGTCCACCACGTTCCGTTACGCTTTGGCGCAGGTCAGCACCACCGCATGGCATTACACCGCTCCGGCCGACCGTGCCGAAGTGGTGGAGCATGTGGCTGCCGAACTGTTCAAGCTGGCTCAGGCTGCCGAAGCCGGTTCCGACGAGCAGTTCCAGCTGATCACCGCTTACTTGGGTTATGGTGAGCCGGGCGATGCTGCGTTCGAAGCGAATGCGAAGGGTCTGCTCGATGGTTCCGTGAAGCTTGACGGCTTGGAGATTGACAATAATTTCCGTTGGACCATCATCAACGCGTTGAGCACGATCAACGCCATTGGCCAGAGCGACATCGACGTGGAACTTGCCAAGCGCGAAACCACTGAGAACCGTGAGTTCGCATTGGGTGCACGTGCGGTCGCAGGCATTGCGGAAGCCAAGGAATGGGCTTGGAACGAGGCTTTGCACAACGACGAGCTGACCAACATGCAGTTGGAATCCGTGGCCCGCGGCTTCGCATCCACTCCACGTGCCGACTTGGCTGAACCGTATGCGGCCAAGTATTTCGAGGTTGCTGACTGGATTTGGAAGAACAAGACCTTCCACATGGCTGAGGCTCTGCTGGAAGGCCTGTACCCGAGCTATGCCGATCCGGCCACGCTGGTGGATCTCGGTGATGCTTGGCTGGCTTCGCATGCGGACGCCGACAACGCGTTGCAGCGTATTGTGCGCGGCAATGTCGAATCGTCGCACCGCACGCTCAAGGTGCGCGATTTCAACGCGTCCCTCTGATGCCGTTTCTAAATGCCACTTCCGGTAGCTATTCTTAGTAGCTACTTCTGATAACTGCATCTGATATCACTCTTGTGATATTGCCTTACAAGACCGGACCGGCGGCGCGGCTTATCCCGCTGCCAGTCCGGGCTGGTTCGCCTCCAAACAAGCCATCCCAAACAAAAGCTGGTTTCCATAACGGTCAGGCCGAATCCATTCTCACTAATTTGCAGATGGGAGCCAAATATGTCTCTGGTATCGGAACGAGACGGTTTTTCGGCTGGCGTCAGGTGGACGACCCGTATTCGCTTGAGGAGCGTGGCTGGGTGGAGGATGTCGGCTCGACGGGCTCCTATTATCCCCTGCCTAGATGGCTGGTCTACATGTGCATGGGCGGCTGGAACGAGCCGATACGCGGCTGGACCGGTGGACTGTACGAAAAACACTGCTACTGTCGTTCCGCCCATCATCGCGACGGCTGGGATGGCGTCGTTCTGGACAGCGAGCCTCTGTACTATGACGAGTTCGCCGATGGGGGACGGTATCGTTTCCGATCGGTGGATCCGATGATTTCACGATTCGGTCTAAGAGGGGTCGCCGTAAGGGCCCCGTTCCCGTTGACCGTTGACCTGAACCTGTTCCAATACGCCGCATGCAGCGTCGGCGAGCTGGCATGGACGCCATACGCCGACCTGCGTAACGGTTCATGTTCGAAACGTATGCTCGACCTGATGAACACGTTCCCCCACAAGCCGGGATTCTTCGTCTACAAGGGGTACCTGTACGCGTGGATCAACCGAATGCTGCAAGCGGGCCGCGAACCGCATGTCGCCATGCACTGCGCCTTGGAGCCGTACACGGAGCTGGAGCTGTTCCGCGCCTACCGCGTCTACTACGAGCAGCTGCAGCGGGAAATCCCGGCACCCTGCATGGGCGACATCGTCTGGCCGGACCAGTGCGACCCGCGGTTTCCGTTGGAGAACGATCCGCGTGCCGCACACTACGGCATGTGGGTGTATTCCGGCGGACTGTCGTACGGTGGCAAAACGAGCTGAATGGGCGTCAGCGCCATGGGACGCTAATATGATCTTCCTTTCCTATGGGCGAGTGATTACTTCGCGAGGGACTGCATAAGGCGGATGCCGTTCGTTTCTCTATGAATAAGTGTTCAGATCGGCATTAATTTCAAATGACTATCTGAAAATATCTAATTATTCTAGTTAAAACTATGCTCATTTGTTGATATACTTTGCGAAGTGTTCTTTCGCGCGGTCTTTCGCGCGGTCCGTACAAGCCATGCCACCATATACGCGCAAAACACGGCGATACTGGCAGCTTCCACGAATCGTTTGAAATTCGTATCAGGATCTTGGATTTTGTGCAATACAAGCGGTTTCATGGACGTTTCGGCATTATTCTGGGCGTGCATGCCACCTGTTGAAGTCGGGCCTCGAAGACTGTCGGAAAGCGCTATGTTCAGCGCGGTTTGTGGGTCCACCAGTCCCCATCCAATGTTGTTGTCTCGCTGGTCGGAATTTGGTCGATTCGCTGAAACGAGCAGTCGTTGCCGCCATTGTGCGGGTGTTTCATTCGGATATTGTGAGGCGATGAGGGCTGCCGCGCCGCTTACATATGCGGTCGCGAAGCTTGTTGAGGCTGCGTCGGTGGCGTAAAGGCAGTCCACGCCGCCGGGGACGGTTGAGGCAACGTATGCGCCGGGGGCCGCGATGTCCACTTGGGTGCCGTGGACGGAATCGTCGGTGATATTCAAATCCGTATCCACGGCGGTGACTCCTACGACTTGGCTGTAGGCTGCGGGGAATCGTCGTCCGTCCTTGGTGCTGGCTGACGTGAGCCGGTTTCCTGCGCTGGAGATGATGAGACTGCCATGTGATTCTGCGTAATCCACGGCTCGCCTCATTTGAGGAAGATCGGTGATGTCGCTTAATGAAATATTGATGATTTGCGCATGGTGGTCCACGGCTTCGATTACCGCTTTGCTGACGTCTTCCATGCTTGGTCCGCCGGTTTGCTTTCCGTTTTCTTCGTGGAGTGATTCGAATATGCGGATCGGCAGTATGGTCGCGTCTGGGGCGAATCCTTCTACGGACGACCCGTCTACTGCACGCGCCGCGATGATTCCTGCGATGATGGTTCCGTGGGAGTATATGTCGGTCATGCCGTTGGTGGCGTCTCCTGAAATATGACTTACCCCAGGTGTTACGGCGTTTGCCAAATGTGGATTATCCACATCTACCCCGGAGTCGACTACCGCCACGGTTACGCCTTTGCCCGTGGATTGACGGTGCAGTGTTTCGAAGTCGAAGAGCGTGTTGGTCCAAGGAGTGTCATTGATGTAGTTTTCGACGCCGGCTTGGCATTGTGCTTGCGCGTCTGCCGATGCGGCGCCTGTTTCAGGATCATCCGTTGCGTTAGTGGCTGCGTCAGTGGTCGTATCGGCGGTTGATGACGACGCATTGCCGCCATCGTTTGTTTGCGATGCGCTGGATTGGTTGCTTCCTGGAGCGGATCCTGCTGCTTGGGCTGATAGTTCGACGCCTTGGCTAAATAGGTCTATCCATGCGCGGGGAATGGCTTGCACGTCGTTTTTGGCGTATCCAAGCCGTTTGAGAGGGTTTCTTTGTTGGCATTCGCAATGGGATACGCGGTTCCTGTGGAATCCACGGCGAAAATGTAGCCTTTGTCGGATGTGCCGATGGAGGCCTGCAGTAATGCTCCGGTGCCGCCTTTGAGCTTCACTGTTGAACTGGTATTGCTTGACGGGTTTGTTTTGGATGTGCCGCTATGTGCTGAGTTGTTTTGTTTGACTGCTAAATTTACATGGGTGTCGGCTTTTTTCCTTCCTGCCGTTTCCAAATTGTAGATTGCGCACGCGGAGACGTTTCCGGATGTTGCCGATAGCTCTTCGGAGGGCCAATCTTCCGGAATTGCGGATTCGGTGGAGTTTGAGAAGAATTGGAAGTCGGCCGCGCTGAGAACGTTCGGCTGTGTGAATTCATCCGTTTTTCCCGTGATGTACAGGCCGTAGGTAAAATCGGTGAGTGGGGAAAGCGATCCATCGGAACGAACCACATATTTGGTTTTCTTGGCATCGCCTTGCTGCATGACTACGCTGCCGACCAGCGCTTCAACGCCGTGGACGGTAATGCTGTTGCCTGCTCCGTCCACCGAGATTTGTTCGATCGGGCTTCCTTGCTCGAACAGGTTGATCCATTGTGCGGTTGCGTCGGTGGAAGCGGTTTCGGGAATGCCGAATGCTCTGAGGAACGCGTCTCGTAAGGTCGCTTCCTGAGGAAGCTGGTATCGGTGACTTCCGTTGACGAGGTAGCTGATGCCGTCCACATTGGCGACAATTGCCGTTGCCGTGTCTGTGACTTGAGACGAAGCGTTGCTGAGTGTGGTTGTGATGTTGCTGTCGGAGACGCAGCTATTGATGGATCCTGCGATGAGATTGTTTTCTTCCGGTAGCGAATCTGGCGCGCCGAGGATGCCTATGGTGGAACCGATAGGAATGTTTTTGAGCTGGTCGTCGGCTACCGTGAGCACTTTGAAGTCGGATGACGGAATGAGCAGTCGTGCGCTGATGGCATTGATGACGGGGTGCAACGTTCCATTTGAACTGACATATCGTGCCGCTGAGTTTTTGCGACGATGAGCTTGTTGTTCTCCCAACCGTCTGGCAATGATGGACTTACCATGCCGTAGAAAAGGCTGACAAGTATTGCTATGACGGTAAGCCCTACACCCGCTATTACGGGAGACTGGTTTTTCTTCGGAGTGAGTTCCACGCCGTCTGGAATGCCGCTGCTGAAAGCGGTGACAAGTCTGCGGCGCGAGTAGCTTTGAGCTTCGGCAAGGTCTTTCTTGTTGGCCATGAGCGTCCTTACAGCGTGATTGCCAGGTATGCGAGCGGCAAAATAAGCATGATGCATATGGTTTCTGCGGCGTCCGCCACGCGTGTGGCGAATAGCGTATGCTTGCGTAAGACATAGGTGAACAGTATGGTCGCGAAGGCGCATGCGAGCATGAGTAGAATCAGCGGAATGCTGAATTCCTGATGCGTTTGCACGCTGAGCGATCCGGTCACGATGATTCCTATGCCTGCGGCGCCTACAGTTACGCACATTTCGCGGAACGTATAGATCTGCCTGGAATCGAGCAGCATGCCGAGGAATGCGGCGAGGCATAATGCTGACCCGAGTGGCGTGTCCAACGTGTTGAGGAGCGGTGCCGCTATGAGCAGCAGCGCGGCGACGCAGATTCGTCCGATGAAGAGCATGGTCGAGCCTGCTATATATCTACGTTTGATGTCTTGGTAGTCAATGTCGTTAGGAAGCGCGAAGATTTCCGATTCGCTATGCGGACTGTCTACGCTGATTCTCGCAAAAGACAGACACATCCAAGGCAGGGCGCTCGCGGTGAGTGCGGTTACGGCTGATGTGAGGATCCAGATATGCCCCATCTGCTGCGGCATGAGTGTGCTGAGGACGCTTGGTATGGCGCAGATGGCACCTATCAAAATGGGAATATAACTGTATGGGCGTGTTTTGGATGCGGCGAGACTCATGAGTATGCCTGCGGCGGCGAGTCCCAGGCTCGCTCCAAGAAGTGGCAGGGCATGCAGTGGCTGTTTGCCTGCGAGCAGGTTGACAAGTTGATATCCGCCAATCGCAGTAAAAATGCTGGCGATGAGTCCGATTGCGGTTGATTGCACGAGCAGGTTTTTGCCGCATAATGCGGCTGTGAGCGCTAGAAGTATTGCGCTGAATCCAAATGCGAGAACCGATGCCCATATGGATGCGGGGGAAAGCGCGATCCATCCGGCGCTGATAACAAGCATGCCGAGGCCGATGACAAGTGACGTGAATGTGGTGTGGTCGCTGGTCCAAGGGCGGTATACGTGCTGTACGCTGGCGCCTACTGCCTCTACGACGTCATCGTAAATGATGTCGGTGTCTGATGATGCTCCGGGCTCAAGCGTGAGCGTGGAGTGGTTTGGAACGTGTTGTTCGCGAAGAGTCTTTGCGGGGGAGAGTGGATCGCCGTCGCTGGTGAGCAGCCTGTACCCTCCGTACACGATCGACGGATCGAGTATGCCGAGTCGTCGGGCTATGTCTGGTAGAAGATCGGCGATGATGGGGCCGTCGTTCACCCGCAGCGCGATTGTGCGCGTTTTATAGGAGACGGTGATTTGGAGTGTATCTGTCGTATTGATGGGGGGTGAAGATGGGGTATTTTGTCTTCCGTGCGGGAGCGGTGGCAGGGAGATGTTCATGCTCTTCCTTAGAGAATGCCGTAAGGCGCTGTATCGTGTCTATAAACAATACAACTATAAGGCATTGAGAAAAATGATTGCATTTTTGCAGTGATTGTCATTTGTTTCTGAAAAAATTGCTTAATTTTCAGTAAAATTGCTATGACTAAGTGACTTTTAAGTTAACGTCAAACGATTGACGTGAGTTCATCTCGGGTTTTGGATACTTAATGAATTTAAATTTTACTGAATTTGTTATTGCTGTTATTGTTATTCCTTGGGGGAGTCGTGTCTCATTGTGGCTTCCCTAAGAAAGAATGCCTCCAAGGAAGGAAACAAGATGGCGGAACAGATCAGAGCCGAAGAAGGGGCAATTGAGAAGGGTGCCACTGCGGTCGACAATGCGCGCTCGGGTATCGAGAACCGAATCAAAGATATCGAAGCGAAGATGGCGGAGCTGGGCTCTTTCTGGAGTGGTGACGCGGCCGTGTCGTTCAACGCGCTGATGTCCAGTTGGCAGGAGAAGGCCACGTCCTTGAACAATATTCTCATTGATCTTTCGGATAACCTACGGGGTACAGCCAAGGATCAGGCTGCGAATGAGGAAGACAACCAGTCCCGTACGTCCAAGTTGCAGGCGTTGCTTGGCTGACATCATCGAATTGAACTAGAAAGCTCAAGGAGAAAACATATTATGGTAAGTTCTTTTTCGGTTCGTCCGGAGCAGGTGGATGTTTTGGCGAGCGATATCGCTGCCGATGCCAAGAGCATTGCTCAGGAGCTTGAAAACCTCAATAGCCAGGTGAGCGCTTTGATTGGTCAGTGGGACGGTTCCGCTCGTGAGGCATATCATCAGGCGCAACGCAATTGGGATGGCAAGTTGCAGGAAATGAATCAGATTCTTGGCCAGATTTCCCAAGCCACCTCACAGATCGCACAGCAGTACGTGGAGTCTGACGCGCGTTCGGCGGGTCGTTTCTGATGTCGTGTGATTCCGTGTGTGTTCCACGAAAGGTGTGGGGCGCACACGGAATCTTTCCGGTTGGGAATATGGGTGTTGACGAGGAGCGGATCGGGCATGGTAGTTGAAATCAAAGCGGATGTTGACAATGCGCGTGCGATAGCGAATGACATGGATTCATATGGCGAGTCGGTTTCTGAATCTGCAGGGCGTTGCGGCCAGGAAGCGTATAGCCGCGATACTGCTTTTGGCAAGGAATTCATGAGGAGCGCTTCCGCGTATACCCGGCTGCTGCAGGGAACCGGGGCAAATATAGGCGAAGCCATGAGCGGTTTTTCGCAGCGCGTTTGCAGCGCTGCGAAAATATTTGAACAGGCCGAAGAACAGCAGGTGGCTTCTATCAATAAGGCTGAGGTAACAGTTCAGGAGGCTGCACCTGTTGTTGGAAAAACAAAGGGTAAAGCATCCGACATACACGAGACTTCTAAGAAGAACGAGAGCGATGAGGCGTTTGAGCCGCTGCTGTCATTAGTGGATAGTGTGGTGAATGTGCTTTCGATTCCTCCGCTACCGCCGAAGACTCTTTGAATTTGCTGATTAAGTGACGTGTTGCGTTTGTTATTTCCATACGAGAAGGGGTTATTGATGACGCGAGATTTGTGTGCATCGCATGTGCGAAAGGTGCGCGGCGTGGTGTCGGCGTTGGTGGCGGTGTTGGCTTGTGTGGGGTTGTGTGTGCCGTCGGCGGTGGCTTCGGATGGTGTGGATTGGCGTATCGACGATATGGGCGTGCGTGACGCGTGGGCCCAGGGGATCACGGGCAAGGGCGTGAAGGTCGCGGTGCTTGACGATCCGATTGTGTCCGACTATCCCGCGCTGGCGGGGGGGGGGGGGCGGGGGGAGAGCACCCACATCATCCACA
>OAWX01000756.1_pt1 | contig 17239 bp, 16 predicted proteins | sample 1495571 | NCBI WGS metagenome assembly OAWX01 (sample SAMEA2580265, study PRJEB22360) | human gut metagenome | biome: human gut; feature: human-associated habitat; material: faeces | place: Denmark | collected 2008/2010 | reverse complement strand
TCGTGTTTCGCGACGGGGGGGGCAGCGCAAGCCTGTATAAGGAGAATATGTATGAACATCGTCGAGGCAATGGAGCGGCGCCACGCGGTCCGCGATTTCAGCGACCGGCCCATCGATGACGATACGCTTCGCGCGCTGAATGAGGCCGTGGACGCGGCGAACGCCGACGGCGGGCTCGACGTCCAGCTGGTGCAGGACGACACGGATGCGTTCGGGGGATGCCCGACCCATTATGGTCGCTTCAAGAACGTCCGCTATTGCATCGCCCTGATCGGCTCCGACGACGAGGACCCGGCACAGCTGGACCGCAAGGTCGGCTATTACGGCGAGCGCCTTGCCCTGACGGCGACGCAGCTGGGGATGGGCTCAAGTTGGGTGGTGTTGCACGAGACACACGACCATGACGGACGCTGGCGGCTAGGCGAGGGCGAGCGCATGCCCGCCGCCCTGGCCTTGGGGTATGGCAACAGACCGGGCCGGGCACATCGCAGCAAGCCTTTGGAAGAGCTCGGGGCCGTGGAAAACGGCGACCTCTCCGGCGCTCCGGATTGGTTCCTGTCGGGGCTTCGCGCGGTGGCGCTGGCTCCGAGCGCATTGGGCAAGCAGCCGGTGCGCTTCACCCTGCTGGAGGACGGCAAGACGGTTCTCGCGCAGCCTTTGGAGGGCGTTCAGGCCGATATCTGCCTGGGCATCGCACGGTATCATTTCGAGGCGGCTCCGGCCATACTGATATCGTCGTCCGCTGATTCGACCGGGCCGGCATGGCCGTTCTCCCGAATCAGTCGCACGATTGTGCAGATTCAGCTATAACCGTGTGATTTTTCAGCATTTTTCGCCGCAAGATAAGTCAAGTTCGAGAAGGAACCGCTAGCGTCGTTCAACATGAAGAACTTTTTCAAGGGAATTTCGCTGTCGTCTATCGCGGCAGGCGCGTTGGCGGCGGTCACCTCGTTCCTGTTATCGGCGAAAATCGGCATCGCCGGTTCGGTGATCGGCGTGGCGATCGGTTCAATTGTGTCGGCGGTCTCGTCACAGATCTATCAGAACGTACTGCACGAATCCGGCCGGAAACTGCAGGATGTCGCAGGGACGACGGGCGACGAGGACGACGGCGCTACGGAGACGGCGGCTGATACGGATACAACCGCTTCCACCGACGCCAATGCGCAGGACCATACAGCGATCATCGCCAATCCGGTGGCGCTGCCGGCCCCCGCATCACACGAGCTCGGTCACGGTCCGCGGACCGTCGCCTCGGACGCCGCACGGCGGCTGTCGCACGGCGATGAGACGCAACTGATCGGCAACGCCCCGGTGGACGCCGATGCGACGATTGCGAGCGGGATGCCCCCCATGCCGGCGCCACCGTCCTCGGCCCGCGCCGCCACGCCAAGCGGCATGCGCACGTCCGCCCGGCCTGCCGCAGCCAGATTCACGGCCTCCAGGTCCGCTACCTTCAGGTCAGAGGCCGATCGGGCGAAGCGCAACAAGCGCACCGCCATCATCGTCGCCGTCGTCAGCGCCCTGGTGGCGGTAGGCGCGACCGCCGGCGTCATCCTCGCCATCACCCAAGGTCAGGGAACCGATACTGTGGTCCGCGACTGGGTGCGCCAGTCGAACACCCCGACCGAACCCAAGCAGCAGGCACCGCAGGACGACACGACCGACGGCAACAGCGACACCAAGGATTCGACAACGAAGGACGGCACCGATTCGACCGGCAAGGACTCGACCGGCGACAGCAACAGCTCGACCAACAGTGGCAATGGATCGACCGATTCCACTCAGGGTAACGGTTCTGACTCCTCCTCGTCGAACGGGTCTTCCAGCTCCAACGGATCAAACGGCTCGAACGGGAGCAACGACTCCGACTCCACCGGAACCGGCAACGGAAACTCCTCAGGCTCCGACTCCTCCGGGTCGGGCTCAGGCAGCAACGGAACCGGCAACGGATCGGGCCACTCCGGCTCCGACGGAGCAAGCTCCAACTCCGGTTCCAATGGTTCCGGTTCCGACTCCGGCTCCTCGTCGAGCGGGTCGTCGTCGGGATCCGGATCGGGTCCTTCCTCCGGTGGCGGCTCCACCGGCACCGGCAAGTCCGGCAACTAGGCGTGACATCAAGCAGTCCACTCGTATCCGGCCGCTTATCCCGCGGAAGTCCCACCAGAACAGCCGCATATGGGACTTTCGCCGGATAAGCGGCCCACCGGCCACGTTCCCCACACCCATATGTCGCCCCTTATCCAACGAAAGTCCCATTTAGCCGTCCTCAGATGGGACTTTGGGCGGGTAAGACGGATGACGCGGGTGACGGAGGCTGTACGACACGCCCAGTTTGGTTTTCATACCGACTTGAGGTAAATTATCAATCGGCTCAAAAAGCAGCCAATAATTGAATTTGGGGCTATGGCGCAGCTGGTAGCGCATCTCCATGGCATGGAGAGGGTCAGGGGTTCGAATCCCCTTAGCTCCACAGATTGAAACCGGTCGATTTCGACCGGTTTTTTCGTTTACGCACGCTCTCCGGCAGGCAACCAAAAGAAAACGCTCCGCTTTCTCGCTTTCGAGGGGTTGATTCCACACTCAAGGAACATCTATCTGCGTTTCAGGGGGTTGCCAGATTGCGATATCCGGAGTATTCCTGCCGGATTGCCATTGAAGTCATGCGGTTCCTGGAGCTTGGATACTTGGCCGGCAACCCCTTGAAACGCAGATAGATGTTTCAGCGTCACCGAATCAACCCCTTGAAAGCGAGATAGGCATCCATTCACCGAGGAATCGGCGGATGACCGTCAGTCGCCGTGCTACACGCGCATGAGCACCGTGCCGTCCGAGCCGCTGACGACCGCATGAGGTGCCGGGTCGAGCGACAGCTCGACATGCAAACGTTCTCCGCCATGGCCGACCGCATCATAGGCGTACCGCCTGTTGTCGACCGTCACCGGCGTCGTCATGGCGTGGGTGAGCCACGGATTGCGCCTGCGGATGCCGATCAGCCCTTGGATCAGGCGATACATCCACTCCCCCGTGCCAGGCAAATCATCCGGCGATGCGGGGAACGCCGGCCGCACCGCGTCATCGCCGCCCATGCGGTCCTCCTTGACGCCGCGAAACGCCTGCTCGTCGCCGTAATAGATGCTCGGCACGCCGCCGACGGTGAACAGCACGGTCATCGCAAGGGAGGCTCCGGCATCTCCTACACGACTGGCAATGCGTGTCACGTCATGGTTGCCGACGAACGTCTGCGGCGCGAACGACTCCAGAAACTCATTGTGCCGTTTGAGGCTCCAATCCAGTTCATAGAAGTTCGCGGATTCGAGCGAACTCCAAATCGCCTTCCACAGCTCGTACTGGGTGAGTGAATCCATGCCGGATTGCCGGACAATCGCGGGGTAATCGCCATGAATCACCTCGCCCATGATCCACACGTCGGGGAATTCGCGCCGCACGGCGGGCAGAACACGCGTCCAGAACGCCGGCGACACGGCGTAGGCGGCGTCCAGCCGCCATGCGGAGGCTCCACGCCGCAGCCCATGCAACACCGACAGGCTGAACGGCACAACGGCAGCAAATGCAACATCACATCGGTGACGAGCCGCACGACCTCTTCCGAGTCATGATTGAGTTCCGGCAGTTCGGGGTGCCCCTCGAACCGGCGATAGTCCACTCCCCCGCCTGCATTTCGCGTGATGTGGAACATCGACTCGTGGCCATGGCCGGCGAGCGCGTCCCTAAACGCCGGGAACGAGCGCCCAACATGGTTGAACACGCCGTCGAGCATCACGCGGATGCCCCGGCTACGGCATGCATCGATCAGCCTGTCGAATGCGGCGTCATCGCCGAGCCGAGAATCGATGCGATAGTAGTCGACCGTGTCGTACCCGTGGGTCTCGGACGCGAACACCGGCCCCAGCAGTAGGCCGTTCGCGCCCATGTCGATGAGATAGTCAAGCCACGGGATGATGGCGTCGAGTCGTGGCGTCAACGCCCGCTCGCCCTCGTTGGACGGGCGTATCGGGGCGCCGGTGAATCCCAGCGGATACACCTGCCACCAGATGGTCGTGTCGTTGACGCTCATGCCATAGCCGCTCATCGCATTCTCCTCATCCGGCACACCCGTTCCCGTTTCCCGTGACCGGGTGTGCCGCAGCGATCATCTGGCCGGGAAATCCGGGTATCCGTCCCCGTCGAGGTCGGGTCCGTCCGGGCCGCCGTAGTAGCCGTCGCCGGTGCCCATGAACTCGCGGGTGCTGACGCGGTTGACATTGCGGGCGGCATCCACCGCGTGCTGCAGTTCCTTGCGCACGGCGAAACCGTCGACGATGTTCTTCAGCACGATCTTGCCGCCGGTGGACTGATCCATCGCGTCGATGAGAATCGTGCTCAAGCCGAAGATGCGCTGCAGCAGCGTGCGCGAGATCGTGATGTCGACGATGCGGAACAGCTTGACGGTGTCGAAGCTCTGATGCAGCAGACCGCTCTGCGTGGCCAGCTCGTCGGCCGTCAGAGTGTACGTGGTGAACGTGAACGGGGTGCGGCACCAGTTGCGCTTGCGCTGCGTCCAGATGATGTCGCCGTCTGCAATGTTCTTGGCCATGATCGGTCTCCTCCTGCTGTCGATGACGGTATGCTTCCATCGTAACCCGTCATTCGGGACGCGATGTGTCCTCTGCCAGCGTACAGGGAACGGCGGATAGAGGGACGGACGGGGAGAACGCAGCATCAGGAGCCTGCTATAGGGCCGGATGCTCCCACTGATCGGTGTCGGCGAGCGCCGGACCATGATTGTAGTCGACGAGCCGCCACCGCAACGTGCCGTCGGGCATGTCGGCTGCGACGAACCGCACCCAGTGCGCGTTGCCCATGCTGACCACGTCGGCGAAATCGGGGTGGATAGCCCCCAATCCCAGCACGGTCTGCACGGTCTGCGCGATCCATGAGCCATGCGAGAACACGTACAGATCTGTGTCGGCTCCGGCGCTGAACGACCATTCCTCCAATGCCGCGCGGCCTCGCTCGCCGACGGCGGCCTTCGTCTCGGCACCATGCCGCAGTTCGCCACCGCGATATTCCGCCCATGCACGGTAGTCCTCAGGGCATTCGCGCTCCAGTTCGGCCAGCTCCTTGCCTTCCCATTCGCCGAAGTTGCGCTCCCGCACGCGGGCGTCGGGGTGCACGACCAGTCCGAGCGGGTCGGCGAAGGCGTGCGCCGTGGCCATGGCACGACTCAGGTCGGATGCCACGACGAGCTGCCGGCGTTCCGGGTGCGATTCGACGTATAGGGAGCGCAGTGCCTGCGCGGTCTGCCTGACCTGCCATTCGCCGATCTCATCCAAGGGGATGTCAATCTGCCCCTGGAAGCAATGCCGGGCGTTGTATGAGGTGCGCCCATGCCGTATCAGCGTGATGGAGCGGACGTGCTCCGGCATCGCCTGCGGCGAGGAGACGTCACTCATCAGCTTCGCCGGCATCGTCACCGTCACTGCCGTTGTCGGCGGATTCGTCGCCCGTCGTCTCGGGGTGTTCGAGAGGCAGCTCGACGACGGGGCAGTCACGCCACAGCCGTTCGAGGCGATAGTACTCTCGCGCGTCCTGATGCATGATGTGGATGATGAAATCGCCGTAGTCCAGCAGCACCCACTGTCCTTCGTCGACGCCTTCGCGCGAGCGCGGGGACAGATGCCCGCACTTGAGGTACACGTCCTTCTCGACCTCTTCCGCGACGCCGATCACCTGGCGCTCGTTCATGGCGGTGGCGACCATCATGATGTCGGTGATGGCGAGCAGGTCGCTGACATCGAACGCCTCGATGTCGGCGGCTTTCATGCGGTCGGCCGCGACTGCGGCGATGCGCACGGCATCAATGGAACTCTGGACTGCTGTCATTGGATCAACGCTCCCAAGCGGGCTTCCAGCCCTCGACGATGTGTTGTGTGTTTTCGGAATAGACCATCGAATCGTCCGGCACGGCGTGGCGGATGACCGAACCGGCACCGGTGGTGACGCCGTCGCCGACCTCGACCGGCGCGACGAACAGGTTGCCGGCGCCGACGTGCACGTTCGAGCCGATATGCGTGCGGTTCTTGTGCACGCCGTCATAGTTGGCGGTGATCGTGCCACCGCCGATGTTGGTGTGCTCGCCGAGTTCGGCGTCGCCCACATAACTCAGATGCGGCACCTTGGTGCCGTTGCCGATGTGCGCCTTCTTCATCTCGACGAACGCGCCGGCCTTGGTCTCCTCGCCCAGCTCGTTGCCCGGCCGCATGTAGGTCCACGGGCCGATGTTCGCGGCACGCCCGATATGCGAGCCCTGCACGCGGGAGCGTTCGACGACAGCCTCGGCGTCCACGGTCGCGTCGATCAACGTTGTGTATGGGCCCACGACCGCGTTCTGACCAATCACGGTGTGGCCTTTGAGGAACGATCCGGGCAGCACGGTCACGTCCTGCGCGAGTTCGACATCGTCTTCGATCCACGTGGTGTCGGGGTCGAGGATCGTCACGCCGTTGAGCATCCAGTGCTCGCATACGCGACGGTTGTGCGCCTTCGACAGCGCGGCGAGCTGCAGACGGTCGTTCACGCCTTCGACGCTCAGCGGGTCGGGCGCGGCGAACGCCCCGACCGTGCCGCGCGTTTTCGCGGTCTCCAGCGCGTCGGTGAGATAGAACTCGCCCTGCGCGTTGTGGTTGTCGAGGTTCGCGATGGCCTCGGCAAGCAGATCGGCGTCGAACACGTACACGGACGTGTTCACCTCCTGCACCGCGAGTTCGCTCCGGTTGGCGTCCTTCTGCTCGACGATGCGCAGCACGTGGCCGTCACGGTCGCGGATGATGCGGCCGTATCCGGTCGGGTTGTCGAGGATCGTGGTCAGCACGGTGGCGCCGTCGCCGCTCTGCTCGTGGAACGCCACGAGCTTCTTCAACGTGACGGAGTCGAGCAGTGGCATGTCGGACGCGGCGATCAGCACCGAGCCATGCAGGTTGCGTTCCTGGGTCAGCTGCGCCATCGCGCACTGGACCGCGCGGCCGGTGCCGGGGATGTCGTCCTGGTTGACGATGTCGACGTTCGCGTCGTAGGACCGTGCCGCCTCGGAGACGCGGTCGGCCTGATAGTGCACGACGACGGCCAGCGTCTCGGGCTCCAGATGTCCGACTGATGTCATGACGCGCTGGAGGAAGGTCTTGCCCGCAAATTCGTGCAGGACCTTCGGCTTGGACGAACGCATGCGTGTTCCCTCACCTGCGGCGAGGATGATTGCGGCGGATAGTGCCATTTCGGTGCGACTCCAGTTCTCTGCCGACTGCAGGATTGCTGCCCGGCCGCGGATTGCCGCGGAACCGGGCGCGAAAGTTCCCCCACCTGGACTCGAACCAAGACAAAGGGTTCCAAAGACCCGTGTGCTGCCATTACACCATGGGGGAATGGCGGTGAACCCGCCAAGTTTTTATTATGCCATACCTCGCGACTTCGTCAAATCGAAGCTCATGCGAACAGGAAGCCCTGCCCGTGGTGCTCGGGGTACGTGTCGAAGAGCTCCGCGACGGAACCGTCCTCGAACACCGCGCGGATGGCGCTGGCGAGCAGAGGCGCGATCGACAGCACGGTCAGGCCGTCCCAGCGCTTCTCTTCGGGAATCGGCACCGTGTCGGTGAGCACGATCTCGCTGGCACCGCAGTTCTTGAGACGGTCCACGGCCGGACCGGACAGCACGCCGTGCGTGGCGACCACGGTCACGGACTTGGCGCCCGCGTCACGCAGCACGTGGCAGGCTCCGGCGATGGTGCCGGCGGTGTCGATCAGGTCGTCGACGAGCACGCAGTCCTTGCCCTTGACATCGCCGACCACACGGTTGGCGACCGCCTTGTTCGGGCGCGTGATGTCACGAGTCTTGTGCACGAAGGCGAGCGGGCCGCCGCCGAGGCGTTGCGCCCACTGCTCGGCCACGCGGATGCGGCCGGCATCCGGGGAGACGACCGCGACGTTGCCCAGCTCGTTGGAGAACCGATCGCGGATATAGTCCACCAGCACCGGCATAGCGATCAGGTGGTCGACCGGGCCGTCGAAGAAACCCTGGGACTGCGCGGCGTGCAGGTCGACGCTCATGATGCGGTCGGCACCGGCGGTCTTGAGCAGGTCGAAGATCAGACGGCAGGAGATGGGCTCGCGTCCGCGATGCTTCTTGTCCTGACGGGAGTAGCCCAGCAGCGGGCATACCGCGGTGATGGAACGCGCGGAGGCACGCTTCAACGCATCGATCATGATGAGCTGTTCCATTATCGACTTGTTGACCAGATCCGCGTGGGTCTGCAGCACGAACACGTCCGCGCCGCGCACCGATTCGGTGTAGCGCACGTACATCTCGCCGTTGGCGAAATCGTATGCGGTGGTCTCCAGTATGTCGATGCCAAGCTGTTCGGCGACGTCCGAGGCAAGCTTCGGATGCGTACGGCCGGTCACGAGGATGAGGTTTTTATCGGGCTTTCCTTCGAGGATTGCACTCACCATGTCTCCAAACGTTTGTGTTTCGCTGAAGTGGACAATGTCATAGTAACCGTGCACACCGACCGCATGTCACATGCAGGCCAGCCCCGGTTCATGTTCCGTTAGCGTTCCCGGCACGACTCGCCGGCGTGTCCCGGTCAGCCGGAACGCCTGCGGTACAGGCCGTGCTTGCCGATGTACTGTACGACGCCGTCAGGGACGAGGTACCATACCGGCTCGCCGTGCGTCGCGCGCCGGCGCACATCGGTGGAGGATATGGCCAGCGCCGGGATCTCCAGCGTGTCCACCTTGCCGTCGGGCAGCCGCACCCCCTGTGGCGACGAGTAGCCGGGCCGTGTGACCGCTACGAAATGCGCCAGATCCCACATCTGGTCGGCGTCCTTCCACTCCATGATCTCCGCCACCGCGTCGGCGCCGGTGATGAAGAACAGCTCGGCGTCGGGATGCTGCAAGCGCAGGTCGCGCAGCGTATCGATGGTGTAGGTGACGCCCGGCCGGTCGATGTCGACGCGGGACACGGTGAATTTCGGGTTCGACGCGGTGGCGATCACCGTCATCAGATAACGGTCCTCGGCGTTGGTGACCTGCTTGTCGAGCTTGAAGACCGGCCGGCCGGTCGGCACGAAAATCACCTCGTCGAGGTCATACACCCAGGCCACCTCCGAGGCGGCGACCAGGTGGCCGTTGTGGATCGGGTCGAAGGTTCCGCCCATAATGCCGACGCGCGGGCGCATGTGCCAGTTGCCGCGCGTGGAGAACCGCTTGGCTCCGTCCGGTTTTTCGGATGACAGGTCCGACATGCGGCGCTCCGGCTCAACGAGATATTGGATTTCGGGCGAGGGGTCGGCTTCTGCGGCCAATGGGCTTGCCTCCTGCGGCGGCCTTCGCGTCGTCATGCCTCCGAGACCTCCGGCTGGCTGTCCGCCTCGTCCGTCTCGCGCTTGCCCTGGTCCGCGGTGGTGTTGGCCTCCTGCGGGTCGATCTTGCCCATGTCCTCGTCCCATTCGTCCTGCACGACGCGGCGGATCTCGGCGAACGTGGGCAGGGGGAAGCCGGGCTGGTACAACCTGCGCACTTCGGCGACGCGCTCGGTGATACGGATCAGCGTGTCGGTCATGCCGTCGACGTCGCCCTTGCGTTCCATGGCGCTGAAACGGCGGATGTACTGCTCCATCATGCCCATCTGTTCGCGCACCGTCTTCAGCTTCGCCGCGTCCAGTTCCACGACTTCCGGGGAGTCGGTCTCCGGCCAGCCGATGAGCACGGCGTCGGCATATTCCAGCGATGCCCGCTGGCTGGCCGAGGCGATGCCATCCTCGATCTGCACCAGGAACACGTAGCGGACGATGCTGAGCCGTTCCGCGGCAATCTTCAGGCCCAATGTCTGGTCGTTGAGATCGATATCGTCCCGTATGGTGGAAATCACCGGTCGTTCCTCGCTCATGCTCGCACCTGCCCCGTTCCGTAGCCGATCCACTTCGTGGTGGTCATCTCTTTGAGTCCCATCGGGCCGCGGGCGTGCATCTTCTGCGTGGAGATGCCGAGCTCCGCGCCGAAGCCGAACACCCCTCCGTCGGTGAAACGGGTGGAGGCGTTGACCATGACGACGGCCGAGTCGATGCGCTTGGCGAACGTTTCTATCGCGGAGTAGTCCTCGGAGATGATCGACTCGGTGTGGCCGGTGGAATGCATGTTGATGCTGTCGATGGCCTCGTCGAGCGAATCGACGACCTTGACCCCCATGGTGAGCGCCAGATATTCGGTGTCCCAATCCTGGTCCGTGGCGTGCTTCATGGCGAGGCTTGGGATGCCGGCCGCCTCGATGATGGCGAACGCCCGCTCGTCGGCGTGCAGCTCGACACCCTTGTCGGCGAGCGCCTTCGCCGCGGCCGGCAGGAACCGTTCGGCCACGTCGCGGTGGACCAGCAGCTTTTCGGCGGCGTTGCATACGCCGACGCGCTGCGTCTTCGCGTTGATGATGATGGGGATCGCCTTGTCGAGGTCGCCGCTGCGGTCGACATAGATATGGACGTTGCCGGCTCCGGTCTCGATGACCGGCACTTTGGAATTGCGTACGACAGCCTGGATGAGTCCGGCTCCGCCGCGCGGGATCAGCACGTCGATGTGGCCGCGTGCCTCCATCATCGCCGTGGCGCCCTCGCGTCCGTATTCGTCGACGGTGTCGATCAGCGCCGGGTCGAATCCGTTCGCGGCGAGCGCGTCGTGGATCACCGCCAATGTCGCCGCGTTCGTGCGCTCTGCGTCGTGCCCTCCGCGCAGTATGGCGGCGTTGCCGGATTTGAGGCACAGGCTGGCCACATCCACGGTCACGTTCGGCCGGGCTTCGTAGATCATGCCGATAACGCCGATGGGCACGTGCACCTGATTGAGCCGCAGCCCGTCCTCCAGCGTGTATCCGCGCTCGATCTCGCCGACCGGATCAGGCAGCGAGGCCACGTGGCGAACGCCTTCGGCGCTGGCGGCGATGCGCGGCTCGTCGAACCGGAGACGGTCGAGCTTCCCGGCGTCCATGCCGCGAGCGGCTGCGGCCTGCATGTCCTGCCCGTTGGCGGCGGCGATGGTCGAGGCGTCGGCGTCCAGCGCATCGGCGATCGCGTGCAGCAGGGCGTTTTTCACCTGGGTGTCGGCCTGCGCCAGATCAGATTGGGCGCGTGCGGCGGCGTCGGCTTTCGCGCAGACGCCGGAGAACACCTCGCCGTTCAATTCATCTTTCGTCATAAAGCCCAGAATAACGCAGATTGCGAGCTCTGCGGGGCATTCGTGTCATCATGTCAATATGGGGGCACGTGTCCTGCGGCCGCGACGCACGCCGGGGTCCATGCCAGTATGCGGTACCCGCCGCCGCCATGCCCACGCCTGACGGTAGACTTGAGCCGAACTTCATCCCATTCAGCAGCAACGCAAGGATTACCAGTGACCACGTTCCACAGCACGCGCAGCACCACCGACTCACTTACCTCCAAGCAGGCCATCCGCAAGGGCATCGCCGACGACGGCGGCCTGTTCGTGACCGATTCCCTGGGCGAGACGAAGGTGGACATCGCTTCCCTGACGGGCAAGCCGTATCAGCAGATCGCCGCCGAGGTGCTCGGTGCGCTGCTGCCGGACTTCACCGAGGCCGAGCTCGCGCAGTGCATCGCCGACGCTTACGGCGAGCAGTGGTCCGACAGGCGCATCACGCCCCTGAAGCCGCTCGGCGACGACTACATCCTCGAACTGTTCAACGGCCCGACCTCCGCGTTCAAGGACGTTGCGCTGCAGATCCTCCCCCGTTTCATGGCGCACACGACGCCGGCGGACGGCGACACCGACGAGAAGATCATGATCCTGACCGCCACCTCCGGCGACACCGGCAAGGCCGCGCTGGCCGGATTCGCAGACGCGCCCGGCACCGCGATCACCGTCTTCTACCCGCAGGGCAAGGTGAGCCAGGTTCAGGAGCTGCAGATGAGCACGCAGACCGGCGCGAACGTGAACGTGTGCGCGGTCGAGGGCAACTTCGACGACGCGCAGTCCGCCGTCAAGCGCATCTTCGGCGACAAGGAGCTCGCCGCGAAGCTCGCCGCCGACTCGCACGTCGTGCTCTCCTCCGCGAACTCCATCAACGTGGGCCGTCTCGTACCGCAGGTCGTCTACTACTTCTCCGCTTACGCGCAGCTGCTGGAGAACCAAGTCATCAACGTGGGCGACGAGGTCGAGTTCGTCGTTCCGACCGGCAACTTCGGCGACATCCTCGCCGGCTACTACGCGAAGATGCTCGGTCTGCCGGTCAAGCACCTCGTGGTCGCCTCCGACAAGAACAACGTGCTGTTCGACTTCCTGACCACCGGCACGTACAACCGTCAGCGTCCGTTCTTCCAGACGATCAGCCCGTCGATGGACATCCTCATCTCCTCGAACCTGGAGCGCATGCTGTACTACATGTCCGAGGGCGACACCCGTCTGATCTCCATGCTGATGAATGACCTCAGCCAGTGGGGCACGTACGAGGTTCCGGAGCCGCTGCTCGCGAAGATCCGCCAGCTGTTCGGCTGCGGCTGGGCCGACGAGAACCAGGTGCGTGAGATGATCGCCGACTGCTGGAAGAAGAACCGCTACGTGATCGACCCGCACACGGCGTGCGCGTACTTCGTGGCTCAGCAAATGCCGCGCGACCCGTTGACCCCGCGCGTGATCCTGTCGACTGCGAGCCCCTACAAGTTCCCGCGCGTGGTCAACGAGGCACTGGGCCTGGATGCCGACGGCACCGATTTCGAATGCATGGATGTGCTGTCTCGCGAGACCGGCACCACCGCTCCGGCCGCCCTGCGTGGACTTGAGACCGCCGATGTACGTTTCAAGGACGTCGTGCCCATCGACGGCATGGAGGATTACGTCGAAAAGGCCGCCCAAGCGCTGTAACAGCTCAGCCCGCCAGCAGGGGCATAAAGGGGCTTACAGCTCTTTGGCGCGGTAGAAGCGGATGGCCAGAGCGGCGGAGATGCAGTAGACGCCCACGCACAGCACGACGGCAATCAGAGCGGCACGCCACCATACGCTCATGAAATCCGCGACGCCTTGCAGCAAGCCCTGCCAATCAAACGGCAATCTGGACAGCAACGCGACGAGTGCATACAGCCCGACTATGACCACAACGAATATCCGCATCATCGCCCGGAACGTGAACCGGTACGAAAACGCCATCAGAATCGATCCGACGATCAGGGAGAACGCGATGATGACGGCGCTCGGTATCATGGCACCGGCCCAGCCGGAATCCATCATGTCGCCGAAGGCGAAGAAGACGCTGCATGCCATCACGTCCACGGTCCACATCGCGCAGGTCACCAGCAGAAACAGGAACCGTCCGGCCACCTGCGACGTACGGGCGATGGGAATCATCCCGTTCATGGCCCGATGACCGCCGCTCTCCTCCGCAACATTCACGCTCAAGGCGGACATCCACGACATCACCGCAGCCATGCCGCATACGCCGCCGTAGACGCTGACGGCGACCTGTCCGGGTGCGCCGGTCACGGTCAGCACCAGCGCGGCCACGCAGGACAGCACGGGAAACAGCAACATGAACAGCATGTTGGACAACCCGAACAAATCCACTCGCACGCAATCGAACCTGCACTGCCTCACTACGGAACTCCAGCGCATCTCACCACTCCTTTGCCTTGTACACGCGCACGGCGATCGCATACGAGACCGCATACGCCGCGGCGGAGACCGCGACCAGCATCGCGGACAGCCAGAAACGATGCGAGACGACGGCGTCCACCACGCCCATCACCTTGGCGATCATCGATACGGGGAGGACTGACGGGATGAACGCCCCGATCAACGTGACGACATAGAACACCCACACCGTGATCTGCAGTCCGATGATCTTGTCCCACAAACAGGAAACGGGCATGATCACCGCAATAATCAGCACGATGGCCAGACCGCCCACGCCGGCCACCCACAGATTGCCCGTGAATGACCAATCACGGCGGACAAGCGGCTGCACCCCATCGATCAATGCAATCACCACGGCCCCGTACACGGCCAGAGCCAGTCCCATCAAGTACCGCGAGACCATCTGGTTCCGCCGCGATGCGGGCGCCAACCCGCGCAGCCGATACCCGCTCTGCATGTCGATGAGCGGCACGGTCAGCACCATCATGGCGGGCGAGAACACCGCCATGACGACGCCCAACCGGAAACCGAAGCCGTCGACGAACGCCCCGCCGTTGAACATGATCGAAAACACCGGTGCGAGCAGCACCGAGGCGAATGATTGCATGGCGCCGTCGCCCAGCAGATACGCCAGGTCCAGATGCAATGCGGTTGCCAGCCCACGATTTCCCCGCCGTGCCCGTACGGCACGGGATGGCACGGTCTCAGTCAACGTTCCCATGGCCGACCTCCTTGAGTGCAGACGCGGCCTCGGGCGAAGACGCGACGGAATCACGGACGTTGGTCAGGCGGATGATATCGTCGATGGAGGCCGGCTCGACGACGATATCGGCGACGGCTGCGCTGACGGTGCCGAGGCTGTCGGAGCGCACCAGTGCATCGAAACCGGTCTGGTATGTGTGCGAGCCAAGCACCACGCCGGCAGGCAGCTGGGCCAACTCGCCCGGCCCGCCCTTGACTATACGGAACGATTCCTCGAATTCGTCCTTCGGCCCGGTGTAGTAGAGCCTTCCACCAGTGATGTAGGTGATGAAGTCGGCCGCACGTTCGAGGTCGACGGTGATATGGGTGCTGAACAGCACCGAATGCTCGCCGTCCTCGATGTAGGCGTGCAGCATGTCCATGAGTTCGTCGCGGGCGAGCACGTCGAGTCCGCTGGTCGGCTCGTCGAGGATGAGCAGTTTGGCGTCATGGCTCAACGCGATGGCGAGCATCAGCTTCATCTGCATGCCCCTCGAAAGGTCCTTGATCTTCTTCTTGCCGTTCTGAGCTCCCCCAAGACCGAAATCGTCCAGGTACCGCCGATACCGATCCCCGTTCCATGCCGGGTAGAGCGGGGCGACGATGCGCTCGACCTTCGAGACCTTCCACTGTTCGTACAGGTAGCTGGAGTCGAACACGACGCCCAGCCGTTCCTTGACGGCCTCCTCGTCAATGATGTTGTCGAGGCCGAGCACCTGGATGCTGCCGTGGTCCCGTCGGATCATGTTGAGGATCAGCTTGATCAGCGTGGATTTTCCGGCGCCGTTCGGGCCGATCAGCCCCATGATGTAGCCCTTGGGCAGGTCGAAGGTCACGTCGTCCAGCACGAAGCCGGAGTCGTAGTGCTTGGTGACGCCGGTGACCGCAAGGGCCATCGTGTCGGGTTCGGATATGGTGGTCATGGCTATGGTCCTTTTTTGGGAAACTCTCTCGTCCCGTGGCCTCGCGTATCACAGCGACGCCACGGTGTTCGCAGGTTGCCGGCCAATGCCGGCACTCACTGCTTGCGGTACTCGTCTTCGAGCATGCGGCCCAGTTCACTCAGCGCGATGTCGGCGGCTTTGGCCGCGCGTATCGCCTCGGCCAGGTTTTCGCGGACCTGGGTTTCGAGCTGACGTCGCATCAGCTCGTTGCCCTTGTCCATCACGAAGGTGCCTTTGCCCTGGAGGTTCTGCACCACGCCCTCATCGGCCAGTTCGTTGTACGCCCTGGTGACGGTGAGCACGGAGACGCGCAGTTCCTTGGCGAGTTTGCGCAGCGAGGGCAAGGCCTCCCCTGCCTCAAGCTCGCCGCTCATCACGGCGCTGCGAATCTGGTTCTTGATTTGCTCGTAGATGGGTTCTCCGGACACGGATGAGATGATCAGTTTCATCTATGCCCCTTTCCATGTGTCTCCAGTATCACAGCCGGATTACTGTTCTACTGTTACATATAACAGTAGAACACTTATGGACAACTGTCAAGGTCGAGAGCATAACAGTTGCGCGTCGGTTCACAGACTGCGCGGCGCCTCGCTGAAATCAAACAGCACGCCGTCGGCGAGACCGCAGATATCCGGCCAGTCCCCGTCAGAAGAATCATCATGGATCGCCCATACCCGCATGCCGACGGACTTGGCGGACCGCATCGCCACCAGCAGATCCTCGAACACCGTGCACTGCTCCGGCACCACGCCCAGACGGCCGGCGGCCAGAAGGAACACGTCGGGACGGTCCTTGCCGACATTGTTCGCATCGTCGACGCTGACAATCTGGTCGAAATAGTCGAAAATGCCGACGTGCTTCATCGCCGGCTCGCGCAACGCCGGCGGCAGGGACGTGGCGACGGCCAGCTTCGCACCCGACCGCTTGAGATACGACAGGTATTCGACCGCATGCGGCTTAGCCTCCACCACCGTCGAATAGGCGACGCGCGCCATGTCATCCCACTCCTGCATCAGCGCCTCGGGCGTGTCAGGCAGGCCAAATCGGGCGATCGTGTATTCGGCGATCTGCCGGAACTGCATCGCCGCCACCTTGCCCATGTAGTCGGCAGGGACCTCGATGCCCCGTTTGGCGAGGAAATCGATGTCGACCTGATCCCATACGCCCATGGAATCCAGCAACGTTCCGTCAAGATCGAAGATTGCCGCCTTGCCGTGGTTGTCGTCCATGATGTTCCTTCCGCTATTGCCGGTTATCCGGTCCGTACGTGCGCGCTGGCCGTCCCCCGGCTATGTCAGCGACGATGATGCCAACAGCTCGCGCGCGTGGTCGAGCGACGCCTCGGATTCGCTGCCGGACAGCATCCGGGCGATCTCATGGGCGCGCGCGTCGCCGCATACCTCGGCGACCGTGGTCGTCACCGCGGACTGCCCGCCGTCCGAGGCGCCCTTGGTCACGACGAACTGCGCGTCCGCCCATGAGGCCACCTGAGCCAGGTGCGTGACAACGATGACCTGCGAGGTCCGCGCGAGACGGGCGAGACGCCGCCCCAGCTCCACTGCGGCCTTGCCACCGACACCGGCGTCGACCTCGTCGAAGATGAACGTCATCGGCCCGCCCTCGCCCGCGGGAGCCGCACTCGAACGCCGATCCGCGGCGGCGAGCTCCAATGCGAGCATCAGGCGGCTCAGCTCACCGCCGGAAGCGCTTTTGCCCATCGGCAGCTGCGGGGATCCAGGGAACGGCGTGAACAGGAATTCGATGTCATCGCGGCCGTTCGCGTCCAGCGGCCATGTCGAGGCCTCGCCGGCGGAATCGGATACGGGGAACCCCCCTTTCCCCCCGTCCCGGACGCAGCTGACCCG
>OAWX01000753.1_pt1 | contig 17289 bp, 19 predicted proteins | sample 1495571 | NCBI WGS metagenome assembly OAWX01 (sample SAMEA2580265, study PRJEB22360) | human gut metagenome | biome: human gut; feature: human-associated habitat; material: faeces | place: Denmark | collected 2008/2010 | reverse complement strand
TACATTTTAATTACATATATAGTCTTTTAATGTAAAATACCTTTTAATGGCTGGTTTATAAGATTATTCTCCAAATAAAATACCACCTCTTACCTTGTAAGTAAGAGAGTATTGGTATCCATTACCTTGTAAGTAAGAGAATTATTAAACAAACAAGAATGAACAGTTTTTTCTCTTTCAATACCATTGAGAAAGAAAAAAGCTATTGAATTAGTGTGAATTATGAAACAAGTTCTCCATTTCAATAAAGTGATTAAGTTCGTCATTATCTTTGGTGACTTATGCTTACTGAACATCATTTTCATCTCGCTATATCACATTTTTGACTACCAAACACTGGGCAATGAATTTACACATTCATTGTCCCAGCTATTGGTATTATTGAATCTAGTCTATCTACTTTGCAATTACTCCAATGGCGTCGTACTGCATGAACGTATTGTACGTCCGGAACGCATTGTACGTCGGGCTCTCCGTAATACAACTTTTCACGCCACGCTGTTCATCAGCTTGGCTACTTTAGCAGATATCGGTACCAGTTCACTCCGTTTTTTTACATGCTTTTATAGTATTTTCTTTATCTGCCTCGCTATATATCGTCTTCTTTTCCGGTATTTACTGAAAAAATATCGAGAACATGGAGGTAACTCACGTACCGTCATTTTAATCGGCAGTAACAAAAACATGACAGAACTCTATCAAGAAATGACCGGAGATCCCACCACGGGCTTCCGCATTACCGGCTATTTCTGTGATGTACCTTCTGATGATTTTCCCGAAGATGTCCCCTATTTAGGGCAGCCTAAAGAAGTTGTCACTTATTTACAGCAACACCATATAGAACAAGTCTATTGCTGCTTGCCTTCTGCACGTAGCCATGAAATACTTCCAATCATCAATTATTGCGAAAATCACTTGATTCGTTTCTATAGTGTACCTAATATTCGCAATTACCTGCATCGTCGCATGCACTTCGAGATGTTTGGCAATATCCCCGTACTCACTATCCGCGAGGAACCTTTGGCACAAATGGAAAATCGCCTGCTGAAAAGAGCCTTCGACCTCTTTTTCTCCCTCGTTTTTCTGTGTACAGTATTCCCCTTCGTCTACATCATCATAGGTACCGCTATCAAGCTATCCTCCCCCGGTCCTATCTTCTTCAAACAAAAACGAAGCGGAGAGAATGGAAATGAATTCTGGTGTTACAAATTCCGTTCGATGCGTGTCAACATAGACAGTGACGAACTACAAGCCACCGCCAATGACCCGCGCAAAACAAAAATCGGAGATTTCATCCGTAAAGCCAGCATTGACGAACTTCCCCAATTTATCAATGTGTTACTAGGGCAAATGTCCGTTGTAGGGCCACGCCCCCATATGCTGAAACACACTGAAGAATATTCACGCCTTATCGACAAATATATGGTCAGACATCTGGTAAAGCCCGGCATCACCGGTTGGGCCCAAGTCACCGGCTACCGTGGTGAGACCAAAGAACTCTGGCAAATGGAAGGACGTGTACAGCGCGATGTATGGTATCTGGAACACTGGACTTTTCTATTGGATTTATACATTATATACAAGACAATCAGAAACGCCATTCAAGGCGAGAAAGAAGCGTATTGAGAATTAAAATTGAAAATCAAAAATTAAAAGGAGCAGTAATGAAAAACAAGAAAAGTATAGCCATCTTGATGGCGGCAATTACATTGGCAAGCTGCCAATCTTACAAAAAAGTACCTTATCTACAAAGTTACGAATCACTTACAGATAAGAGTTATAAGGAAATCGTCATCAATGAAGTCAACCAGCAGGATACCCTCTACGATGCGCGTATCCAACCTAAAGACTTGCTGAATATCACCATAAACACCACTGATCCGCAAGCTGCCGCACCGTTCAACCTGACCATGCAGACCTATAATAACATAGCACAATCCAATGCCAGCACTACATCGCAACCAGCTCTGCAACAATATCTCGTAGACAATGCAGGTGAGATAGACTTCCCCGTGATAGGCAGACTGCAAGTAGGCGGCTTAACTAAAAATGCAGCCGAGAACCTTATCCGTGAACAGCTTCGTCCTTATCTCAAAGAAATACCTATTGTCACTGTACGTATGTCCAACTACAAAATTTCTGTCCTCGGTGAAGTGAACAGTCCCGGAACTTTCACTATCAATAATGAGAAAGTGAATATTTTCGAGGCGCTTGCCATGGCAGGCGACATGACCATTTACGGTATACGAAACAACGTCAAGCTCATCCGCGAAGACTGTAACGGCCAGCGAAATGTCATCAGCCTAAACTTGAACGAGCAGAATATTCTTCATTCTCCCTACTACTACATGCAGCAGAATGATATCCTTTATATAGCTCCAAATAAAACCAAGGCAAAGAGTGCAAGCGTCAGTAACAGTACCACTATCTGGGTTTCTGTGATTACTTCCCTTGTTTCACTCGCAAGTCTGATTGTCAACATTGTAAGATAATTTTAATCCTCAAAAAATGAAAGAAGATTTATACGATGACCTTTTAAACGAAAAAGAGGAAAAAACAGATTTCCAAGCCCTCTTTTTCAAATACATCATTCATTGGCCCTGGTTTGTGGCAAGCGTATTGATATGCACTGGCCTGGCCTTTGCTTATCTCCGTTACCAAATACCCGTCTACGAAGTGTCATCTTCTATCCTAATTAAAGAAGACGACAAGAAAAGTACCAACAATGCACTGTCTGCCATGCAGGATTTTGGTATGCTTTCCATGACCAGCAACTTTGACAATGAGCTGGAAATTCTGAAATCAAGGACACTCATCAAGAAAGTCGTGTCACGTCTGAACCTTTATACTAACATCGCCATCGAACAATCTTTCGGCTACGATGTTCCACTTTACAAAAACTCCCCTCTTGATGTGTTCATGACCGCCGAGGAAGCTGACAAACTGGAAGGGAACATTCGGCTGGAACTGATATACTCCCCTACCGGCCAACTGATTGTCACAGCCTTTTATATACAAAACGGAGACAAGCAAGAAACGACCAAATCTTTCGACGAACTACCTGCCATTCTACCACTCCCGGTAGGTGTCATCACCATTTCGCACAATGATTCATCGCCTGCTCCGCAAGAGCCCGTCAATCTGAAGGCTATCATCAGTACCCCCACTGCCGCAGCAGCAGGCTATAGGGCAGGTCTGACCGTAGCCCCTATATCCAATACCAATACCAGTACCATTGCCACCATCAGTGTACAAAACACCCATATACAACGAGCCTCCGATTTCACCCAAGAACTGATAATACTCTATAATCAGGACACCAACACCGAAAAGAATGAAGTGGCCCAGAAAAGCGCCGACTTCATCGAGGAACGTATCAGCATCATCAACCACGAACTGGGCACCACAGAAACCGAACTGGCGGAATTCAAGCAACGCGCCGGACTGACCGACATCAGCAGCGACGCGCAGCTTGCCCTTCAGGAAAGTTCCAAGTATGAACAGCAATATGCAGAGAACGCCACCCAAATCAACCTCGTGAACTATCTGCGCGACTACATCAACAATCCTGCAAACAACGACGAGATCATCCCTGCCAACGTAGGACTGAGCGACATGAACCTGACCTCCGCCATAGACAAGTACAACAATCTCATCGTGGAGCGTAAGCGCCTGCTACGTACCTCCTCCGAAAGCAATCCCGCCATCATCAATCTGAACACGGGGATCGAGGCCATGCGCCACAATGTGAAAACCACCGTAAACAGTGTTTTGAAAGGCCTGCAAATCACCCGGAGCAACATCGACCGGCAGTCGCGCAAGTACGAAAGCCGCATCAGCAACGCCCCCAAGCAGGAGCAGGAGTTCATGAGTATCGCACGCCAGCAGGAAATCAAGGCCACCCTCTACATCATGCTGCTGCAGAAACGCGAGGAAAACGCCATCACACTGGCTGCAACCGCTAACAATGGACGCATTATCGAAGAACCCATGCCTGCCGGCATCGTTTCTCCCCAAGGCAAAAAAATCTATATGATTACCTTTGTCATCGGCATCGGCATTCCCTTGGGCATCATTTTCCTATTGAACCTGCTCCGTTTCCGCATTGAAGGGCATACCGATGTGGAAAAGCTCACAAAGGTTCCCATTATCGGTGACATCCCCCTTACCGGTTCAAACAAGCATGAAGAGTCTGCCATTGCCGTACGCGAAAACGACAACGACATCATGACGGAAACCTTCCGCAGCCTGCGCACCAACCTGCTCTTCATGATGGGCGATCCGGATAAGAAAGTCGTCCTGGTTACCTCCACCATAAGCGGTGAAGGCAAGACTTTCATAGCTTCCAACCTCGCCCTCAGTCTGGCGCTGCTCGGCAAAAAGGTCATTCTGGTAGGATTGGATATACGCAAACCGGGATTGAACAAGTTGTTCCATCTTTCACACAAAGAAAAAGGAATCACCCAATACCTTGTCGCCCCCAAATCCACAGACCTTCATGCGCTGATACAGCCTTCCGGCATAACTTCCAACCTCGACCTGCTATTGGGCGGTCCCATCCCACCCAATCCTACGGAACTACTGGCACGCCAGTCACTGGAAGACACCATCAGTACATTACGCAAAGAATATGACTATATCGTACTGGATACAGCCCCTATCGGCATGGTGACCGACACGCTCATCCTTTCGCGCGTAGCGGACGCCAGCATCTACGTCTGTCGTGCAGATTATACGCATAAGACCGATTACCAGCTCATCAACGAGCTTCAGGAGCATCATCGTCTCCCCAACTTATGCACAGTAGTCAACGGAATCGATATGAAGAAGAAAAAATACGGTTATTACTACGGCTATGGTAAATACGGAAAGTATTACGGCTACGGTAAGAAATACGGATACAGTTGAGTTAGCGACTAGCTATTAAGAGTTGAGAGTAAATAATCGAGTGTCTAATTTTTAATTTCTAATTTCTAATTTCTAATTTTTAATTAACCCCGCCCCTCCAATGTGACAGGCGACCGCGTAGCGCGCCCGAACCTCAACTATTTATGAACCATAGAAATACACCTTTAAAGGATTTTACATGAACCATACTGATATCACCCCTCATATTATTCCTCGTCGCCAATGGCTGGTGGCATACGTGCAGTCTTGTCTGGAAAAGAAGACTGCCGAACGGCTGAAAGCTATGGGAGTGGAATATTACTTACCCATACAAAGCGAAATACGCCAATGGAGCGACCGGCGCAAGAAAGTGGACCGCCTGGTCATCCCGATGATGATTTTCGTGCATGTCACTCCGCAGGAACGCCCCCTGCCGCTTACCTTACAAGCTATCAGTCGGTACATGGTATTGCGCGGTGAAAGCCGTCCCGCCGTCATTCCCGAGGAACAGATGGAACGTTTCCGCTTTATGCTGGATTATAGCCCGGAGGCTGTAGAGATTTGCAGTACACCTCTGGCAGCAGGTGATGCCGTGAAAGTAATAAAAGGCCCCCTTGCCGGATTGGAGGGAGAACTGGTCATGATAGGAGGAAAAAGCAAAGTGGCAGTCCGGCTGGATATGCTGGGCTGCGCACATGTGGACATGCCGATAGGATACGTGGAGAGAATTAATTTTTAATTGTCTCGTATTCGCTTTTGGCGTCAAAACAAGGACAAGCCTTATGGATAGAGGAACTGAGTTGCCGATGCCCTGAAATACGGGCATTGGGATAGTCGGTCTTCAGCTGCCGAAGCAAGTCAAGCAAAGAGCATTTCTGCGCATAGGTACGTGTATCGGCAGGGACACCATTCTCGTCGAGCCCACCCTCATAGCAGATGCCGATACTCTTGTCGTTCCAGCCGGTGGCATGGGCTCCAATCTGATGAACCGGGCGACAAATATGCACCTCGCCGTCACGGGTGATGTAGAAATGATAACCGATATCGGCAAAGCCCCGTGCCAGATGACTGCGGCGAAGCGCCTCCACCGAGAAGTGACGGTCACAGCGCGTAGCGCTGCAATGAACTACCAGGAGGGTTACCTCCCGATAGTTCTGATAGAAACTGCCTGCTTTCATCCGGCTAACGGTTGATGCAGGAAGTCAAGCCAAACACTCCGGCCAATGTAGTGGCCACGGTAATAATCACTTTAAGGACAATGCCCCATACAGATTTTGATTTTGTTTTCTCACTCATAACAATTTGCAATTAAGGAATTAAACACTATGGTTAGCTGCATTTTTTAGACAGAAGAACATATTTATTTTCTCTCTTTTGTCTTTTCGTTTCATCCTAACGGATTTTCCCCCTGGTCTCCGTCCGAACCGCCTCCCGGGTTGCTGCCTCCACCGGCATCTTCACCCCCGCCAGTGGCTCCGGTCAGGTCCACGGTAGTCTTTCCGGCCTTCAGGGCTTTCACCACGGCACGGGCTGCACTTCGGGTTGCCACCAGATTGAATTCCGCCTCCTCCAGCAGCTCTCCAAAACGCTGGCCGCAGGTCCAGTTCACATTCAGCCTACGGATATGGATGGCAGGATTGAACTCCTTGGCAGAAGCCGCGCCGATACTGTTGATGCTGATGTAGAAACTCCCCAGGTCGCCCAACTGGATTTTTTGTCCGGCCAGCAACTGCTCCCGCATGCAATCCACGGACATGGTGAGGATGGCAACGATATCCGAACGCTTGTACACGCAGCCATGACTGGCTATATGCTCGGCAAAGCGGTTGATGTCCATCACTTCCGAATACTGCGCACTTGCGTACGCTTTTTTGGCAACCGTCTTATCGGTAGGATTGCCACGCATCACGATACTGTAGTTAATCATAAATTAAAAATTATAAGTTAAAAATTAAAAGATAGGGAGACGATACTAATCCCAGGGGCTTACGATTACTAATCTTCGCGCGTCACGATTACTAATCTTCACCCCTCATCGTCTGACAGAACAAAGATACGACGTACCTCCGGGCAGAATAAGAGATGCGGTGAAGTGATATGAAGGGATGTGGGAAAATGTGAGATTAGGTAAGATTATACCGGGTTCCGGCAATGGGTATACAGAAAAAATTCCGTACATTTACAGTGTAATAACCAGTTAAAGCATTGTTTATGAAGTACGTTGAAGACTACGAAAATATCCCCGGCAAAGAGTGGCCCGTCCGCCCCTATTACAAACGTGAACTGGCAGAGGCATACGCCCCCACCATTTCACCGGCATCCGCACTCAACCGCTTGTCCAAATGGATGAAGCTGAATTTGGAACTGGACGAAGCCCTGCGGCATACCGGCTACAAAGGCTCCCAGAAAATATTCACCTCCCTACAGGTGGAACTTATATTCAGGTATTTAGGAAAACCATGAAAGAATCAATCCCCCACATAGCGCGCCATGGCGCATTGGTTGCGGTAGATTTCATCCCCTTTCAGCTCGACCACCCGATAACCACGGCGGCCACCGGAACGGACAGCCTCATAGCCCTCCTGCTTCATCACCAGACCGAGGCGCGTGGGACTCAAGGGTTGCCGGATACCTATGTTGATATGTCCCAGTATCTGGGCATTGGTCAAGAACATACACTCCTCGCCCGGTATGGGGCGGCGATAGTACACCTGAACGAGCTCACGCTCCAGGCAGGGCACCTCAAAATAACGGTTATGAAGATTCACGGCATCAATCTCCTCCTGCTCAAACCAGTAGTGGAAGCCGCTCTTCCAGAGGGCATAGCCTTGCGCATACACTCCGGCATAATCTATGGGATAATCGAAAGGACTGTCTATGGAATCCACCTCGAAGGGAAGCCAACGGCGGTTGCCACTGAGGTCGTTGAGGAAGGTGACGTTGTTGCTCGTGCCACAGAAACTGGCAATATGCGGACGGCTCTCCTTGAAGTGTCCGTAGGCGGCACGCTCGTTCACGTCTGTCATGCCGGTGATGGCCTTCAACTGGCTGACCTGGGCAGAGGTCATCTCCTCCAGCTCTTCAAGGCATACCAGTGCAAACTCGGTCAGCGTAAAAAGGTCGTCCTTGCTGACGCGCCGGCTGTTGCTTTTCACGTAAAAATAACGCTGAAGTTCGACAGGAAGCAGACGCTGCATCCAGGTAGTCTTGTAGATGCCCTGCTTACCGATGAAGACCAGAATCTCATGATTCACCACCTTGGTATCGAGCAGCGAAGCAATAGCCACTTCTTGAAGTAGATGCCGAAAAGCTTCTGGTCGTCCTTCACATGTACGCCGGCAGCCAGACGGGCAATAGGGTCAGTAGTACCGTCCCAAGTAGGCAGCCCCTCCAGATAGGCTACAAAGGGATTGAAAAGCGGCGTGTACTCCGAATCGAGCACGGAACGTATGTCAGCAATGCGGGCAAGCATCCCTGCCTTGTTCATGCGGCTCCACAACGTGTTGACGTAGCGGTCGGTCAGCTCCGCATACTCCTCTCCGCAGTCGGCCATCAGGACTTCGAACTTGCCGCTCACCGTATTTTTGCGGAACTTCGCCTGTTCGGAAAGGAACTGCTCGATATCTGCCACCGTGGCAAACTTTTCATCGTCCTCTCCCCTGCGGACAAGGGAACGGGTGCCATGTTCCCCGGTATTCGCGTAGCAGGAGCCGATGACAGCTGCCACATCCCCGTCATAGTCGGGAAAGTGCTCCGCTGCCCAAGCGGCGGCTGTCTTCCGGGCCACTCCGTACTGGTTGAGCAAATAACCCATGCGCATCACGTACTCATTATGATGATGTTCACAATAACTCCCTCCCTCCTCTTCCAGCAGGCGTTCGGCAGCTTTCACTGCCTTCTCCAAACGTTTGTTACGCTTTGCCGGCACAACTTCGGAAGCGCTATCCTGCGGTTGGGGAGCAATCGGACTATTTTGGAGAACAAAGGCTGCGGCACTGGGATTGTAATATACATGAGGATCGGAAGCCAGTCCGCTGATACGGGTAGCATTCTTGCACTGCCCGTCACTTTCGAAGCCCACCAGACAGGAATAGTAGTCGTTGACTTGATTGAAATACTTGGCGTATTGCCGGAAGGCTTTTCCCTTTTCCGCTCCGTTCAGGTCATCGATGCGACAGATGATGCGGATGCCATGCCCACTGATGGTGGTATAGGCCATCAATGTATGCTTGTCGGCACAAATCAATGTCAACGTGGCAGCCATCCGCTCGGGAGCGATGTGGTCCAGGTCGACCAAGGTATAGCCGGTCCAGGCACAGATATGTTCGCGGGTCTTCCCACCTTCAAAGCAGACGGCAACGGCGAAGCAGGAACAGCCGGACTTCTCGCGGTCGGCATCCCTACGCAGGTCTTGCTGCAAGTAGTAGCGATGTTTCTCGGTGCGGTCTCGCAGGGCAGCGTCGCATTTAATGATGTTGACTATTTCTTCAAGAGAAGTTTCTACTGATTCTGTGTCCGAATAGCCTCTGAAAAGGCTGATATTGCGGTGTTCCATAATTTACTGATTTTTGTTTATGTTTAAAATTACGACGCGAAGGAACGCATAAGTGCCCAGATACACAAGTCCGGTCGTTTCCACTACATGGAAATGATTTCGCTTGTTTTTATTATTGTTTAACAATTAAAAGAGTCAACATGACAAAGAAAGAGCCGGTGACACCGGCATTCGGAGCCTTTCTGAGCAAATGCCAGAAAGAACAGCTCGTTAACGGCAGACATCTGACCAACGAGACCATCGCCCAAGCAACGATGATGAGTACCAGAACCTACAACCTTTTAAAAAAGGGCTGAGTAACAACATCAACCAGATACATGCCATAACGCATTTCTGGAGGTCTTTTCAGAAAACAAATTCGGAAAGGGAAAGGTTCGAGCAAGAAGTAGCCGATTGCCTGGAAAGTGATTTGAGGCATTACAGAATCCATACGGGAGTCTTGAAACCTTAACTTCACCCGAAGCGATGACACTTGTGGCACCCTTTTTCCAATACTTTCTATAGGCTGATATTTATCACACACAAACAATACAAGTTTGTGCATATTGATAATTTGCCTCGCGCGCGTAACATGTATTTATGTTTAAGGGGTGACACAGGTGTCAACTTGACTTTGAAACAACGGTACGGAAATTAGGAAAATACGCAACGACGGCTATGTCTACATAGACAAGACGGCCCTTATTCACAAGTTAGTGAACAGTGGCAGTTACTACTTCCTGAGCCGCCCGCGCCGCTTCGGCAAGAGCCTGCTCATATCTACCCTGGAAGCCTACTTCCAAGGCAAGCGGGAGCTTTTCGAAGGACTGGCAATGGAAAAGCTGGAGAAAAACTGGGTGAAACGCCCCGTGCTGCACCTGGACCTGAACATTGGAAAATATGACACGCCGGACAGTCTGGACAAGATTCTGGACAATGCCCTCTCGCAATGGGAAGCAATCTACGGCACGGGGATAGCGGAAACCACCTTGGCGCTACGCTTCAAAGGCATCCTTGAACGCGCTTACAAGCAAACGAGCGAGCGAGCTGGAACGGCACTACCAGAACGTGCTCTTCATTGTCTTCAAACTGGTAGGTTTCTATACCCAGGCAGAATATCATACGTCCGAAGGACGGATTGACCTCGTGGTAAAAACTACGGACTACATCTACGTGATGGAGTTCAAACTGGAAGGCACTGCCGAAGAGGCCATCGCCCAGATAGAAGAAAAGCATTACGCCCACCCCTTCGAGACGGATTCACGGAAGTTGTTCAAGATTGGAATCAATTTCAGCAATAAGATGAGGAACATAGAGAGGTGGATCGTCAAAAACAACTAAATATTTACACAAAAACAATAATGTTTGCATATTCCAAAATATAATCACCATTTTTGTGAATATCATTATATAAATGTTGCAAACAAAAAAGTCATAATGTAACATTATGCTTTGCGCTATTTGCAAAAGTTCAAAGTATATGCAAAACATGTCGATTCAATCACAAAATAACAAACGATTAGCCAAAAACACATTGATTCTGTATGCCCGCATGCTGTTCACTGTAGGCATCAGTTTCTATTCTACCCGTTTGATACTCGCCAATTTGGGAGTATCAGATTATGGTGTCTATAATGTTATAGGAGGCTTTGTGTCCATGTTTTATATGGTGACAGCCACCATGACACAGGCAGTGAGCCGTTTCCTTACATTTGAATTAGGCAGGAATGATCCGAAAAAGTTGCAGCAAACATTCTCCACATCCCTAAATATTCTTCTTCTTCTTGCTCTGTTGGTAGTGCTGTTGAGCGAGACCATAGGCTTATGGTTTGTCAACGCAAAGCTGAATATCGAGCCAGACCGTATGACTGCTGCAAATTGGATTTATCAGTTCTCCCTTCTCTCTTTTGTTCTTGAGATGATCAGCGTGCCTTATAGTGCTTCGGTTATCTCACACGAGAAAATGGGAACATTTGCTTTCGTCACCATAACCAAGGTCTTCTTGACGTTTGGCATAGCCCTATCACTTGCTGCCAGCCCCATTGACAAACTGGTGTTCTATGGAATTCTTGTACTTGCTGTATCTGTTTCCATTCAATTGATGTACTGGATATATTGTAAGAAGAATTTCCCCGAATGCCAATACTCTACACATATTGACAAAGTCTTGTTTAAAGACATGTTCGGTTTTGCAGGATGGAACTTCCTGACCACTTGCACTTCCATGCTAAGCAGTCAAGGAGTGGGCATCATGCTTAACATGCACTTTGGTACGGCAATCAATGCAGCCCGCGGTGTAGCTTCTCAAATCAATGGAACAGTAGGTGCTTTCTCTCGAAATTTCACTACAGCATTGAATCCGCAGATAACAAAATCGTATGCAGCCGGAGATATAGCATATACAACAAAACTGGTTTGCAGAGGCGCAAAGTTCTCATACCTGCTATTTCTTTTCATCGCACTTCCATGCATGTTCGAAGTTGATTTTTTTCTTTCCAAATGGCTGACCGAAATGCCTCCTTACGCTGGTATTTTCGTCCAGTTGACATTTCTCAACACCTTAGTTGAAATACTACTGAACTCAAATGAGACGTTAAACAGAGCTTCCGGAAAAATCCGCAAATTCCAGATTATCATCAGTGTGGCCCAACTACTAATTCTCATTGTTTCCTACATAGTGCTTGAAATAACAGGCAATTCCATTTTGACTGTAGCAGTTACAAATGTCATTTATCTGTTGATTTTCATTCCACGCATTACAGTAAACAAACCTTATATCGGAATAACATTCGGATATTTTTTCAAACATACGTTAAGAGGAGTTATGATTGTAACCTGTATCTCAACTCTTGTATGCTTTGCATTCCTATCCGGTATGGAACAAGGTTGGATTCGTTTGTTCGGGACAAGTATCGTATCCACCCTAACAATAGCGATTACTTCATGGTTTTTCGCCTTAACGAAAGGTGAAAGAGAGAAGACAAGCTCTTTTATCAGAAAGAAAATTTACGCCATAAAACAAAACTAATGTTCAGAAACAGAACTACATTAATGTACCTCTCTATCCTGGGCGTCATTTGCTATCATCTGTGCCTACATGGCATACACATCGGTCGGTTGAATGTAGGATATGCTGGAGTAGATGTCTTCATGTTGCTGAGTGGATATGGCATTGCCAAGTCGCTTGCCCACAATTCCATAAAACAATTCTATATACATAGGCTCCGGCGAATCCTTCCATTGTGGATTGTCATGATAAGCTCTGTATGTATAATAAATTTAATATTAGGAGTGGGAAATCTTGGTTTAGATATATTCCTGCTCAATATCACATCACTTTCATTCTATTACAACCCTGACTTGCAGCCCGAATGGTATCTTTCCACCTTGCTCCTATTCTATGCTGTCAGCCCGTTACTAAAAATGCTTTTGGAAAAAGGTAGTTGGGGGTTAGTGATACTCATCAGTTTGGTTGTTGTCTTGGAAGAGGAATTTTTAGGAACCGGAAGATGGCAGTATGATAATGCGGTCGCCCGTTTCCCTCTTTATCTGCTGGGTATGCAGTGTGCCCTCAGTAACAAAGAGGATTTGCCTTATAAGGTCACCATTCCTTTGTTTCTATTAAGTGTTGCTTTCTTTTTTCAGGGACATCACTACCTATTTTCCGCATGTGCTGTGCTCCTCGCCATCCAAATAGCAAATATACTCATTGATAAATGGGGAGTCTTAAAGAACAAACTATTCAATTGGATTGGTACACACACTTTGGATATATATGTTGGCAATACTATAGCAGCGGTAATAGCCGAGCTGATTTTCTCTCCCGAAATGAATGTGTTTGACAAAATTTCCATCGACATAATGATGACTATAGGCCTGTCCCTATTGCTTTGGAAACTTAATTCACAACTACAAGATTTATGGTAAGAAAATATTTTCATTATCTCACAGACACTATTACATGTAGATTCAACCGGCAGTTTTCTCTAAAAAAAGCCAATATGAAATGGATAGCCTACAATATAGGAGATCCGCAAGACAACAACTGCATCAAAGTTGAAAACAGTACCGTCACTCACACATCTATTAATATTACGGGTAAAAACAACCGCATCATCGTGCGCAACGGGGCAAAGATGTTCTTCGGAGGGATAAAGATTATAGGAAATGACAATGAGGTAGTGTATGATGGTTGTAAAGCTATGATTAATGTATTTATGAAGGGAAATGGATGCAAAATTACAGTCGGAAGAGGCTCTCTGATAGACGAGAGCACAAGTATAGTACTAATGGGACAGGGCAACCGTGTGGAAATCGGTGAAGAGTGTATGTTTGCAGAGAAGGTTGAGATTTGGGCATCAGATACCCACCTTATCACAGACCTGCAAGGCAATCCATTAAACCCCTCGAAACCGGTCGTCATAGGCAAGCATGTATGGCTCGGCAAAGGGGTAAACGTGATGAAAGGCGTAACAATAGGAGAACATACAACCGTAGGCTTAGGAAGCATCGTAACAAAAGACCTCCCACCTCATTGCATCGCGGCAGGTAGTCCGGCAAAGGTGGTAAGGACCGGAACAGACTGGCATTTAGGACATACTAATATATAAAAAATGATACTACATCTGATACTTTCTTTGATACTAAGCATAGAAACCATCATCATCATTGATTTTGCCATGGTGTTAAAGGGCATACATTTCAAATTAAGCCTATATGGTATATCATTGCTATCACAATTCATACTATTAGCATTTTGTTCGGATACTCCCAACATATTACTTTTTACATTAGCTGCCACACTGTTCCTTATTCCTTGGGTAATGTATCTTCTGTGGCTTCCATTCGCAAAAACCTCACACGATTTTGAAGATGTTGATAATGGGAAAACAGCATGTTATGGCAACAAAAAAGTATTGCTGATAGTACCCCATCAAGACGATGAAATCAATGTGCTGGGCGGTATTTTTGAAGAGTTTATCAAATATGGTAGCACTGTACACATCGTATATGCCATAACAAACGGAACAATACAAGGTTTTAGATATACTGAAGCATTAAATTTGTGCAAACACATTGGCATTCCGGACTCTAATGTCACATTCCTTGGATATGGATTTATACATAGTAAAAAGGCGAACATACCTACCGTAACTAAAGGTACACAGAATGTTCCTGCATATAAAGAAGGTCAAGCCTTAACAAGAGAAAATATGGTGAACGACCTAAAAGAGATTATATTGCTGCAAAAACCAGATATTATTTTTGGTAGTGATTACGATTACCATGAAGAACATCATCTTGTAACTATTGCCATTGATGAGGCTTTGGGAAAAGTGCTAAAATCAAAGTCAAAGTATCGTCCTATGGTGATGAAGAGCTATGCTTACCGAACTACATGGGAATCTTATCCAGATTATTACAAAAATAATATCCGTTCTACACTTTACAAGAAAGCTACGGTGGAAACCTATCCGTGGGAAGAACGGTTGCGTCTGCCCATAGCAGCACACCTATTGAACAGAAGTCTACTCCGTTCAGATATTTTCCGGCAATATAAAACCTTCAAGTCACAGAGAGCTGCAATGCGAGCTATCAATTTCAATGCCGATAAAGTGGCATGGCAACGCCGTTCAGACTCTTTACTACTACAGGCTACCATTCAGGTTTCATCCGGCAAGGGAAGCAAATTGAACGACTTCTTACTCTATGATAAAAGTGAGACCTTTATGTTGAATCGTGACAGCTTCCCCACCGAGGGAGCATGGATACCGGAAGAAACGGATAAAGAAAAGAAAGTTACTTTTACCTTGGCAAATCCATCACGTATTGAATATCTTCTGCTTTATCAGAATACTTGGAACAGCAATGTGGTGGAGAAAGTATCTATCTCATTTAACAATGAGAAACCTACCCAATATTCTTTAAGGACAGACGGTTATCCAACACGCATACATGTAAGAAAAGAAGATGTGGATTTTTTCACCATACGCATTATAAACAGCAGGGGCGCAAATGCCGGCCTCACAGAAGTGGAAGCATTTGAATGTAAAGAAGAGCAACCATTCAGCCTGATTAAATTGATGAATACATCGGAAGATTTCGTTTACGATTATTGGATAAATACATCGGGAGAGGAATCTTTCTTACTTTATGCCAAGGGTGATGCCTTGCCTCTTTCCGCAGCAGATTATTCCATTAGTGTGGACAATCCCAAATGCAAAGCTTTTATTATAGGGGCTGAAATAAAAGTTTACTGTCCTAAAGGTGAACAGACTCGCTTGATAGTAACATCCGTAAACTCACTGTATTCAGACACCGTCATACTTTCCAATCCCAACAAGATGAAACGCCTCCGCTGTGCTATTGGACAAAAAACGGAAGCTATATATTACGGTATTTTCATCGGAGATACACACAGAAAAGCAACTTCTCTCTCCATCTTGTCGATGATAAAGAGTCACCTATGTTTTATTCAAAAATAGGTCAAGATTACACTCTATTAATCTACATTATGCACGTGTCAGTAATATTTTTCATCACACGATTGATAAAAGACAATACATTCATAAACCCAATTTATGACTATTGTGGAGCAATCATTGTGTTTATTATCACACTACTATCATATAGTATCAAAGAAGGAACTTTTCTGTTTACAAAAAGTAAAAAAATCAACGAATGAATAGCTACAAATTATACGCAGTAAACTACGCTGATCCAGCATACGAATTCCGTCGCAAAGTAAATACCGATTCACTCAAAAAATTTGGAAAAGTGGATGAAGTGTTTGAATATGGTTCAGCAAGCATCCCCGAATTCATTGAAGCTCATCCTGATTTGTTTAAATACAAATTCGGAGCAGGCATGCATTCTTGGAAGCCTTATATCATTTTAAAGGCACTTGACAATATCAAAGACGGTGATTGGCTGTTTTATTGTGACTGCGGTGCAGAGATTATAGACGATGTACATAAGTTGACAGACCATGCAATAACAGATGGTGAAGACTTTATGGTGTTCCAACTGCTTTGGGCTACCACACGAGAGTACACAAAAGCGGAAGTCATTAGGTGGCTTTATGTGGAGAATCCCGATTTGCCGCAGGTGTTAAGTGGATTCATCTTTATGAAAAAGAATACCAAAACCGTCGCCTTGATTCAAGAATGGCTTAACTTATGTATAGTGGAAAAGTACATTGCATGTGAACGTTTTGATGAGACAATACCTAATGACCCGATTTTTAAAGTGCATCGTGACGATCAGTCGTTACTTGACATCGTTGTTCGCAAACACGGCATACGCCCCTATCGCGACCCGTCGGACTACGGTCTGCGCAGCTATTTCTGGCAACCCTTGGGGAAAGACGAGCGGCGGAGCGATTATCCCGTAGTGGTGCTGTCGTTCCGGCGAGCCGATGCAGCAGAATACAAGAAGACATATTTCCAACGCTATCGCCTATGGCAATTATGCTTAGGACATTATGGTATCTACCGCAGGATCAAGAAACTCTTGATAAAAGCCGGAATATTGAGACGCGAACCTTCTGGTTTAGGTATATGACACCAGTACACTGCAACCTACGCTCACTTAACTTGCCGAAGAAGATCGGGTGTATACTACAGATTGTAGAATGGTAGGTTCACATCATACCTTTGTAGCATTTCGGATTAAATTATAAAAGGACATTTAAAATTCAAGGAATTCATGAAACTTAGACTTTTTGGACCAGGTGGTCGTGTATGGCGATTGGCTTTCCGAATAAAACATACCGCTAAATCATTAAAGTACAGACAATTATACAATATAAGGGGGGGGGGGGGGGAAAAAAAAAAAACCGTTTTTTTTTTTTAATCGTACTGTCTATG
>OAWX01000742.1_pt1 | contig 17431 bp, 17 predicted proteins | sample 1495571 | NCBI WGS metagenome assembly OAWX01 (sample SAMEA2580265, study PRJEB22360) | human gut metagenome | biome: human gut; feature: human-associated habitat; material: faeces | place: Denmark | collected 2008/2010 | reverse complement strand
TAGACACGGAGCGCCGATCGGCTGGCTCGGCGGCTTTATCGCCGGCCTTAAGATGAGCTTTGGCGAGTCCGTCGGTCCGTGGCGCAAGCACGACGAGGTCTTTAACGTCAACAAGGCTCACCGTGCCGCCGCCGACGCGGGCGACGCCGAGGAACGCCGCCGTGCGCGTCGCAATGGCGCGGCCGATCGACAGCTCATCTCGGTCACCGATGACAGCAAGGGTGCTGGCAAGCACGCTAAGAAATAGTAAGAAGAGGTAACTATGGCAGAAAACAAAGACGAACAGCTCACCGACGAGGAGCTGGCACAGCTTCAGCTGGCAGAGGAGAACGAGAACGCCGTCGACCGTCTGGTCAAGGAACTCGGCTGCCCCACGCGCCGCATCCGCCAGTTTGCCGCCCGCGTGCTGCACCTGCTTGCCGAGCGCGATCCGCAGCGCGTCGTGCCCTGCGTGCCCGCGCTGATCGAGGCGCTCGACCGCCCCGAGGCTCAGACCCGCTGGGAGGCCCTCGATGCCCTGACGGCGCTCGCCACCACCTGCCCCGAGCAGCTGGGCGATGCCTTTGAGGGTGCCGAGACCGCACTGTTCGACGAGATCTCCTCCACGCTGCGCTATGCCGCCTTCCGCCTGCTGTGCGTGTGGGGCGCCACGAGCGTCGAGCGTTCGCGCGAGGCTTGGCCCATCCTGGACGAGGCCATCCAGTGCTACCACGGCGACCTCGAGTATCGCGACATGCTCGGTTGCCTGTACGAGTTTGGCCGGGGCGAGATTGACGCCGAGGTCGCCGAGAAGCTCGCGCTGCGCCTTAAGTTCGATGCCGAGAACGGCAAGGGTAGCTATCTCAAGGCCCGTTCGAGCGAGATTTGCGAAATGCTTGTTAAACGTTTTGGCCTGGATCTCTCCAAAAAGAAGAAGCGTGCTAGCGTAAAAAAATCTGACGACGCCGAAGACGAGGAGTAACAGATTATGGCGCACGATGTAGTCCTGATTCCTGGTGACGGTATCGGTCCCGAGATTACGCAGGCTATGCGCCGCGTGGTCGAGGCCACTGGTGTCCAGATCAACTGGAACGTCCAGGAGGCCGGTGCCGGCGTCATGGACGAGTTTGGCACGCCGCTGCCCCAACATGTGCTCGATGCGGTCGCCGAGACCAAGGTTGCTATCAAGGGCCCCATCACCACGCCGGTCGGCACGGGTTTCCGCAGCGTTAACGTCGCCCTGCGCAAGCATTTTGACCTGTACGCCTGCGTGCGCCCCTGCCTGTCGCAGCCGGGCGACGGCTCGCGCTTCCGCGACGTCGACCTGGTTATCGTGCGCGAGAACACCGAGGACCTCTATGCCGGCATCGAGTTCGATGAGGGCGCTGCCGAGGTCGAGGAGCTCTCGCAGCTCGTCGAGCGCTCGGGCCAGAAGACCTTCGCCGCGGATTCCGCCATCTCAATCAAGCCCATCTCCATCGCCAAGAGCCGCCGTATTGTGGAGTATGCCTTTGAGTATGCCCGCCGCTGCGGCCGCAAAAAGGTGACGGCCGTGCATAAGGCCAACATCATGAAGGCGACCGACGGCCTGTTCCTGCGCGTTGCGCGCGAGGTGGCTGCCAACTATCCCGATATCGAGTTCAACGACAAGATCGTTGACGCCACCTGCATGGGCCTGGTCCAAAACCCCAACGACTTCGATGTCTTGGTGCTGCCCAACCTGTACGGCGACATCGTGAGCGACCTGTGCGCCGGCCTGGTAGGTGGCCTGGGTATGGCCCCCGGCTCCAACATCGGTGCCGACTGCGCCATCTTCGAGGCAACGCATGGCTCCGCGCCCGATATCGCTGGCCAGGATATCGCCAACCCCACGGCCGAGATCCTCTCTGCTGCGATGATGCTCGATCACCTGGGCGAGAACGATGCGGCCAATCGTATCCGCGCTGCGGTATCTGTCACGCTCGACGAGGGCGAGCAGGTTACCGGTGACGTGCGTCGTGCCCAGACCGGCTCCGTCGAGGGCGCTGTGGGCACTCAGGCCTTTGCCGATGCCGTTATCGCGCACCTGGCCTAAGGAATGCACGCTGCAAATGCCTAAATAGTACTTAAGTGTTTGCGTATAACCTAAGAATCAATACGCCCGGCGCTCTGTCGGGCGTATTCTATTGGGGACTATGTTTCCTAACAAGGAGTAACCGATATGGGTCTGATTCAAAAGAAGGACGAGAAGGACGAGATCGACGGCATCCAGATCATTGAGCGCGGCGAAGGCCCCGACGGTGACGAGGACGAGAAGATCGATCTGGTCGCCGGTACGTCTGCCGAGCACATTGCTGCCGGCACGACGGCCGAGGAGGAGGACGCCCGTCTGGAGGCTCAGATTGCCGCGGATGCAGCTGACGAGAATCTGATGCCCGAGGCCCAGGATGAGGACGAAGCTGACGCCGATGCGGACGACCATGCATCCAAGCACAAGAAGACGATGATTGCCGCCTTTGTGGTTGCCGTCGTGATCGCTGCCGTGGTCGGCTTCTTTATTGGCAATGGCGGCTTTGGCGGCAAGGGTGTCGGCTCGTCGACCCTGACCGAGGACCAGCTCGATTCGACCGTGGCAAGCTACAGCTACAACGGCAAGAAGAGCGACATCACCGCGCGCGAGGCCATCGAGAGCCAGTACAGCCTCGATACCGTCAAGGATAGCGATGGCAACTACACCGCACCTTCTGCCGATGTCATCCTGTCCTACGTGCGCAACAAGATCCTGCTCGACGCTGCCGAGGACGAGGGCATCACCGTCTCTTCTAAGGAGATGAAGAAGTACGCCGAGGATTCCATCGGCACTTCGGACTACAAGACCATGGCCACGCAGTATGGCGTGTCCAAGGACCAGGCCAAGCAGATCGTCCGTCAGTCCGCGACGCTGCAGAAGCTCTACAAGAAGAAGGTCGGAGACAGCTCCGCAAGCATGCCGACCGCCCCGACCGAGCCTTCTGACGGCAACGAGGACACCGCGAGCAAGGATTACGCCGATTACATCATCAACCTTGCCGGTGACGAATGGGATAGCGAGAAGGGCACCTGGAAGGACGCCAATAGCACCTACGCCAAGGCCTTTGCCGACGATGCCTTTACGGCCGATAGCGCTACCTATAAGCAGGCTATGACCGCCTATTACACCGCATACCAGCAGTACTCTTCGCAGGCTTCGAGCGCCAGCTCCAAGTGGACCGAGTACGCCAACGGCCTCTACGCCAAGGCCAACATCAGCATCTACGGCCTGTTTGCGTAAAGATTGCCTGAGCTTTCGAGTACGAAGCCGAAATATCTGATGAAGCCCGTTAGAACGGACAACGTTCTAGCGGGCTTGTTGCGTTGTAGGACAGGGCGGGGAAGAGAGAGGAAGGGGGGTTATATACAAATTCTTGAAGACTTTATTCATGTAAAGTGAAAACGATTTCGGTCAAACTGGTAGTAACAATGTGGTACCACTGTTCATCTGGTAGTAACCAATTTTGAGACGAAATCGAATGGAAATTGCTAAGAATTAGTTTGGTAATGAAAGAAACACACCATGTCTACCTGCGTAAATTACCGTTTACGGGCCAAAAATAACCGTTTGGCAACGATATAGTAATTTGAACGAAATGTGATGGACGTTTGAATAGAGTGTGTGCTACCGTACATACCTGCAACCCGCGAAAAGGGACTGGGTTGGCTAAGTTTGCGCTTAATGTCGGCAAGCGGAGAAGCCGGTATGCAGAGGGCGCGGACATGGAACTCGTTGGTGAACAACGAAAGAAAGGTTGGAGGAGATACCAATATGATGAAGTACCTCCAGAAGCTCGGCAAAGCGCTGATGCTTCCCGTCGCGGCGCTTCCCGTTGCAGGCATTCTTATGGGTGTGGGCTACCTGCTCGCTCCCGCAGTCATGGGTGCTGCCGGTGACACTACCGGTTTTGCCTATACCGCCGGTTTCCTGCTCATCAAGGCAGGCGGCGCTCTTATCGATAACATGGCCTAGCTGTTCGCAGTCGGCGCCGCTGTCGGCCTTGCCGACGATCACGATGGCACCGCTGGCCTCGCTGGCCTCGTCGCCTTCCTGATGATCCAGCAGCTCCTGAACCCCGCTGTTGTTGGCACCATTCGTGGTATGGACGCCGATGCTCAGACCGCTTGGCTTGCCACGACCGAGGGCATCGCGTTCTCCAAGATCGCTGGTAACTCCTTCATCGGCATCCTGTCCGCCGTCATCGGTGGCACTTGCTACAACAAGTTCAAGGACACTCGTCTTCCCGACTGGCTGGCCTTCTTCTCCGGCAAGCGTTGCGTCGCCATCATGACCGCCGTCATCTGCATCGTCGTCTCCGTCGTCCTGCTCTTTGCTTGGCCGCTCATCTTCGGTGCTCTTGTTGCTCTTGGTGAGGGTATCGCCGCCATGGGTGGTATCGGCGCTGGCATCTACGCCTTCCTCAACCGTCTGCTCATCCCGACCGGTCTGCACCACGCTCTGAACAACGTGTTCTGGTTTGACACCATCGGCCTGGGCGACCTGACCCACTTCTGGGCTGGCGAGACCTCTGCTGACGTCAAGTGGAGCCTCGGTATGTACATGTCCGGCTTCTTCCCCTGCATGATGTTCGGTATCCCGGGCGCTGCCCTGGCTATGGTTCAGACCGCTAAGAACAAGAAGGCTGCTATCGGCCTGGTTGTCTCCGCTGCTATCTGCGCCTTCGTCTGCGGCGTCACCGAGCCCTTCGAGTTCGGCTTCATGTTCCTGTGCTTCCCGCTCTACGTCGTGTACGCTGCCCTGTACGGCATCTTCACCGTCGTCACCTACTATGTTGGTTTCCGTGCTGGCTTCTGCTTCTCCGCTGGTGCTACCGACCTCCTGTTCTCCGCTAGCCTCCCGGCTGCTGCCAACACCTGGATGATCATCCCGCTGGGCATCGCTGCCTTCGTGGTCTTCTACCTCGTGTTCCGCTTCGCCATCACCAAGTTCAACCTCATGACCCCTGGTCGCGAGGATGAGGATGTCGAGGAGACCTCCGCTTCCGCCGCTGCTGGCGACGACAAGTTCGCCGCTCTGGCCGCCGCTGTTCTTGCTGCCGTCGGTGGCAAGGAGAACGTCAAGACCGTTGACTGCTGCGCTACTCGCCTGCGCTTCGAGCTTGGCGATTCCGCTCTGGTCGACGAGGCTGCCTGCAAGAAGGCCGGCGCTCTGGGTGTCATGAAGATGGACAAGGGTGCTACCCAGGTCATCATCGGCACGCAGGTCCAGGCTGTTGCCGAGGAGCTCAAGAAGCTTCTCTAAGCCTTAAAGACGTATCTGTCTTACAAAGGGTCGTCCCGCTCCGTGGGGGCGGCCCTTTTTGCTACCTCGATACTTGATGCAGTGATGTAATTGGTATTACAGTGTGCAGGCTATCAACCGGCAAACAATATTGAAATATGCTGGTTGACCTGCTGTTATTCCATTAAAACTGCTATAGTACGTGGTGTCTGGTTACAACCAATTTCGAGTCATTTATCCGGCAGGTATCATTATGGCAATGGGAGCGCGCAAACAACCTCTGTACGATCAGCTCGTCGATTTGCTGACCGATAAAATCGATCACGAACTTCGACCCGGCGACTATTTGCCGTCTGAGCGTGACCTGTCGGAACGCTATGGGCTCTCGCGTACGACGGTTCGCCTTGCCCTACAGGAGCTTGAGCGCCTAGGCTTGGTGGTTCGTCAGCGCGGCCGTGGAACCATGGTGTGCGACCGCTCTCTGCAAACGGCAAATCTCACGCAGACCTATAGCTTTACCGAGCAGATGAAGGCGATCGGCCGTGTGCCCAAGACGACGATTCTCGAGTTTACCGAGGTCGAGGCTGACAAGAATATTGCCGTAGAGATGAACGCGCGCCTGGGCGAGCGTCTGTACAAGATCAAGCGCCTGCGTATAGCCGATGGTGTACCGCTGATGATTGAGTGTACATATCTGCCAAGTCGCAAGTTCTTTGCGCTTAAGCGCCCCATGATCGAGAACAAATCGCTGTACGACATGATTGAGCAGGACTTTCACGAGAAAGTTCGCGTGGCAGAGGAAGAATTCTACGCGAGTATCGCCCGCCATTCCGACGCTCGTCTGCTCGAGATTGCCGAAGGCGCTCCGGTCCTGGATTTGATTCGTACCACATATGACATGAACAACGAGGTTATCGAGTATACGCGTTCGGTTGCGCGTGCCGACCAGTTTAAGTACAAGGTCTACCACAACCGCGCAGTCTAGAGTTATTGGGTATAAACGGCTTGGCGTGTTTTGCGGCGGGTGCAAAATGCGCCAAGCGGTAGAAGGCAACGAACAATCGCTCGAATTAACAATGCAGTGGTTTTTGATCCGCCCTAAAACGCACTGCGGGTACGGGAGCATAGATGAGCACGTATGCTATCAAGGCCGACAAGTTCTTTTTGCCGGCGGGGCCGCAGCTGGGCGGCTACCTCATGGTCGAAGACGGCGTCTTTGGCGCTTGGCAGGCCGATGAGCCCGCTTGTGAGATCAAAGATTATTCGGGTACATGGATTGCGCCGGGCATGGTGGACACCCACATTCATGGCTTCTACAACCATGCCACGACCGATAACGATGCCGAGGGCATCAACATCAGCTCGACCGAGCTCGCACGTCGTGGTACCACCAGCTGGCTTCCCACGACCTTTACCGACGGCGTGGAGCAGATTAAGGACGCCTGCGCCGCCATTGCACAGGCGGAAGAAGAGCGTGGACCTGAGTTCTGCGGTGCTCGTATTCAGGGCATCTACCTGGAGGGCCCGTTCTTTACCATGAAGCACGTGGGCGCCCAGAACCCCGCTTATCTGATTGACCCGTCCGAGGAAATTTTTGACGAGTGGCAGGAGGCCGCCGGCGGTCGTATCGTCAAGAGCGCCATGGCGGCCGAGCGCGATGGCGCTGCCGCTTACGCCGCGGCTTTGAGCGCAAAGGGCGTCGTGACCTGCATTGGCCACTCCGATGCCACCTATGATGAGTGCGCCGCCGCCATCAATGCTGGCGCCAGCTGCTTTACGCATACCTACAACGGCCAGCGCGGTCTGCATCACCGTGAGCCCGGTGTCGTCGGGGCCGCTATGACCACGCCCAACACCTATGCCGAGATCATCTGCGACGGCAAACATGTGAACCCCGCTGCTATCAAGGCCCTGCTGCAGGCCAAGGGCTGGCAGCACACGGTGCTGATCACTGACTGCCTGGGTTGCGGCGGCATGCCCGAGGGAAAGTACACCAGCGGTGGCATGGATGTTATTATGAAGGACAACCTTTGCTGGCTTGCCGATGGCTCCGCTATCGCCGGCTCGGTGCTCACGCTCGCGCAGGGCGTCAAGAACATCGTCGACTGGGGTCTTGCGAGCGCCGATATCGCCATTCGCATGGCGACCGAGGTACCCGCGCGTTCTGCTCACGTCGAGGATAAATGTGGCAGCATTATGCCTGGCCGCGATGCCGACTTTGTTGTGTTCAATCCCGACCTTACCCTGGTCGAGACGTATGTGGGTGGCAACAGCGTCGGTAACGCGTTTGCCGAGTAGCCGCCAAAGAAGCGATCCGAGAGGGGATTTAGATGATTTACGGTGCATTGGGCGATATCGAGGAGTACCGCGGAATGCTCAAGGGCCTCGACGTGTTGATCGACTGGCTCGAGGAGAACGACCCGGCGCAGCTCGAGGTCGGCAGCCATCCGATTCTGGGCGACAAGGTCTTTGCGAACGTCATGGCTCCCACGACGCGTCCCGAGGCAGAGGCTCACTACGAGACGCATCAGCGCTATCACGACCTGCAGATCGATGTCGAGGGTCGCGAGGCCTTTAAGGTTGCCACGGGCAGCCTGACGCTGGTCCAGGAGTTCGACGAGAAGGACGACTACGATCTGGTCGATTCCGACGCCTCGATCGCCGGCGATCTTGCCGACGACAAGTTCGCGCTGTTCGTTGCCGGCGAGCCTCACATGCCCACACTCGAGTTCCCGGGCGATGGCGCACAGCCGGTCAAGAAGATCTGCTTTAAGCTGCTTGCAGACGCTTACTGGGAGGAGTAACGCGCTGCTCGGCTGAGTTGTTCGCCTGATGGCGTGATTCCCCTAGGGAAATCACGCAAGGACCCCGCCAAATGTGTTTCCCCTAGGGGAATCACGTTTGGCGGGGTTTTATGTTTATGAATAGGGGAACTGAAGCCGTGACGATGCTTGGGTTGGCGCACGCGCACTCAAATCGGCAACAACAAAGTAGATAAGCATTTGAAGAAATGCGATTGAAACATAATGTAACTAGTATGAAATAGTGGATAGCTGGTACATACCACCTTTCAAATATAGAATCGTTAGAAATCTATAGTTAAAAAGTAATTTACCAGCGGGTTTATATTTTGTTCATTAAAGCCGTTCATCGCCATTTCGCTACCGTTTACGGACCACTTCAGATTCTGTCTACATAATTGCGTTAATGCGTCCATAATAGGCAAGGCGTTTAGCCGAGGGCCGAGGAACCGGCATCCGCGTCGTAGAGCACGAAGATCGGGAGTAGCATGCATTCGTTTAAGATCACCAATCAATTCCTACTTGATGATGGGCCGTTCACCATCTTGTCGGGGGCGATTCACTATATGCGTGTTCATCCGAGCGACTGGCACCACTCGCTCTATAACCTTAAGGCTCTTGGGTTTAATACGGTCGAAACGTATGTACCGTGGAATCTTCATGAGCCAAAGCCTGGCGTCTTCGATTTTTCTGGCTCAATCGATTTGGCGGCATTTCTTGATGAGGCAGCATCGCTCGGTCTGTATGCAATTGTTCGGCCCTCTCCGTTTATTTGTGCAGAATGGGAATTTGGCGGCATGCCAGCATGGCTGCTGCGCGAACATGATATGAGGCCGCGTAGCAGCGACCCCAAATTTCTTGCTCACGTTGCGCAGTACTACGACCATCTCATGCCGATACTCGTCTCGCGTCAGATTGACAAGGGCGGAAATATCATCATGATGCAGGTTGAAAACGAGTATGGATCATATTGCGAGGATAAGGACTATCTTCGCGCGATTCGTCGCCTTATGGTCGAGCGTGGGGTTTCCGTGCCCCTTTGTACTTCCGATGGCCCGTGGCGTGGGTGCCTTCGTGCCGGTACGCTCATTGACGATGATGTGTTGTGCACCGGCAACTTTGGTTCTCATGCAAAGGAGAACTTTGAGGCTCTTTCTGCTTTTCACAAGGAGCATGGAAAACAATGGCCTCTTATGTGCATGGAGTTGTGGGACGGCTGGTTCAATCGCTATGGGGAGAACGTCATCAGACGCGATCCCGAAGATCTTGCCTCTTGCGTTCGCGAGGTGCTCGAGCTTGGAGGATCTTTAAACCTCTACATGTTTCATGGAGGCACCAACTTTGGATTTATGAACGGATGTTCTGCACGCCATACGCATGACCTGCACCAGGTGACATCATATGACTACGATGCTCCATTGGACGAACAGGGCAACCCGACCGAGAAATACTTCGCAATTCAAAGGACAGTTCACGAGCTGTATCCCGATATCGCGCAAAGCAAGCCGTTAACAAAAAAGGCGTTTTCCATGCCCGATATTTCGGTGAGTGAGCGCGTAAGTCTCTTTAATGTGCTCGATATTCTTTCGGAGCCGATTGAAGCCCAATATCCTATGCCCATGGAAGAGATGGGTCAGTCGTATGGATATACGTTATATACCACGACTGTCGAGCGTGACCGTGCAGATGAAGAGCGTATTCGGGTTATTGACGCCCGCGACCGCGCTCAGGTGTTTGTGAACGGTGACAAGGTGGCGACGCAGTATCAGGAGCACATCGGGGAAGATATTCACTGCGTTCTTCCCTGTGAACACAACCGCCTGGATGTTCTGACCGAGGATATGGGTCGCGTCAATTATGGTCACAAATTGCTCGCTGATACGCAGCATAAGGGCATTAGGACAGGAGTTTGCGTTGATCTTCACTTTGTTACCGGTTGGGAGATGCGTTGTCTGCCACTCGATAACATCGATAATCTTGATTATTCCGCCGGCTGGGTAGAGGGGCAACCTTCCTTTTATCGCGCAAAGTTTGATATATCTGAGCCGGCTGATACCTTTATCGACACTACGGGTTTTGGAAAGGGTGTGGCATTCGTAAACGGAACGAATGTCGGACGTTTTTGGGATAAGGGTCCCATCATGACGCTCTATGTTCCGCACGGTTTATTACACCCTGGTACCAATGAACTCGTTATGTTCGAAACAGAGGGCGTGTATGATGCGAAAATCTCCCTTCGCTCTGAGCCCGTTATCCGTACACTTGAACAAGAAGGAGTTGAGTAGAAATGATTGTAGGCGCACGAATCGACTTTCGCTTGATTCACGGACAGGTGGCAAACCTCTGGTCTAACGCCCGTCAGGTAAGCCGCTTCATGGTAGTTGACGACGAGGTATCGCAAGATGCTACCCAAAAGCAGGTTCTTCGCATGGCTTGCCCGGCAACTGTGAAGTTGTCCGTGCTTCCTGTCGACAAGGCCGCTGCCAACATCACTGCTGGCAAATATGATGCGCAACGTCTCTTCATTGTTGCGAAAAAGCCTGAGGTCTACGTTCGACTTTTGGAACAAGGTGTTAAGCTTGAGCAGCTCATCGTCGGTAATATGACGACAATGGAGCCGGTCAAGAAGCTGAATCGCAACATTAGTTGCGACCAGGGGGACCTTGACGCATTTGCCAAACTCAAGGCCGATAATCTTCCTATTGTCATTCAGCTGACGCCGCAGGATAACCCAGAGGCTCTCACGCTCTAGTCGAATTAACGCTAGGCCGTGAAGGGGGATGCACGGTTTATATAAGCGTATTGGTATTGTAGAAACTGTTACACCTTAAATAAGGAGTTTACCATGATTGCTTGGTGGCAGATTCTTCTGTTAACCCTGTATGCGGGTTATCAGATTATGGATGAGCTGAACTGGTACACCTGTGCCGGCTCAGCCGTCTTCTCCGGTATGATTACCGGTTTGATTATGGGCGACCTGCAGACTGGCCTGTTTATCGGCGGCAGCATGCAGCTCACCGTCCTGGGCGTTGGTACCTTTGGCGGCGCCTCTCGTATCGATGCCAACTCCGGCACTCTGGTCGCCACTGCCTTTGCCGTGGGTGCGGGCATGAATCCCGAGACGGCTCTTGCCGCCATCGGCGTACCTGTCGCTGCCATTCTCGTTTACACCGATATCGCCGGCCGTTTCGCCAACACGTTCTTCGGTCACATGTGCGATGCCGATATCGAGAAGATGAACTGGGGCGCCTACAACGTACACTACTTGCTCGGTGCCGTTTCCTGGATGTTGTCCCGCATGATTCCGGTCTTCCTGGCTCTCGCATTTGGCCAGGGCGTGGTCGAGGGCATCACCACCGCCCTTAACGGCGACTGGAAGTGGCTGGGTGACGGTCTGTCTGTTGCTGGCGGTGCCTTGCCCGCCGTTGGCTTCGCCATCCTGCTCCGTTACCTGCCGGTCAAAAAGCACGTCGCCTACCTGCTGCTCGGCTTTGTAGTCGCCGCCCTGTTTGGTACGGCCTTCACGAGCATCATGAACCTCAACGCCAACATCGTCGCTGTGAACGGTGCGCTTGGTAAGGGCGCCGTGGATATGGTCGGTATGTTCAATAACATGTCGATGCTGGCGATCGCTATTATTGGCTTTGCTCTGTCTTTGCTGTACTACAAGAACAACCAGCGTCCCGTCGCTGCTGCTGGCGCTGCGGAGGGAGACGACGACGATGAGCTCTAATGAGAAACTCGCCAATGGCACCACTGGCTACAAGATTACCAAGGACGACCTTGCGCAGATCAACCGTCGTAACCTGTTTGGTTTCCAGGATGGTTGGAACTACGAGCGCATGCAGCACTCTGGTTATCTCTGGATTATCCTGCCCACGCTGCGCAAGCTGTACGGTGACGGCACGCCGGAGCTAAAGGAAGCCTGCCGCGCCCAGTGCGCACCGTTCTTCAACACCTCAAACTTCCTCAACACGATCATCACCGGTATCGATTTGGCGATCGAGGAAGAGGAGGGCATTGAGGGCCTCGAGGCTGTTGCCGGTCTCAAGACTGGTCTCATGGGACCGCTGGCTTCCATCGGCGATTCCATCTTCGGTTCGCTGCTCCCGACCATTTTCGGCGCTCTGGCTGCCAATATGGCCATGAACGGCAACCCCTTGGGTATCTTCATCTGGGTCGCCGTGAACATCCTTGTTGACTGGTTCCGCTGCAAGCAGACCCACATGGCCTATGAGCAGGGTATGAAGCTCGTCACCACCATGAGCGATCGCCTGAATGCGTTGACCGACGCGGCCTCCGTAATGGGTGTCTTTATGGTCGGTGCTCTGGTCGCAACCAATGTCGGTATCGTTATTGCGGCGAAGCCTGTTATCGGCGGCGTTACCGTTGACTTGCAGAACATCTGCAATATGATTTGCCCCAAGCTGGTTCCTGCCGCACTCGTCGGCTTCGTATACTGGCTCCTCGGTAAGAAGGGCATGACCTCGACGAAGGCCATCTTTATCGTCTTGGTTCTGTCCATTGCCTTGGGTGCATTCGGTATCATTTGCAAGGGCTAAATACCCCATATTGTCACGGCATTTGAGCCTCAATTGAGACGTGGCGCACACCTCCAAGGCGACTTTATCGCCATATCCCCTGGAGTGTGCGCCTCTTTTGTTTTGTCGGACACCGCTGTTCATAGGCGGTTATGCAGTCATCGTGTTCGATTAATTCCTTAAGGCTGCCTTGAAGGGAATATAGTGCAATGCCATTTTGGATCGTCCTGTTTATTTGTGTTGTCGTGGCTTATTTCGCTGTGACCGAAGGAGCGAAAAAATACTTCGATATGAAATTGCAGGTATTGTTTAACTTGGGCTTATACCAAGATTGCATAGACCTGCTCGATCGCAAACTTGCGCGCATAGTAATGTCTACGTATAAGCAGTATTACCTGCGTTTCACGATCTATGAAGCTGCTGATATGGACGCATATGCAGATCGAATGCTTGACCACTTGCTGGAGATGCCGTGCAGCGACAAACAACGTCGACAGCTTGCGGTTCGCGCCTTTAATTTCTATATCAAGACGGGTGACCGGAAGCGGGCGGCGTCCATGTTGGAAGAGATGCGCCCCATCGTGTCGAAGGGCATTTTGGCGGACAGTCAATTAACCTACGACATAGTCTTTTGCCGTCGGCATGATAAGATCGATGAGATGGAAGCTATGCTGGATACGAGCGACCTTGGGTTACGCGGAAAGCTCTATCTGCTGCTTTCATATCAATATGAGAGCAGCGGGAACAAGGGCGAAGCACTTAGATATCGCAACCTTGAAAAGCAGCTTAGAGACGCTCACAGACCTCCCACGATAAAACAAAATACTCACTAAACTTTAATGATGCAGTGGTCGTAAGAGCCCTTTTGTGGGGTTCTTTGGCTAGAGAAAGCGAACGGTAGAAAGGTAGATAGAATGATTGGATTTGTACTAACTGGTCACGGTCAGTTTGCACCTGGTTTGAAAAGCGCTGTGGATATGGTCGCCGGCGAACAACCTAATTTTGAGGTAGTTCCTTTTGCGGGCTCGGAGGCGGTTACTTTTGGTGATGATTTGCGAACCTGCATTGCCAAGATGCGTCAAGCTTGTGATGGCGTATTGGTGTTTGTTGATTTGCTTGGCGGTACTCCGTTCAATCAAGCTATCCCAATGACGACTGAGCTCGATAACGTGACCGTTGTCACCGGAACAAATCTACCTATGCTGGTGGAGCTCGTTATGACGCGTGCGTTTGGAGACCCAACGCTTGATGAACTTGCCGAACGCGCACGGGTCGTTGGTCGTGAGGGAGTCGATCTCAAGAAACTCGAGAGTGCTGACATTGATGAAGACGATGAGATGTAGTGTCGCTATTAGCCCATTTATGGGACATGTTGGTGCGTTACCTGAAGGCTGAAGTATTGGTCAATTGCTCATTACGTGGAGAATATCATGACGTGCACGAGGCACAGACAACCGCTATATGACCAGCTCGTAGATATTCTGATCGAAAAAATTGATCATGAATATCAGCCAGGTGATTTGATTCCGTCCGAACGTGAGCTTGCCGAACGTTTCGGGCTTTCGCGGTCGACTGTCCGGCTTGCAATTCAGGAACTTGAGTATCTTGGTCGGATTGTGCGAAAACAAGGTCGCGGTACGTTTGTTGCCGATCGACTAGCTCAAGCAACAAATCTTACCCAATCGTACAGTTTTACTGAACAGATGAAAGCGATGGGCCGGCTGCCAGAAACAACCATCTTAGAGTTCTGTGAAATGGAAGCAGATAAAACGCTCTCGATGCAAATGGGGATTCATTTGGGTGAAAAGGTATTAAAACTCAAACGTTTACGAATGGCAGATGGTATACCTATGATGGTTGAGCGTAGCTATCTTCCAGCAAGGCTCTTTATTTCACTCAAGCGTCCTCTACTCGAACAAAAGCCCCTTTACGATGTTATTGAGCAGGATTATCAGCAGAAAATTCGAGTAGCTGATGAGGAGTTCTCTGCGGGTATAGCACGTCCATGTGACGCTCGGCTTCTAGGTATTGGTGAGGGTGCGCCAGTTCTGGACATAGTCCGAACTACTCACAACACCCAAAATGATGTTGTCGAGTTCACGCTTTCGGTGGCTCGTGCGGACAAGTTCAAGTACAGAATCTCTCACTATCGAGATACTGTGTGATCGGATACGAGTGCTAACGAAAGAAAAACAGTCTATGACTACTACTCGATTTGACTTTTCAGGTTGAGTCTTTGTATATCAGAAAATTTAGTAAAGAAAGAGGTATTAGAAATGTTCGAGAAGAGTGTCGAGGAGCTCACCGAGCTCGGCGCCCAGATCACCACGGCCGAGATTGCTCAGCAGCCCGAGCTTTGGCGTGATACGCTCAACATCTATCGCGAGAACAAGGAGGCCATCGAGGCCTTCCTGGCCGAGGCTCGCGCTATGGGTGAGGGTCGTCTGTCCGTTGTCTTCACCGGTGCCGGTACGTCCGACTACGTTGGCGATACCTGCGCCCCGTACCTGCGTCACGCTGGCAACACTGATCTCTACGACTTTAAGTCCATCGCCACGACCGACATCGTGAGCGCCCCGCGCGACTTCCTGCGCGCCGAGGATCCCACGCTCGTGGTTTCCTTTGCCCGCTCTGGCAACAGCCCCGAGAGCCTTGCCGCCGTTGCCGTTGCCAAGGAGCTCGTCCACAACGTCAAGTTCCTCAACATCACCTGCGCTCCCGAGGGCAAGCTCGCCGTCGAGTCTGCCGATGATCCCAACGCGCTGACGCTGCTTATTCCGCGCGCCAACGACAAGGGCTTCGCCATGACCGGTTCTTATTCCTGCATGACCCTGCTCTCCACCCTTATTTTCGACACTGCCTCTGACGAGCAGAAGGCCGAGTGGGTCGAGACGATTGCCAAGATGGGCGAGGAGGTCATCTCCCGTGAGCCCGAGATCGCCGATTACCTGGCTGGCGATTTCAACCGCGTGACCTACTTGGGTTCTGGCTCCTTCGGTGGCCTTGCTCAGGAGAGCCAGCTCAAGATCCTCGAGCTCGCTCACGGTCTGGTCGCTACTTCCTACGACACCTCCATGGGCTATCGTCACGGACCTAAGTCCTTCGTCGACGATAAGACGCTCGTCTTCGTGTTCGTCAACAACGACGCTTACACCCGTCAGTATGACATCGACATTCTCAACGAGATCGGTGGCGACGAGATCGCTCAGCACACCATCGCCGTTCAGCAGGAAGGTGCCACCGTCTATGAGGGTGAGTCCTTCACCTTTAAGGGCTACGAGGCGCTTCCCGAGGGCTACCTTGCTCTGCCGTTCGTAATGTTTGCCCAGGCTATCAGTCTGCTCAACTCCGTGCGCGTGGGCAACACGCCCGATACGCCGAGCCCCACCGGCACGGTCAACCGCGTGGTTAAGGGCGTGACGATTCACCCCTTCACCGCTTAATCGCGTCCCCCTGCAAGGGCGCCCGTCCGCTCATAACGGCGGGCGGGCGCTTTTTGATTTACGTGAGCTGTGTATAAGCATCATCACAGTCAACTGCTTTAGAAGCAAGGAGTGCATATGAGCACGTACGCAATTAAGGCTGACAAGTTCTTCTTGCCGGCAGGCCCGCAGCTGGGCGGCTATCTAATGGTCGAGGACGGCGTCTTTGGAGCCTGGCAGGCCGACGAGCCCTCCTGCGAGATCAGGGACTACACGGGGTCGTGGATCGCACCGGGCATGGTCGACACCCACATCCACGGCTTCTACAACCACTCGACTACCGATAATGATCCCGAGGGCATCGATATCAGCTCGACCGAGCTCGCCCGTCGCGGCACCACCAGCTGGCTGCCCACGACGTTCACCGATGGCGTCGAGCAGATCAAGGACGCCTGCGCCGCCATCGCCCAGGCCGACGAAGGCCGCGGCCCCGACTTCTGCGGTGCTCGCATTCAGGGCATCTACCTGGAGGGCCCCTTCTTTACCATGAAGCACGTGGGCGCGCAGAACCCCGCTTATCTAATCGATCCCTCCGAGGAGGTCTTCGACCGGTGGCAGGAGGCCGCGGGCGGTCGCATCGTCAAGAGCGCCATGGCGGCCGAGCGCGACGGCGCCGCCGCCTACGCCGCGGCTCTGAGCGCAAAGGGCGTGGTGACCTGCATCGGCCACTCCGACGCCACCTACGATGAGTGCATCGCCGCCATCAACGCCGGCGCCAGCTGCTTTACACATACCTATAACGGCCAGCGCGGCCTGCATCACCGTGAGCCCGGTGTCGTGGGCGCCGCCATGTCCACGCCCGAGACCTACGCCGAGATCATCTGCGACGGCAAGCACGTAAACCCTGCCGCCATCAAGGCGCTGCTGCAGGCCAAGGGCTGGCAGCACACGGTGCTCATCACCGACTGCCTTGGCTGCGGCGGCATGCCCGAGGGCAGCTACACCAGCGGCGGCATGGACGTCATCATGAAGGACAACCTGTGCTGGCTCGCCGACGGCAAGAGCATTGCCGGCTCGGTGCTCACGCTTGCCCAGGGTGTTAAGAACATTGTCGACTGGGGCATTGCCAGTGCCGATATCGCCATTCGCATGGCAACTGAGGTGCCGGCTCGCTCTGCGCACATCGAGGATAAGTGCGGCAGCATCATGCCGGGTCGCGACGCCGACTTTGTCGTGTTCGATCACGAGCTCACCCTCGTCGAGACGTACGTTGGCGGCCAGAGCGTCGGCAACGCCTTTACCGAGTAACGATAGAAAAAGACGGCGGGCCCGAATCTGCTCGGACCCGCCGTATGGGTTAAACGCTCAAAAGTACCTTCACAGTTACAGCTTGTTAGC
>OAWX01000723.1_pt1 | contig 17748 bp, 17 predicted proteins | sample 1495571 | NCBI WGS metagenome assembly OAWX01 (sample SAMEA2580265, study PRJEB22360) | human gut metagenome | biome: human gut; feature: human-associated habitat; material: faeces | place: Denmark | collected 2008/2010 | reverse complement strand
TGATGCAGAAGCTGCAGGATTTTGAGGAGGATAACAGGCTGAAGCTGGAGCAGTATTTGTAAACAAACAGAAGCCGGTCGCAAGACCGGCTTCTGTTGCTGTCTGTTACAGAGATTCGACCATCGCGGCGACGATCTTAGTCGCGGTGGTGACGTACTCGGTGATGCTGAACTTTTTGACCACCAGCACCTCATGGCCGTCCTCGTCGGCGTTATCGCTCATGGCGCGGAGGATGACGCAAGGCACATCGTTCTTGGCGGCGATCTGGCTCACGGCCGCGCCCTCCATCTCCACGCAGTCGGGGGCGCATTTGGCCTCGATGGCGGCTTTGGTGGCGCTGTCGCCCACGAACATATCGCCGGTGGCGATCTTGCCTGCCAGAGCCTTGACGCCTGCGTCAGCGCAGGCTTTCTCGGCGGCGGCGATCAGGGCCGGGTCGCCGGTGTACTCCTTCAGGAAAGGCGGATTCTGGCAGATCATATCCAGCTGGGCGTCATGGTAAAGCACCGTCTTGCCGATGACTACGTCGCCGATGCCGATCTTGCTGGTCATGTTGCCTGCGATGCCGGAGAAGATGATCCTCTCAGCACCGAACCTGGTGATGAGCACCTGGGTGGTGGCGGCAGCGTTGGCCTTGCCCATGCCTGCACAGCAGACGACCACCTGCTTGCCGGCCAGCGTACCCTTATGATACTCCACGCCGCCGTAGGGCTCGACCGTGACATTTTCCAGTCTGGCGCAGAGCTGGTCCACTTCGTCGGGCATTGCGCCCATGATACCGATAATCATAATTTTAATCCTTTTCTGCTTTGGCTCCCCTTTCTAGGGGAGCTGTCAAGCGGTAGCGAGACTGAGAGGTTGTTCCTCTGTTTTAGACATTGAACAGGAACTCGATGACATCGCCGTCCTTCACGACGTACTCCTTGCCCTCGGTGCGCTGCAGGCCCTTGGCCTTGACGGCAGCGTAATCGAAATCGTGGGCCTCGAGGTCGCTGTAGGCGATGACGCTGGCGCGGATGAAGCCGCGCTCAAAGTCGCTGTGGATCTTGCCGGCAGCCTGCGGAGCCTTGGTACCCTTGCGGATGGTCCAGGCGCGGCACTCCTTCTTGCCGTCGGTCAGGAAGGAGATGAGGCCCAGCAGGTCGTAGCTGGCGGTGATGAGGTTGTCGAGGCCGCTTGCCTCGATGCCCATCTCGGCGAGGAAGGCTTTCTTTTCCTCGGGGCTGTAGTCGGCAATGTCCTCCTCGGTCTTGGCGCAGATGGGGATGTAGCGTGCGCCCTCTTCCTTGGCGCGTGCGGCCACCAGCGGGACGTACTTGTTGTTCTCGATGCCCTCCATCAGGTCGTCCTCGCCCACATTGCAGGCGTAGAGGACGGGCTTTGCGCTCAGCAGGCCCATCTCGTGGAGCACGGTCTGCTGCTCGGCGTCGTTCTCGTCAAAATCGAAGCTGCGGGCGGGCTTGCCGGATTCCAGATGGGCGGCCAGCTGCTGCAGCCATGCGGCCTCGGCGGCAGCCCCCTTGTTGTTGCCGCTCTTTGCGGCCTTGGCCATGCGGCCTGCGCGGTTCTGGACGACTTCGAGGTCGGAGAGGATGAGCTCGTAGTCGATGGCGTCGATGTCGGCGATGGGGTCCACGGCCTCGGCCTTGGTCACGTCCTCCACGACATGGATGATGTTGTCGTCATCGAAGCAGCGCACGACATGGACGATGGCGTCGCACTCGCGGATGTGGCCGAGGAACTTGTTGCCGAGGCCGGCACCCTGACTTGCGCCCTTGACGAGGCCGGCGATGTCCACGAACTCCACGATGGCGGGGGTCTTCTTGTTGGTCTGCCAGATCTCAGCCAGCTTATCCAGCCGCTTGTCCGGCACGGCCACGATGCCGCTGTTGGGCTCGATGGTGCAGAAGGGGTAGTTTGCAGCCTCCGCGTTCTTGGTGGAGGTGATGGCGTTGAACAGAGTGGACTTGCCGACGTTGGGCAGGCCGACGATACCTAATTTCATTTGTACTCATTCTCCTTCGATTTTCCTTGATTTTCAAGGGGTTTCAGCGTTTGGCGTCTTGGCTGTTACGCCATTTTTACACCATTTTCGCATTTGGCTTTATTGGATTTCATCAGACTACACCATTTTGCTGAAATTGCTTGATGGCATAATCCGGCGATTCGGCAGTCACATGAACATACCGATCCATTGTTGTTTTGATGCTGGCCTGACCCAGCAGCTTTTGCAGCACCTTCGGCTGCAGACCGCTTTCGATTGCTCTTGTAGCATAGGTATGTCGCAGGGCGTGCATACAAAAGTGTTTGATCCCTGCTTCGTCGCAGAGCTTATATAAATAAGTGGGTATCATAGGAACTGTTCTTCGCTGGCTCTCCTGTTCGCCAGTTGACAAAAACAAGATCACGCATGACAAGCTTGGAAGAAACGCTTGTACGTCTGTCTATGTACTCAAGCGTTTTGTCCAGCGTCGGTGGCTCCTTTTGCTCCGGGCGGCTATCCCAAATACCTTTGAGGATTTCATAAGCCCGATCCGTCAACGGTATTGTGCGGTAGCTGTGCTGCGTTTTCGGAGGACCAGCACGCCAATACTGTTCACCGTGTCGAAACTACAATGTTTTGTTGATCGTGAGCGTGCGCTTTTCAAAGTCAATCGCGTCCCACGTCAGTCCGATCATCTCTCCGGTACGCAAGCCAGTTTCAAGAATCAGTGCGTACTGATTGTAGTTGCGGGAGCGTTTCGCTGTTTCAAGAAACACGCGCTGCTCGTCACGGGTGAGGAACTTAATATCGTCTGTCGCACGAACCGGCTTTGTAAACCGCACACCGTCCATTGGGTGCTTGGCAATCAGGTCATTCATCTTCGCAGCCTTGAACATCGTACCCATTGTGATATAGGCTTGACGGATGGTGGAACCCGCATAGTCAGCATCCATCTGTATGAACACCTTTTTGCAGTGCATCGGCTTGACGTTGGCAATCATCATTTTGCCCATAACAGGCTGAATATTGTGGACATACCGCTCCCGATAATTGCGGAGCGTATTAGGGGCTAAATCACCCGCAATATTCTCAATCCAGAAATCAAACCATTGATCCACCGTCGTATCGGTGGCTACGAAAACATCCTCGTGCGCATCGGCACATTTTGATTCTTCAATCCGGTTGCGAGCTTCGGGGAGCGTCGCAGATACCCTTACCACATTCTTTGCCTTTTAGATTCTTACCCATAGAGTGTATCCTTTCCGCGCTTGCGAAAAAGGACACACTACTACACATAAATTATAGCATATAACGTCCTTTTTCTCAAGCCGTTGCGTGAAAAAACTCTCCTCTTATTTACAAATCTTCCGAAGCCACTTATATCACCAGTTTTTCACTGATGAATTGTTCAAACTCCTTTCGCTTGACCAGTTTCTTTGTGCCGACGAAAAGCACGAACGGGCAGTTGGGCGTCCTCAGCATACTGTCAATCTTGTTGATGCCGATGTTGCTGTATTCTGCCGCCTCCTTGGTAGTCAGTGTCATTTTCAGATGGATCGGAACGGTGCCGATGCAATTCTCCATGTAAAAGCTCCTTTCTTGGGTTTATCAGCCGAGCAGACAAGCCGCCCTTTTCAGATTGCCGGCAGCGGTGCTTTTGCGGAAGCTGCCTCCATCGAACATGATCGGGACGCAGACTTCCAAGATGCGGTCAAAAATGCGGCGATCATCCAAATCGGCTGCTTGCTTCATAACGGAAAGCGGGATATTCGTGGTGACGATCAAGGGCTTGCCGGTCAGCAGCCGCTTGTCAACCACATCGAATACGCGCTCCTTGCCGAAACTGGTGTTACGCTCTGCCCCCAAATCATCCAGAATGAGGAGGTCGGGACGCATAAGCGATTTTATGTAATGGTTGCGATCCGTGCCGAAATTACCCTGCATTCGATTGACCACATCGGACATTCCTACAAAGAGGACAGACTCCAGACGGTCAATCAGAGCGTTGGCAATGCAGCCAGCGGCATAGGATTTTCCCGTGCCGACATTCCCGAACAGGAGCAGCCCGATTCCCGCTTTTTTGAACTCGTCCCAGTTCTGCGCGTAGCCTCTCGCCTTTGCAAGCTGGGGTGCTGGGGTGTTGTAACTGTGGCTGACTCAAACCGCCAGCCTGCGGCGGGCATATCGCGGAACGCCTCGCTGCGGAGCATCGTCATATAGGACATTCGCTCGTATTCCCGGCGTTCTGTTTCTTCCCGTTCTCGGCGTTCGGCAGCGCACTTGCACATCACCGGGTGCTTGGTAAAGCCCTGTGCCTGAAGGTCTGCGGGAAAAAACGTTTCTTTCGGCGTGTGGCACTTGCCGCAGTATTTCAGCCCATCAGCGGAATTGATGTAATCGTCAGGTGCGGCATTAGCCGCTTCAACGGCATCAACCATTTTCGTAAAAATCGGATTCATAGACACTCTCCCTCGTTATCGTCGTAGGTGTAGTTTTTCGCGCTCCTGCCCTTGCTGTCCTCATCCAGCCGCTTCTTGATGGTGGCGTAATGATTGGCATAGTGCCTGTCATTGGAAGCCATATACCGGGACAGCCGCTCAATGTATTCGGCAGCTTTGCCGGGATAAGCCGCTTCCAGCCGGGTACATTCCTCGCCTGACAGGAAAACATTTTGAAACTCTCCATATCGGCGGCGCGTACTCTCTACTCTTTCGGTTTTACGATGCTCTTTATATTCCGTATCAGTATTACTTGCGGGCGATTTCTGCCCCATGCAAGGGGAAGAATCCTGCACATCCATTGGGCAGATATTGCCCTCTTGACGGGAAGAAAGCTGCACTCTGTCCGGGATTTGCAGAAAGATGCGGTTCGCCTGATTCCAGCCCTGACGGACGCGGGTGATCAGCCCGGCATTTTCCGGCTCCCGCAGGGTGGTCTTGACCGTTTGCTCACTCCGATCTAGGTCATCCGCCATCTGCTTGATCGTATAGATCACATACACATTCCCATCCTCGGACACCCAGCCGCTTTTCTGGGAAAGTGTGGTGCGGTTAAGCAGCAGCCCATATAGCAGCTTGGCGTTGATGGAATATTCGCCCGCCAGCATGAAGCGCGGCAAGGGAATGAACGGCGGCAATGTGGTGCTCAGTTTGAAATAGATTTTTCATCACATCCTCTCTGGTCTGGTGTGATACGGCTGCTATGGCGGTTTTCTGTCAGGTCCGCGAGGGGAGTACGCAGCTGTGCCACCCCTTTTTTGCCCTCTTTGACTGATAATGCGGACAAATAACGGCAACAGCCCGGAAACTCTGCTTGCAATCGTGGACGCAGCGACGGCAGAGCGTGTTGTACGCCTTGCGTCCCCGGTCATTCGGGAAGAACGACCATTCCAGTTTTTTGATTTGCTCATGCGTGGCATATCTGTACTCCCTTCCCGAATTACAATTCGTTTCTCTGCTGCACTTTCAACAGTTCCCATATGTCAGCCATTCGTTCTTTCAGCTCGGCAACGTCGTCCTCGTAGCAGCGTCCGGTACCGTTGATGCGGCGGCAAATCTGGTTGACGTTCGAGGCGACACGGCTGACGGCAGCAGCTAACTTTTTCTGCTCGGTGTAATCGACCTTGATGATGTACCCGTCAATCAGCATTTTCCGGGCGTATGCGCCGAAGTTGCGGGTGCCGAGTTGGTTCATCTTGTGGCGAACTACGCTCAATTCTTGCTCATTCAGGCAGATTTCCTTGCGGATGGGTCGTGTGCGGTCTGGCATGATAAAACACTCCTTTCACTTTTGAACGGACATTTTTAAGTCAAAACGCAGGTATCGAAATGAGAAATTTTCAAAAAATATGCGCCCCTGCTTTTGCGAAAGCGGGAGCGCGTTGTATCTGCGGACATGAGATTTGAGAGAGTAGCAAGCACATCTGGTGTCCGTACACACCGGAAAAATGAGCAGTTCAGCTTTGCAGCCGATACACCCATTTTGATTTTTTGGGAAGCCCCAAACCCTTGATTTTTGAGTTGAAAATACTTCCTGAACTTTTCCGGAAAGCCCTTGCTTTTATTCGCTTTGACGATTATAATTATACTGTGATTTTATAAGCAGACGCAGGAATGAACTGCAACAGGAGTACCGCCCATGAAGTATTTATCTATCACACAAACCGCCGAACGCTGGGGTATCTCCACCCGCCGTATTCAGATTTTGTGCGGCGAGGGGCGCGTCCCCGGCGCTATCCGCATTGGCACAGTCTGGGGGATCCCAGAGGATGCAGCGAAGCCGGCGGACGCAAGAATCAAGAGCGGAAAGTATATCAAGAAGCCCGCCGAAAATGAAAAATGAGCCGCAGATTATATCAGCGACTCTAACTCGAAATAATAGGGTCTATTCCATCCCGCGGGTGCGAATGGGCGCACTGACCCCTTGGTTACGACTCTACCTAAATCGTCGATTCGACAAACGATGACAGCGTTGGATAAAGATTTAGTCTTTCCGACACGGGATAGGTCTTTGTCCAATATAAGAATTTACATGTACGGAGGATTACGCAATGTCAACTTTTGAAATCATTATGGCTATTATCAATGTTGCTGCGCTTATCATAGTTCCTATTGCCGCTGTATTTATCGGTCAAAAGCTACAAGACCGCAATCAGAAACGCAAAGATAAGATGGAAATTTTCAGAGTGCTTATGATGAATCGCGGTATTGGCTGGACTGCCGATACCGTTCGTGCCTTAAACATCATTGATGTTGTTTTCTCAGACAATGATAGTGTTAGGGCAAGATGGAGGGAGTATTATAACCAGCTCTGTATTCAGACACCAAATGTTATGCAGCGCAAGCAAATCCAAGAGGCACAAGACAAATTATTAGAGGCCATAGCTCAGTCACTTGGATATAAAAAGCAGGTAACTTGGGAGACGATTCAAAATCCATATATTCCTCAAGGAATGCTAAATGCCATGCAACAACAGCAGAATATTCAAAACGGACAAGAGCAGTTGGCAAGTGCAGTAGAAATATTTACAAAAGCCTTTAGATCTGCAAATCCTCAACCAGATAGTACAACGGTTCAGCGAAAGGAGGATATCCATGCCAACACTTGAATGGATTGGAAAGAGCAAGGTGATCAGTCACCATCAGGACGTGCCGTTTCGGGTGTTGGAGCGCAAGTACAGCTTTGATGAAAACGGGCAGCATGGCGAGGATAACGGCAGCGAGAACATGATCATCCGGGGCGATAATCTGGAAGCCCTGAAAGCGCTGCTGCCCCGGTATGAGGGGCGCGTCAAGTGCATCTACATCGATCCGCCCTACAACACCGGCAACGAGGGCTGGGTTTATAACGATAATGTCAACGACCCGAAAATCAAAAAGTGGCTGGGTGCGGTTGTCGGCAAAGAGGGCGAGGACCTGACCCGCCATGACAAGTGGCTGTGCATGATGTACCCGCGGTTGAAGCTGCTGCAAAAGTTGCTGGCGGATGATGGCGTTATTTTCATCAGTATTGATGATAATGAACTATATAACCTAAAAGCAATTTGCGATGAAATCTTTGGAGCCAATTGTTTTGTGGCTAAGGTAACTTGGCAAAATAACTACTCTTTTCGCAATGATGCAAAGGGAATCCCTTATGAAACGGATAACATTCTGGTGTACTCCAAAGCTGCATCTTGGAATCCGAAGCGATTAGCAAGAACGTCCGAAATGGATGCTCGGTACGTAAACTACGACAATGACTGTACTCCATACAAAGTTACGCCTATTCATGCGCCTGGTGCTTCTACACACAAAAGCATGGTTTATGCGATTCAACAACCGATTACGGGTGAACTCATGTACCCGCCCAAAGGTCGACACTGGAAAGATGGACAAGATAAGTTACTTACTGCGCTCAACGAGTGGGCACCTTATGAATTGCGAATCATTGATGACTATGAAAAAAGGTGTGATATATGCGGTGGCGATGTTCCTTTAGAGATTCCTGCTATTATGCTTTCTGTCCCAGAGGAAAATGCGAAAAAAATCGCTTTGCAGCGATACAACCACTTTCCTTGGCCTTCCTATTTCTTCCTTGCAAAAGGGCTTGGTAGCATACAATCAAAAACGTATTTAGATGCCACAAAAGGGAAAGTAGTATCAACTCTGTGGAAGCATGAGGATGTTGGAACAAACGTCGAAGCTACCAACGAATTAAAGCCTTTAATGCGAAATGCTCCTCAATTTGATACCCCTAAACCCACGCGTCTTTTGGAGCGTATAATCCAAATCGCAACAGATTCGGATTCCATTATTCTTGATTCTTTTGCTGGCTCTGGTACAACCGCTCATGCTGTCCTCAATGCCAATAAAAACGATAATGGTAATCGGCAATTCATACTCGTTGAAATGGAAAAATACGCCGACAGCATCACCGCCGAGCGCGTCAAGCGCGTAATCAAGGGCTACGGCGAGGGGAAAAACGCCGTGGAGGGCACGGGCGGCAATTTCAGCTTCTATGACTTGGGCGAACCGCTGCTTGTGGGCGATTGCCTGAATGAAGCCGTTGCCCCGGAGAAAATCCGGGAATACATCTGGTTCATGGAAACCAAGCAGCCCTACGCCCCGCCCAGCGGCGGCAATCCCTATTATCTCGGCAAGCACAACAGCACAGGCTATTACTTCTACTACGAGCCGCAGCGCGTGACGGTGCTGGACTATGCGTTTCTCTCCACCATCACGGAAAAGGCGGACGGCACGGTGATTTATGCTGACCGATGCTCTATCAGCGAGGACAAGCTGGCAAAAATGAGCGTTACATTCAAGAAGATTCCACGCGATATTAGCAGATTGTAAGGGGGTATTCGCTGTATGGAACTGAAATCATATCAGAAAAAGGTGATAGCGGACTTGACCCGCTATCTGGAACTGTTGAACGAAACAAAGAGTGACGCAGCGGCGTTTCGCCTGTTTTGGCAGGAGAAATCAGCCCCGGCTTTAGGGCTATACCAAAACGTGATACCCGGTGTCCCGAACCTCTGTTTCAAGGTGCCGACGGGCGGCGGCAAGACCTTTATTGCCTGCAACGCCGTTCGCCCTATCTTTGATGCGCTCCCCGCTACCAAGACAAAGGCGGTCGTGTGGCTTGTTCCCTCGGACGCGATTCTGACGCAGACGGCGAAAGCCCTGAAAGATACGTCCCACCCCTACCGTCAGAAAATCGACGTGGATTTCGGCGGGCGCGTGGAGGTCTACACCAAGCAGGAGCTTTTGAACGGTCAGAACTTCAACCCCACTGCCGTAACGGAGCAGTTATCGGTTATGGTGCTGTCCTACGATTCGTTCCGTGGGCGCGGCAAGGAGGTCTTGAAAGCCTATCAGGAGAACAGCAACCTTGCCGAGTTTGCAAAGGTGCTGGGCAAGCCCGACAGCCCCATTGATAAAGCGGACGAAACCGCCCTATTCCAGATTATCAACCAGCTTAACCCGCTTGTCGTCGTGGACGAGAGCCACCATGCCCGGTCGGAATTGAGCCTTGAAATGCTGGAAAACTTCAACCCCTGCTTTGTGCTGGATTTGACCGCCACGCCGAAAAAGGAGAGCAATATCATCTCCTATGTGGACGCGGTGCAGCTGAAAAACGAACACATGGTAAAGCTGCCTGTTATCGTCTATAACCGGGACAGCCAATCCGAGGTGCTGGTTGACGCAATTGACCTGCGGAACAAGCTGGAAGAAATTGCAGATGCGGAGTACACCAAGACGGGCAAATATATCCGTCCTATCGCGCTGTTTCAGGCGCAACCGAAGGGCAAGGAGGACGCGACCACCTTTGAAAAGCTGCGGGACAAGCTGGTGGACGCCGGTATTCCCGCCGAACAGATCGCCATTCGTACCGCCGATGTGAACGAGTTGAAAGACACCGATTTGATGTCCCCAAACTGCCCGATTCGATACATTATCACGGTCAATGCGCTGAAAGAGGGCTGGGATTGCCCCTTTGCCTATATCCTTGCGTCTCTTGCCAATAAGACAAGTCAGGTTGACGTGGAGCAGATTTTGGGGCGGATTCTCCGTCTGCCCCATACGAGCCAGCACACGCAGAGCGCACTCAATATGTCCTATGTGCTGACTTCCTCCAACGACTTCAACAATACCGTGGCGCATATCGTCAAGGGCTTGAACAGCGCGGGCTTCAGTGATAAGGACTATCGGATCGGTGAGTCTGCAAAACCGCAGATTCCCGAACAGGCAGCAGAGCAAATCACGCTGCCTGCCCCGCAAGGAACTTCCAAACCGGAAAGCGTCGAGGACGATTTTTCGGGGCTGGATGGGAAATTGATCGGGGCAGAGTTGGAGCGGCGCAGAGAACAGGCGCAAACGCCCGAAATCGCCCCGAAAGCCGACACCATGCTGGACGCTGCCGCAGAGGCCGAAAAGGCGTACACAGACGCTATCCAGCAGACCGGCAATGATCCGGTGATGGACAATCTTCCGTGGGAGGTGCGGGATAAAGTGAAATCATTTCAGGTGAATCCGCAGTTCCGGGAGGATATTGAAACGCTGCAAATCCCGCAGTTTTTCCTGAAAGTTGAGCAATCTTTGTTTACGGACGGTTCTTTTGAATTGCTGGACAAGGAAATGCTGGCAGAGGGTTTTACCCTCAAGGGTAAGGCATATGATATTGACTTTGCCGCCGCAGACGATGAAATCCGCGAAATTGACGTGCGGGAGCAGGACGGCGGTTTGCCGAAGGTGTTCAAGATGGAGAGCGCCGAGCAGCGGTACTTCAAGGAGTGGTTCAACAATCTGCCGCCGGAAAGCCGGGTACGTCAATGCAAGGATATGATGTTCAATCAGCTTAACAAGCTGAACATGGTAGACGCTGCCGAACTGAAAGCCTACATAAACCGCATTGTGGACGATATGGATAAGGCGCAGCTTGCCGCTATGGAGAAAGCCCCGCTGGGCTGCGCGGCGAAGATCCGCGACAAGATTGAAACACTGCTGGAAGCCCACTATCGGGAAACTTTTGATAAATGGCTGGAAACGGAGCGTATTGTCTGCACGCCCTCGTTCCGCCTGCCCCTCGCAATCCATCCCACCACCCATACTGACATATACGCCCGTTCGCTGTACACGGCGGAGGACGGCGACATGAACAAGCTGGAACAGAAGCTGGTTATGGAATTGACCGCCCTGCCGAATGTCCGCTGGTGGCACAGGAATATTGCGCGTCAAGGGTTTGCCATCAACGGCTTTATCAAGCACTACCCCGATATTCTGATTATGACCCAAAGCGGCAAGCTCATCTGTGCGGAAACCAAGGGCGAACACCTGAAAAACGACGACAGCCGGGAAAAAATCGCACTCGGTCAAGCATGGCGCACAGCAGCGGGCAAGGATTTCCGCTATTACATGGTATTTGAGAATGAGGAAAATCTCTTGCCGGGTGCAATGAGTATGAGCCAGTTTATCGACACGGTTAAGGCGCTGTAAAAGACTCTTATTCGCAAGGGTCTATAATTTCTACCTCCATGTTTGATCGATGCAAAAGCACAAGTTTATACAGTTTCAGGCAGCAGGAGCAATTCTGCTGCCTTTTTCTTTAGGTGACTGTTCCGCTCACCTTGCGTCTGCGGATTGTCATAATTTTCAAAAAGGAGCGTGGTAGTAATGAAATTGGAAACCGTTCAAAGGAGGTGGTGCGCCGATGCAAAGCAGAAAACGCAGACGGATTCTGATGCAGGAGGCGGAATATGGCGAAACCGCTTGACCCCAAAGCGATAGAGGCAGAGCGGAAAACCAGCAGCCGAGCTGAACGCAGAGAGCAAAAACGCCGCCAGATGCAGGACGAGATTTCTTATAACCAGCGTGGAAATGGCGTTATTATTATCCCACCGCAGAAACGGCGGGAACTTGCAGAGGAGCCGCCCAAACTCCGTGTTGCGGCGTACTGCCGCGTCAGCACACAGGAGGAAAAGCAGGTCGGCAGCTTTGATATGCAGATCCACCATTTTGCCAAGAGGATTGAGGCAAATCCGCAATGGGAGCTGGTTGAGATTTATCAAGACGAGGGCATCAGCGCAACTACCGTTGAAAAGCGTCTTGGCTTTCAGAAAATGATTGCCGACGCAGTTGACGGGAAGATTGACCTGATCCTCACGAAAAGTATCAGCCGTTTTGGTAGAAATATCGTGGATATTTTGGACAATCTGCGAACGCTTTCTGCCCTGAACCCGCCCGTTTCCGTTGAGTTTGAGACAGAGGGGATCACTTATACTGGTGATGGGCGGAATAATCTTCTAATCTCGCTACTGGCGGCTCTGGCTGAAATGGAATCCCAGCAAAAGAGCGAGGCAATTAAGGCTGGTATCCGCTGGCGGATGGCAGAGGGTATCTACAAGTTCTCCGTTCAGAATACGCTTGGTTTCTATCGTGATCATTTCGGGCGGCTTGTCATTGAGCCGACCGAGGCAAGAATTGTTGAGTACATCTATGAAAGCTGCTTGGAGGGCGCAACCCCGGCAGAAATCGCCGCTGCACTGACAGAACAGGGTATCAAGTCTCCAATGGGGAACGATCTCTGGTCTGCCGGTACTGTCCGCAGCATCCTCCGAAATGAGAAATACTGCGGTGATGCTTTGATGCAGAAAACCTATACCAAGGATTTTCGCACCCATAAATCCGTCAAAAATACAGATTTGAATATGTATTTCAAGGAAAATCACCACACAGCGATTATCAAAAAAGAGGATTGGATCAAGGTACAAAAGTTGCTGTCAGAGCGGCACAGCACAGCAGAACGAGCAACATTGCGCCGTTTGAGCAATCACTTCGTCGCATACCGCGTAAAGGATGGTCTTTTCAAGGGCTATCTGATCATTGATTCCCGCTGGTCTTTTATGGAACGTCAGGAGTTTATGAAAATCGTGGATGAGGCGCAAAACACTATGAAATGAAAGGATTTTTACTATGAACTTCGATTTTTCCGCTTTGAACTTTGAAATCATCGACTCCAACATCAACGCCTACCCGGATATGTTCCTGAATCAGAATGGCGTGACTTTCACCAAGAAGGTGCTTGAGGACTTGGGCTATCCCGGCTTTGTTTTGTGTCTGCTGGATGCGAAAGCGAGGGTATTTGCGATCCGTTCCTGCAAGAGCAACGAACCGAAGGGATTCAAGTTCTCCAAGCCGAGAGGCGAACAGAAAGGTGTTGTTACGATCTCAAACAAGAATCTGCTTGACCCGCTTCGCGCTGTCACCGGCGAGGACTGGATTCCCGGCAAGCGTTACAGGGTGCGCGGGTTCTGGGTTGCCGATGCAAAAACCATGTGCTTTGACCTTAATGAGGGCGTTCAGGAGGACTTTCGCCCTGTTACGCCGAGCAATGACGCAGAATAATCCCTGATATTCAGAGAGAAAAGGGAGAGCAAAAGAGCGGCGGAAAGCCGCCTGAGCGAGAAAGCCACCTCTCCCTTTTCTCCCTCGCTGCTGCTATGGAAACCGTGGAAAACCGCAAGCGGTTTACACACCGTTCCCACAGCCTACACTTCCCCTCTTTTTCCTCTCCGGCTTTCTCCCTATACAGAGAAAAGTGTCCATTTTTTGTTCCGAAGACGTACAGTTGCCGTGATGGGCAGAGGGCGGCGTGTCAATATAACAAAGAAAAGTAAACAGCGCACAGGCGGTTTTATCCTCAAAAAAAGCCCCGAAGCATGACAAAAAAGAAGCCCAGCACCACGACATTAACGTGATGTTGGGCTTCGACTTAGTTCCATTCCTCAGCTAAGAGGAAATCGCGGATATTTCGGTGCTTGATCCCGTTTCGGCTCATATCAAACTCATCGAGAGAAACAACGTACTTCGGGAAGTTGTCGCGGATAGAGTCATACGCGCCGAACTCGCGGTTGACCGTTTCGTCGGAGGCGAGCAGATAGCACACCTGAACGTACAGCTTTTCGCCGCGCTTGTCGCATACAAAATCAATTTCCTTGTCGCCCGTCCTGCCGACAGTCACTTCATAACCCCGGCGCAGCAGCTCAAGATAGACGATGTTTTCCAAAATGAGGTTGATGTCCCGCATATTGCCGCCAAAGACCGCCTCGCGGATGCCGTGATCGGCAATATAGTACTTCTCATTGGAGGCAAGGATCTGTTTGCCCTGCAAGTCCTCCCGCTTCACCTGATAGAAAAGGTACGCCTCGCAGCAGTATTTGATATAGTTCAGAATTGTTTCCGGGGCGACGGTGCGCTGCTCGTTTTTCAGGAACTTTGCAAGAGAGGTCGCCGAGAAGGTCGTTCCAACATTAGCGATCACATAGGCAATGATCCGTTCCAGCAAATCTACATCCCGGATTTTATTCCGCTTCACGATGTCCTTGAGCTGGACAGAGTTGAACAGATCGTGAAGATATTGCTTGGACGGCGCATCCGCATATCGGAGATTTGCGAGATAGGGCATCCCTCCGGCGAGCAAATACTTTTGGAAACACTGCTGGATGGAGGTATCGGGCGCAATTGAGCGATATAGCTCCATGAACTCTCCGAAGGAGAACGGATAGATCACAAACTCCACATACCGTCCGCCCAAATAGGTCGCAAGCTCACCGGACAGCAGCTTTGCATTGGAGCCGGTGATATAGATGTCGCAATCCAGCGAAACACGGAGAGAGTTGATGCACTTCTCCCAGTCCTTGACCTCCTGAATCTCATCGAAAAAGAGGTAGACCTTGCCGCCGATCTCCTTGGCGCGTTTGGTGATCTCGTCGTGCAGCGCCTGCGCGGTTTGCAGGTGAGAGTAGCTCATATCCTCAAAGTTGATGGCGATAAACTGCGCCGAGCTGACGCCGGACTCCGTGAGTTCCTGCTGGATCAGCTCCAACATGACCGACTTTCCGCAGCGGCGAATACCGGTCATGACTTTAATCAGCTCTGTTCCGAGAAAAGGACGGATACGGCGCATATACAGTTCGCGTTTGATCATAAAACTTGACCCTCCTTCCGTGGCCACCACAGTATATCACATTTACGATTGAAACTCAATGGATAAATTGCAAAAATATAAGTTATAACTGATAAAATACAAAATTAGACAAATGATTTCAGATAAGGCTTTGCTATTCAAGCAAAGCCTTGCAAAGGTAAGATTCTACCCTTTATTGACACACGAAATGCCGTTGTTACAAGGCGGAGTGGCAAGATAGGAAGGAGAGCCAAACGACGTACTGGTGATATTTTTCTCCGTATTCGCCCCGAAATGCAGCAGAAAATAAAACAACCATCGGCATATCCGTTGAGCGGTTAGGCCGATGGTTGTGCACTTCCCCAGAGCTTATATTCGATTTTTTGTGGGCAGTAGTAGTGAGTCTTTTCCACGCCTGCAATCCAATTTTTCATACACCATTTTTACACCATTTTGGCGTGGAACAGTATAGAATTACATGAAGTTATATAGCGGCAATTTGTGCTGGAAACACGCTGAAATCAGGAATTGCCGGTATTTATAGAGTGATATTGAGATATAGGATCAGGCGAATCGCCCTCGATACCTAATTTCATATAAAATACGCTCCTTCACGTTATGGTAGACATAATAATACATCTACCATTATACGCGAAGGAGCGTATGAGTGCAAGTATCAATCCTTCAGCTTGCTCAGATAGCGGTAGATGGTCGCCTCCGAGGAGCCCAGCTGTGCCGCCACCTCGCTGACCGCGCCCTTCATGTAGAAGATGCCCGCCTGCTGCAGGTCTTCCACGATGCGGACCTTCTCGTCCATCGTCAGCCGGTCGGGCGGCAGAGCGCTGCCAGTCACGTCGGTGATGGCGGCCTGCACCGCGTCGGGCAGGCTGCTGACGAAGTTTTCGACGCCCAGCGTGGGGCCGGGCTCCTGATGGGCCCCGCAGAGGGCCAGAAGCTCCTGCGCCATCCGGCTGTACTTGGCGGAGTCAAAGTTGATGCAGAGCATCCCGACAAGCTCGCTGCCGTCCTTGATGAACATGGTGGAGGAGCGCAGCCGCCCCTTGGCCTGCGACGCGCCCTGATAGCCTGCCACATAGGGCTGCTTTTCGTAGACTTTGCCGTGGATGAACCGCAGGGCCATATTGGACAGCGGTGCGCCCTCGGTGCGGCCGCTGATGTTGTTGTTCACGATGGCTGCGATGGTGCCTTCCTCGCTGGTCAGGTCGTGCAGCACCACTTCATAGTCCGGCCCCAGCGCCTCGCCCAGAAACGAAACGAGTGTCCGATAGGGTTCCAGCCGTGCATCCATGTATGTCACCACTTTCCACGTTGTTTCATGAGGGAAATGATGAGAATTTATTCTCATCCTACTGCCTATATCATATCACGTTCGCGTGTTATTGACAATGAGAAACTGAAAACTCAATGTATTTTCGTGAAAGTGCTTCAAAATATCCGCGGGATTTGTCACAAGTGATAATAATTTCTCATCGAGAGAGAAAATTGTTGACTTTTGCCGCCCACCGCGTTAGGATAGGGTCAGGACAAGGGGCGTCAAGGCAAGCGATGCCCCTGCAATTCGAAAAAGGAGAGAGAATTATGAAACAGGCACTCGCCACTGCACAGGCGCCCGCCGCCATCGGGCCGTATTCGCAGGGCATCGCAGCAGGCCAGACGGTCTACGTCTCCGGCCAGCTCCCCATCGACCCCGCCACCGGGGCCATCCCCGAGGGCATCGCGGCCCAGACCGCACAGTCCCTCAAGAACATCCAGGCCATCCTTGCCGAGCAGGGCATGACTCTGGCCGATGTGGTCAAGACCACGGTCTTTCTGGCCGACATGAACGACTTTGCCGAGATGAACAAAGTCTACGGCGAATACTTCGCCCAGCCCTTCCCCGCGCGGAGCGCCGTGCAGGTGGCGAAACTGCCGAAAGGCGCACCGCTGGAGATCGAATGCATCGCCGTGAAGTAACAGAGCATCCTATAAGAGAAAGAGACGGTGCAACACTATGGAACAGAACATGTTCATTCGCATCCTGAACAGTGAGATGGAGCTGGCTACCGGCTGCACCGAGCCGGGCGCTGTGGCGCTGACTGCCGCCGAGGCGGGTCAGGCTCTGCGGAAGGCCGGTGTGGACAAGGCCGAAGAGATCACGGTCAACGCCAGCGTCAACATCATCAAGAACGCCATGTCGGCGGGCATCCCCGGCACCGATTACGAGGGCATGGACTATGCCGCCGCCATCGGTGCGCTGGGCGGCGACCCGGTCTATCTGCTGGAAGTCATGAACCACGTCCCCCGCGAGACGGTGGAAGCTGCCGCCGCGCTGGTCAAGGCCGGCAAGGTCAGGGTGAATGTGGCGCAGGTGCCGCAGAAGCTTTACATCGAGGTCATTGCCAAGGGCGGCGGCCATACGGGCCGCGCCATCGTCCGCGACCTGCACACCAACGTCGTGCTGGTGGAGCAGGACGGTGCGGCCACCCTCGACAAGCGGGACACGGACACTGCCGCCGCAGGCGACAGCGATGTGGTCACCCCGGAGCAGATCGCGTCCTTCCTGACCGTCCGCTCCATCTGGGACTACTGCACCAAAGAGCTCGACCCGATGAACGACCCCATCGACATCATCCGCAGTGCCGTGAAGGTAAACTCCGTCATCAGCAATGAGGGCCTCTCGAAGGAGTACGGCCTCGCCATCGGCCGCAACCTCGACCTCAACTGCCGCAAGGGCCTCATGACCCGCGATCTGACCACCAACTCCATGATAGCCGCCGCTGCGGGCGCAGACGCCCGTATGGCAGGCGCTCCGGTGT
>OAWX01000697.1_pt1 | contig 18192 bp, 21 predicted proteins | sample 1495571 | NCBI WGS metagenome assembly OAWX01 (sample SAMEA2580265, study PRJEB22360) | human gut metagenome | biome: human gut; feature: human-associated habitat; material: faeces | place: Denmark | collected 2008/2010 | reverse complement strand
AAGTATAACCCCAATAAAAAAGGAGGACGTGATGGAACACACGGAGAATCCACCAATGAGAGTGGTTGTGTCTGCAAATTTTTGTCAGGCACAAACTAAATTCGTACATTCAATTGATACTAAATTGGATGATTCTTAGAGTAGTATTAATCAATAATTAAAAGTAAAAACTATGAACGAACAGAATTTGCCCAAGAATACTAAAAAAGAAGTAAAGGAAACTGCTGTTCCTGTGGTTTCAAATGACCCTCAAGAAGTTAATAATGATTCTCCTCCTAAGTTAAAGGAGGATACCGGCTCCAAAGGAAAGACAAATTCCAATGAAGCCTCCAAATCCGACATCGGCAACGATTCCCAATCCAGCATACAGGACAATGGTGGAGCAAGCCTTGCGAGTGAGCCATTCATCGACTTGCTATACAATCAGATAGAAAGCGTAATCGGAGGTGAAAATCCGAATCAGTTTCTTTGTCTGACCCTGCCAGGGCAAGCACTCACAGCCAAGGACTTTGCCTACGACTACAAAAACAATGCGGAAAAAGGGCCGATGGTGGAAGCCAACGAATCGCGTTTAGCCAACAAACTCTTCGATCCCTGTCGCGTTACAGGCGGTGATAACGGCATGACATTGCCATATCAGTACCGTTCGGCTCTGGATACATTAACTCCTAAGTTGAACGAAAAAATCGCAAAAGCGAAAAATCAACTGCGCGAGCTGCTGCTGACCCCATATCCTTATGATTTTGGTGACGAAAATACGAAAAGCTATACGCTTCAGGAGGTATTTTATCGCCTATATGATGACTATGTGGCTGCAGAAAGAGCATGGTCTGAAAAACAAAACAAGAAAAAAGAAGCTTTAAGAAAAATTTATCCTGATACTTCAGAGGAGAATAATATTCATTACAACAATGAATACTTGCAATGGTATGAAGCAGTTGCAAGAGGAGAATCTTTGGAATTGAACGAAAAGCGGGCAAAAGTGTTATCCGTCTTCTCCCCCAACGATATGGACATCCTCAATGGAGTTCTTGACAGCGGTTCAGGTGCGGAGCTGGAGCAGGCCAGAGAGATTTTGGAAAACATTCAGAGGCTGACTCCAGACGGAGGCATTGTCTATCCCGTAAAATTCAACCCCACAAACTGGTTTGAACTGCTGAACACATCCTTCATCCCGTCCGACTTACTTGATTCCCCGGAGTCATTGGCTATGAGATTGCGTAATCTGTCTTCACGCAGGATTACCCTTTCCTCACAAATCTCCAATCTGACAAATCTGATTGATGAAGAAGACAGGAGTAAAGAATTGGAAAAAAACAAAAATGATGCACAAGATGCAAGGGACGCTTTGAATAAAGCTCAAAATGAATTGATCAGCAGTTACGGTGAAGGTGTCAAGACTGTCATTGATACCGCATTTACCATTGCACCGATATTCAGTGGAGGAGTACCTAGTAGTATCATCAGCAGACTGGCAAGCGGATTAAAATTTGATAAAAATGACCAAAGTGTAGACAGTTTGGTCGATAAAATTACAGCCATACTGTCAAAAAACCAAAAACTTCAAAACGATTATATAACTAAATCGCAACAGTTATCCAATGTCTTACTGGAAGAGGCGATAAATAAAAACCTCCTGCAACTCAAGCAACTGCTTCCACCAATTCAAGAACAGCTGGAGAGGATTAATACTGAAATCCAGGAAATCTTGGAGAAAATGAAAGTTGCCCAAACGGTAAATTCAGGCAAAGAGACTGAAAGCGTACAGACACCGATTGTTCCTGAAGGATTCACGCAGGTACTAATCGACGTAGCCGCCTCACAGATAGCCAAGGAAAGCAACAGCTACTCGTCTGCTTCAAACAGCCCATACGGTGCCAGTTTATGGTTCGCAGGTTACTCAGGGAAGAAAGAAACGAATTCTTCGACCTTTGCAGAGCTATGCCATTCTCAAAATACGTCTGTTCGGGTCGGAATGAATGTGGCAAAAGTGGGCATCGAGAGAGAATGGTTTAATCCTGGGATTTTTGTCTTGACCAAGGATATGTTTAACGTGTCCACCTCACGTGTGTCTCCAATAAAAGATTACAGTGAAATTACAGAAGAAAGGCTTTCAGACATGAGCCGCAGCCATATCCTACCCTGTTATCCTGTGGCCATGCTCGTCGCCAAAGACATTTCCATCCAAGTGGTTACTAGCGACCAGCTCTCGAATACTTTCTCGGCTACCATGGAAGAGCATGTCTCACATGGCGGCGGCTTCCTGCTTTTCAGCGGTGCAAAAAGTAGCAGTTCTTCATTCGGTTCTTCTGGCATCCACACCAGCTCCACGGACAAGAGTTTCAACATCAAGATTACCACTCCTCAGATTATCGGTTACTATCTGCAAGCGACACCAGCAGACAAGAGTACCATCATGGACGAGATATCCGATGATGAAATGGCAGCAGGATTTGTAACTATATCTAAGTTTGTGGAAGACTACAAGAAACTTCTCCAGGCTATGAACAAGAATAATACAGAACAACAGAATTAGTATTAACCATTAAAAATGAAATATAATGTGTTTTGGGAATAAATTAAACCAGAATAGGCCTGAACATTGTATAACTCCATTTCCAACCCCCAATAATTTCTGTGGAGGGTTCGCTTTGAATGCGGTCTTGGTGGATCTGGGAAGTGGTACGTGTCCCATAGAGGTTTATATGCGGATACAGGACTATCAGAATAAAGAGATTATTGAAAAGAATCCGGAGTCTGCGGCAAGCAAATACTTGCTGGGCAATAAATCAAGCGGCACTCTTATGTCTTTGCCATCGGGGATATGCGCTGCATTTAAAGATTATGTAACAGATAGGACCGTTACGGTATGTTATAACTCAAATTTTGAAAGAGGTCCTTTTGAGAATTTGATATCTGAAGAAATAAGGAGAATAACAGGTGAAAGGCTGGGTATGAAAATTCAAGCTTTAGATGTCCTTTACTCTGAAACAACCTGGGATTATATATTGGTCTTGGTAAATAATAAACATTGGATTGCTGTAAAGCATGTAAAAGAAGATAAATTCGTTTGTTATGACCCAGATGAAGGTAAAGATTCAGATGGTTCCACGATGGGAGAAGCCATTAAAAATTTAAGAAAAGAATATGTAATCAGTGGCTTGTACATCTGTATCAAAAAAACAATTTAATAGAAATAGTACAATGGCGGTCATTATTGCATGACCGCCATTGTAGCAACATATGCTCCCAAGGCATAAATAAGGTTCATGATAAAGTCGTTCACAGACCTATGACGCGAATGTACAATCTGCGCCATGTTCTTCAACATATTGTTTATGGTTTCGATAATGTATCTCTTGCGCAGCATCATTCTTAACATTATGGCACGAAGAAGGCAATAAAATTGGTTGATTGGTTATCGAGATAATAATAGTAATCGCCTAACTTTAAGTGCAAACTTAATGTTAGGCAGTAACTCGTCTATCTCATGTATAGTTCTGTGCAATTATCATTCCAACACCTCCTGCAACCACAAAGATACCAAACGTGAAGAAGAACCAGAAGAACCACTGGGCATAGTGACCGAGATAGCAGCCATCATATTCCTTGTAGCGTTCACGGACTTTTTTCCGTTCATTGGCAAACATGGAATTGACCTCACGGATATGCGTCTGCATCTGTGCGGTCATCCCTTGGCGTTCTTTGGCAAACAGTTCTTGGATTTTCTGCCAGTCAGCATCATTGACATTTACAGACACCTTTAATTTTGTGGGAGCATTTTCCAAGACTTTGTCTATGTGCTGATTGATGGTATCAACCTTTTTGCTGATAGTAGTCACAGCACCACCTAATTTGGATTCTGCACGCTGATACTGCTGAATGGCAGATTCCAGTTCAAGTGCGGCATTGATAAAGGTATTTGTAGCCTTATCAATGTCCTCACTTAACTGCTTCAACTCAGAAACACGGTTTACAAGTCCATCCTCGGCTTGCTGTTCCTCAACCTCGTTTTCGACATCATTCATCATGTTGTCGAAGTCGGATCTTTCTTCTGTGTCTATGTTTATCTTGCTTTTTCTGATTGCCATATTATCATTAATTTATCGGTGGAAACTTCTGCTGCGTGGTTTAGGCTTGCACATGGCATGAGCCATCTGTGCGCAACGGTGGGCAAACTTCCAGTCATCTTCATCGTCTTTCTTACCCCAACCAGAAGAAGGAGCAGAACCGCCACCGCCACATGACTCAGACATGGAAGTGGCTGCGTCAATGTACCCTGCAAACAACAGTATCGCTACATGAGCGACATTATCTGTTGTCGCTATATCATTATCCTCTAGAATCTGAACCTCATTAGTAAAGACATCTTTGACAGAGTTCGGAATCCAAATCTTCTTGACCTCATCGCCAGTATTGATGTGGAATGCCGTTTGTGCAATTTGAGGTTGCGCCTTTGGTTGTGATGCTGTTGGAGTCTGAATGACAGGACGAACTGGGCGAGGCGCAGGAGCAACGGATGGAGAAACAGGCTTTGTCTTGACTTGTGTAGGTTGTGGGTGCAGTTTCTTCCATGTGTCTTCAATCTTTGATGCCATAAACTTTCTGCCAATCTCAGAAGCCTTGAACACGGAAGCATTCTTGCCGACCGTATAGCCGACAAGTTTCCGTTGCATATCGTAACGTGGCTTTACCTCATAGCCTTTCATGCGCAACAGATTGAAGTATCTGTCAATGTTGAACTGTTGCATATCTTTAAGAGTATGTTCGCAATCTTCCGCAAGTTCCACTTTCCGCATGTTCCGAATCTCCTGCGGTTGTTCCCACCCATGACGCATATTGATGATTTCCGCAGCCTTCATTGCCCGAAGATGAATGTCGTGTACATCATTGGTATTCCCCTCCATGTCCACGCGACAACAGTCAATGTGAAGATGCAGCGTTCCAGACATAGAATCAGAGTGCAATCCACCCACATTCATAGAATTGGTGAAGTTGGTCTTTATCTCATTGGAGAAACCATTGGGCGTAAGTCCAACAGAATCCAAAACTTCCAATGCTTCGTCTTGGAGGTTTGCCCAATCTTCCATAGTGAAGTTTGCAGACTCTTCCTTTGATGGGGAAAGTACAAACGTGGTCATGAACCTTTCCAACTTTCTGCCCACCGTCCTTTCCGCCTGATGATACTGGCAATGATGCTTCATCATGTACCAGATGGCGGTAGGGTCAAGACCATCGGACATGTTGTTCACCTTGACCGTCTTTGCATTCTCCTTTTCCAATGCGTACCTTACGGAGTTGCCTCCATACGATACTACCTTTGCGAGCATAATCATGTATCTTCCTTTGATTTGGTCTGTACGTTTGTTGCGATATTCTCTTCAATGCTATACCAATGTTGGATAATTCCTGCAACGGCATCAATCCACCAACGCATGAACTTCTCATTTTTGAAGAACCGAGCCTTTTCCTCAGCCGTTTTCTTGGATAATACGTTGCTGATTTTTATCAAATCCGTCCTTGCGATGGCGAGAGAGTTGAGGGCATCCACCTCTTCCTTGGTGAGCCTCATGCGTGGACGGTGCTTCAAGCCAGTCTCAACGACATAGCGGCTCAGACTTATTCCACACTCCTTGGCAAGTGCCTGGAGCTGCTTCAACTCTTCTTTCGTACATCGGTAGGTATGGACTTCCGTAGGCGGTTTCCTTATGATTTTCTTCTTTCTCATTTGTCCTTGTCTCTGATTAAAAAGGGATGATTACAAGCACCTTGCAAAGGTGGTCACGACTGCGAGCCTGCGAGTAGTCCGAGAAACTTTTAGGAATACAGAAAGACGGACACGGCTTCTGTATTACAAAAGGATTTCTCGAAAAGTACCTATAAAATGACGGCACTTTTAACAGCGTCCGTCCCCAAGGCTGCTTAAACGTATAACAGTTCGGCGGTAGCCTCTGGCGGTCAATTGTCCTGTGGGATGATTTATCGGTATGGTGGCTCATTAGCCTCTGTATGCCTATTGATTGCCGTTATGGTAGCTGTTAGCCTTGTAACCATTGGCATTAGAACCGTTAGACTGTTGTGTTTGACCTCCTGCCAGATGCTGTGGATATGTGTTGCGTTCTCCCTCATTCTGTTTGGCATCTGCTTCTTGCAGGGAAGAAGGATTGCCAACAGACTGTTTGGAGTAGTTTTGTTGTGGGGAAATTTCACCTGTAACAGCATCGGAAAGATTGCCATTCGTTCCGACCTTACCCACGCTTCTGTTGTCATTAGATGAAGTCAAATTTAGGGAAGAAGAAATATCTGCTGTAGAAGAATTGCCCTTGTTGTCAGTATCGGATATTCCATTGGCAGAATGCCCATCTTCCTTGTCCGACTTTGTATCATCCTCCGTTGTTGTAACAGTTACTCTTGCTTGTGGAACTTCCGTGTGGATGATTGCTGAGCCATCAGTATTGCGTTTCAAAGAAAAGCCGTTCTTGACAAATCTTCCGTCCACATACCAACCAGAGAGAGAATGCAGGGTAATGATGCGGTTGTCTCCAACTTTTTGTGAAGAGGAAATGCCCACAGCCTCCATAGCCTGTAAAAGTTTTGGTACGGTCTTGCGGTCTTTATCCCAGAGTTTGGCAAGTTGGGTATTGTCAACCATACATTGCCCACACAAGATTTCCACTTGTTGGGTCTTGCTGATAGAAACAAGTGTTGTTTCACGTTCAGCAAGAGAGGCAAGAGACATGAAGCATTCCATGCGGTCAATCTTGTACTTCTTGCAGCGAAGATACTCCATCTGTACATCGGACAGCGTGAAGCAGTAATGTATCTTTTGTTTATCCATCTTCCGTGAATTTTGAATATTATAACCATAACTGGCAATACTTTTTTCTCAGTAAAGAGAAAATCATCTGTGCCGTCCTCTCCTTGGGGAAATGTCCTCTGCGATAACATAGAGCTCGCCTTGCAACCTGTCATTAGAATGGCTGCTTAATCGTGAAATGCACTCAATGCAAACAGACTGGGCAAGAAGTTTTCTTCTGCCGACAGTTGCTTCATCATTGATGCCCTTGTTGGCTCCGCATTGTTCGGCAAGCTGATTGAAAGCATCACGCATCCGAAAGTAGCAGTTGCCAGTATTGATGTAGCTCACGGCAAGGTCAGCGACATTCGCCAACTTGCTTCTGTACTCCTCATGGGAAATATCGTCCTTCATCATCGCCATGACTATTTACAAAGTTCACTCATGTGCCTGGTCGCTGCAGCCTTGGTCTCAGCCTCGGACATACTGCGGTTCTGGCGCATCCAGTTCAAAAGCTCTGACTTTTCAAAGTATATAATCTTGCCGTTGGGACGGAAGAACGGAAGTTCATGCTTGTGTGTCATCTTGTAGAGACTGCTCTTTGATATGCCCATGAATAAGGCTGCTTCCTCCAGTGTCAATACTTGCTTGGCATCACGGAGAAGATTCTCCATTATCCCAATGCGGTGCTCATGTGACTCTACCTTCAAAAGAAGAGTCTCGGTGTCGATAGTTTTGTTCATTATCCTGTAATTTAATTGTTTGTGATTTGTTGTATTGCTTGTTTTGAAAGTGTAGTCCCCCAAGGCAGAGAGAAATCCCTGCCCGATAAATGAGGACTACAAAAGTGAAAATTAACTGGTTGTTATCCTGAAAAGTTCTGTTTACTTGTTATCATGTGTAAATGTAGTTTTGCGTGGATGGGTATTGGTGGCTGCTGTCCGCTTTGTCTTCGGTATTTGCTTGTTCTCCTCACGTTGTTTGCGACCTCGAAAGGCTTTCTTCGTGTTGTCAACAGCCTTGACCTTTTCATTCGTCAGCACATCTGCATAGATGGCGGTGGATTTGAGCGACTTGTGTCCCATCAGCTTCTTGGTAGTCTCAATGTTGCCAGTAACCGCCTGTACCAAAATTCCAAATGTATGTCGGGAGCAGTGAAAAGAGATATTCTTCTCAATGCCCACCTTTTTGGCTATACGTTTGAGAGCGGCATCCACATTAGCCTTTGCAGGAAGGTGAAACACAAAATCATCATCGCATTTGGGTGGCATCCATGACAAGGCGGTATTGCCGATTGGTACGGCATTGAGAGCCTTGGTTTTCTTTTGGACGATTACAAGCGTGTTCGTTACCTTGTTTCTCTTGATGTCACTCCACCGCAGAGCCTTGATGTCGCTGATACGAAGTCCTGTCAGACAGGCAAAACCGAAAGCTCTCTGTGCTTCTGCAACTCCTGGACTTCTCTCATCTGAAGCCATGAACCTTTTCAGTTCATCGGGAGTGAGATACTGCTTATGTGATGTCTTTGGCTTGGGGAAGATGTCTGACTTCTCCAACTGGTAGAAAGGGTTAGCCTTTAACTTACCGAACTTGACAGCCTTGTTGAACACCGCCACTATGCGCTGTTGAACATTGTGAAGGGAGCCTTCACACAAAGGCTTGGCTTCAACTCGTACATACTTCTGTGGCACATAGTCGTTCTTCAACCAAAGGAAGAATGCCTTGAACCATTCCTTGTCGAACTTCCTCAGAGTGATATGAGGTCTGCGCTTGTTGGCAAGGAACTCGCTCATTAGGTATTTCAGATACTTTGATTGGTCAACAATAGCCTTGGAGTAGTCTGTATTGTCGCTCATCCAGTCGATGTAAGTCTGGATCCAGTCCAATACTTCTGGAGACTCGTCATTGGGGATTTCCTTTACAATCATCAAGTGACCTACCTCTGGGATGGTCTCTGGATGAAGAATACGCTCTGCCCTTATCTGGTGAGCACGTTGCAATGTTTCTTCGTTCCTTGCTTTGGTCTCTGCATCAACCTCCGGCAACAAATAGAGGGAAAGAAATTCAAACTTGCGTTTGCCACCATCGTAGATGTCAAGATACAAGCTTATGTTGTCGTTGGCAAGTGCCTTTTGTCTGATAGTTATTGTCATGTCTCTATATGTTTTCGTTATCAATGATTTATGTGAACATACCGTCAATGAGGTTGATGGCTTCCTCTTTCTTCTTATCCACGATTTTAGCATAGATTTCCGTGGTCTGAATGTTGGAATGTCCCATCAGCTTGCTTGTGGTAAAAAGGTCAGCACCGAGCGTGAGCATCATCGTTCCGAACGTGTGCCGTGAGCAATGGAATGAGATATGCTTCTCAATGCCAGCCGCTTCCGCCCATTTGCGGAGAGCCCTACCTATAACGGTCTGTGTGGTTGGTATATCAAAGAAAGGAATATCATTTCCTCTTGGCTTTGGCAACCACCGCTTAGCCTCTTCCGAGAGAGGTATTATAACTGGCTTCTCCGTCTTTTGCATTTCCATGTCTATGTATTCGCCCTTTCCGTCAGCGGTCTTGAAGATGTGCATCGGAGCAAGACGGTACATGTCGCTTAATCGCAATCCAGTAAAACAGGCGAAGATGAAAGCCTCCTTGACCTCTGGGCGGTAACTGTCCGTAGCCATGAGGGTGCGAAGTTCCTCAATGGTCAGATACTCTTTCTTGCCATCCTTGGGTTGAATGCGCTCACGTGCATCCAGTTCTTTCATAGGGTTGTTGCGAATAATGCCTTGGCGCACAGCGTTATTGAGAGCAGTGGAGAACATTCCGAGGTATCGGCTTGCCGTATTCTCACTGATAGGTCTTGGCTCGCCATACTTGATATGGGAGTTTGGGAAGTTACGCAAGAACTTCACATAACCACGGCAGAACTCCGCATTGACCTCTTCAAGCGAAATGAAGCCTTTGTTTGTCTCGTCAAGATACTTCTCTATGGTGTGCAGCATTTCCACACGACAATGGAGCGTTGACTTCTTGATGCCGACACCACCTTCACAATACTTCTTTATCCAAGTAGTGAGAAGCATCGAGCCTTGTTTTACTGTCTCCCAGTCCTGTATGCCATGACCTTGCAGGGCTTTGATACGCTCTGCCTTGATGCGTTCTGCAACCGCCATAGTCTGCTTGTTCTGTTCCTTGCAGACAGGGTTGATTTCGGGGACGAGGTAGAGTTTGAGGTATTCATACTTCCTCACTCCCTTATAGTAGATGTCAAGATAGATACTCTTGTTGCCATCTGCGAGCGACTTCAACCGAATTTTAATCGGCTCTTTCAGCTTTACTTGTTTCTTTGGTCTTGCCATAATGTATGAAGTGTTATTTTGTTTTTGTATTCTGCTACATTGGAGGGTCTTTCTCCCTCTTGTTGAAAGTCTATGTCAGATATGGTTTCCTATGCTGACATTTGCTTTTCTTTCTCTTCCCTTACTTCGGAAAACTGATGTAAAGATAAGAAAACAAACCGAGAAACGAGAAACAAAACGGAAACAAGAAACAGTCTTTTATGTCTTTTTAAGAGTGAGTTTGGCAAACATCGGAAAATTCAAATTATCGCTTAAAGCATTGATACTTAGCGCATTTACTTTCACTTGCTTTCTTGTCTTTTCAAACGCATTTTGTAGGACTAAGATATTCTTCACATCCTGCTCCTCGTTGTTCATCGCAATGTAGACCGATATTGCGCCCACGATAGCCACAACGCCAGCGATAGCGTAGCAGAGCTTCACCATGATAGGTACGTACTTCACGATCTCTTCCGCCACGGTCGACAGTGCGGTCGTGCCGGCGGAGTAGTCGCCTGCGGTGCTCTGCGCCATAGCAGCCGTTCCCGACAGCAGCGTGAGGGCGATCACCATTACCTTTTGGGGAATCCCTCCGACAATTTTCCTTGCTTTCTCAAACATCCTTGTTGTTTTCTTAAACATTTCTCGTTACATTTTTTAGTGAATACTCTTTTATCTTATTTTCATTTATTCCCTCATTTCCAATACATTGTACCTATATCCGGTAGCCGAACATAGCCGGGAACACGATAGAGGCTCCGATGATGAAAAGGCACGCCCCTATCAGCGATACGATAGACTTCATGACGCCCTCTTCGCCCGTATTCATTTTGATGTAGATCTGGAGCGCGGCAACGACGACGAAAACCGAGGCGACAGCGTAACAGATGTACAGCACATACAGCATCATCGTCACCACGAAGTCGTGCATCGTCGCCAGCGCGTCCGCCCCCCAACTGTAATTCACGCTGCCGCTTTTGGCGAACGCGGTGCAGGGGATAAAGCATAATACACATAATATCTTTTTCGTTTTCGACATCCTACAACCGGTCTTTCAGTGGGTTCCACGCCAGTTCCGGGCGACCGTCCGCCCGGCCTTTGCAGATCATTGCCTTGTACAGCTCGTCCGCCGTGCGGGCGTCCGACAGGTAGGGCACCGTCTCTTCCATCCGTTCCTCCGCCTTGGCTTTCAGCCGTTCCAGTTTCTCCGCTGCGGCAGCCTCCCCGTTGTCCGCTTCGGTCTTTTCCTCTGTCGCGGGCAGGACGGCAGGCTCGGCTTCCGTCTCGTATTTCTCGCTGCCGACGCTGAATCCCGTTTCGCTTTCCGTGACGTCCACGCTCTGCTCGTCATCCGGTGCGCCGAGGTCGAAGACCTCCTCGTCCGTCTTCCCCGTTCCCTTTTTTCCATAGAGATCCTGCACAATGATAACCGCGTAATAGATGACATACGCGACCGTCAGGACAAGGGCGAATATAAAATATGATTTCATATCTTTTTAGTATGATATTAAACTATGATTTTAATATGATTCGCAAAGAAATACCTTAGAAATGACATATAGAAATTATTGAATATGAAATCGCTCTTTTCTTAATAAGATTTATCCAAAACAACAATATCATATTCTAAAATCATATTCTGATACGATTTTAGAAGAGGGAAAAGAAGAAATAAGGACACAAAAAAAGCCCACCGCAAGGGAGAGCTTTTTTCGGGGGAGGCGACAACCTGCATCAGCGTTTCCTTTCACGCAGATAGTCGTTCAGGTCTTTGTATTCCGCATAGCGACAGGCTTCGTTGCTGACACGCCCGCCGTACAGCCCGGCGATGGTCTCGGCGGTTTTCTGCCCGGCGAGGTCATTGTCGAGGTAACAATGGATATACGCATACCCTTGCAGGTGCGCCAGTGCCTTTTTCAGGTTGCCGACCGAGTTCATCACGAGGTAGTCTGCGGGAGCGTCGATGCAGACCGTATCGTCGCCCGCCTGTTTCAGCGTCAGGTAAGAGAGGAAGTCCATAAACCCCTCGAACACGCAGACGCGGTTTTGCACTTCGCCCTCCGTTTGCTTTACCAGCGAAACGTCTTTATTCCGGATACACCCCTTGTAATAGGGGTTGCGTACCTCGTAACCGCCTGAGACATTGCCGAACGCCAGCGCGAAATAGTGCCGCCCCCGCAACTCATAATGCACCTCCCGGCAGAACATCCGCCCGATGTCCGCGTCGATACCGCGCGAGTTCAGGTACGACAGCAACGCATGATGCCGCAGCGGTACGACCACCACCTCCCTCATGTCTGCCTCCACCGGTCGGGGCGGGGCAACCGGCACCCGGACGCTCGGCAACGAACCCGCCCTTGCGTGCCGCTCGATATGCCCCAGCACCTCGCTCACGTTGTCCGTTTGGAAAAGGTATTTCCCTAACTCCACGAGGTCGCCCCCGTTCGCTTCCGCGAAGTCGTACCACTCGTTCAGCCGGTCGTTGACCTTGAACGACGGCGTGCGCTCCGCTCGGAAAGGCGAGAGGTACCAGTATTGCTCCGATTTCACATACTGCGCATGGTGGCCCAACTGTGCCAGAAAGTCCACGATGCGCACCCGTTTTGCTTCCTCTATTTTCATGTCCGTTTCCCTCCGGATTATAGTTGCCCGTCCCCGTCCTCTTCGTCCTCGAACAGCAGGGTTTCGGCAGGAGTTACGTCGTAATAGAAAAGTTTGTCCCGCTTGACGATCAGCTTCAGGTTCTCGGTCAGGTATTGCAGCAGCTTGATGATGACGCTGCGCCCGCGCTTGAAGCCGATAGCCTCGTAAGCCGTCATCAGGGCTTGCAGCACGTTCTCGAATCCCCGGATGGGTTTGTCCGCGAAAGCAGCGGACAGGGCTTCCCTGTGCTGCTCGACGGATATGTCCATGAATCCTGTCCGGGCTTTCGGTTTCACGCCGCTGTCGAACGAATGGTTCTCCGCAAGGACGGGCAGTCCGCTATCATCCACGGCAAAGGCGAAAGGCTTGAACTCCTTCTCCCGGATGTGCAGCGCATGGACTTCGCTGATATTCGGGTTTTCGTTGCTCTTGCTGATGACCAGCACCGTTTCCGCCTTGTTGCTCATCTCCGTGCCGATATGCCCGCGCACGTTGTTGTCCCCCTTGTTTAGGTGCAGCACGCAGTGGATATGCAGATCGTATTTCGACGACCACTCCATCATTTTATTGATGACCTCCACCGATTCACTCGTGTTGTTGATGTCGAGCATCAGGTCGCGGATGCCGTCGATGATCACCAGCCCGTAATCCCTCCTTTGGCGCAGGGCGTAATCGACCACCTCCATGCGCACGGCCGGCGAGTATTCCCGCAGGCAGATGAAGTCGAGGTTCTCGCTGTCGGTCGTGGTGGGCAGACCGGCAAGCCGCAGGATGCGCTCCAGTACCGTATGGCAGTGGAAGCGGCTCTGCTCCGTATCCACGTACAGGATTCTGCGCTTGCCTTCGGGCAGGTGCGCCCGGTAGTTCAAGACCTGCTGCCCGGCGAGCGACGCGGCGACGATGGCCGACACGTTGAACGTCTTTTTCGACTTCGCCTTACCCGTCGAGGCACTGAAATTGCCCAGCGTGGCAATCGTCGAGTTCTCTATCCAGATGATTTGCGGCGGCGTCTCGTAGGTGTCCGTGGCCTTGATCTGTGCCGCCGAGAGAATGTCCGACAGTTGGTTTTCCCCCAGCTCCCGGCCCGTGCCCTGGTCAGTCTTTCTTTCGTTTTCCATAGCGTTTCCGGTTAAAGAACGGTTGCGTCGCGGCAGCTTCACTCGCCATGCGCACGGCGTCGTCCACGGTAGGTTCATAATTGCGCAGCAGCCACTCGTCCAGTTCCTCCTTGGCGAAATACAGCATCTTGCCGCGCGGTTTGTAATGTGGGATCTCCTTTCCCGATGTCAGTTTGTACAGCATACTCTCCGAAACGCCGATATACATGCACGCTTCCTGAAAGGTAAATACCCGCTTGGTCGTGTAGATGGTATTCTCCAGCAGAGCCATGCGCTCCAAAAGGCTTTCTACCGGTTCCAGTTTTTTCAGAACCTCCTCTATCGCGGCGAGCCGTTCGCTCATCCGCTCCATGAATGTCAATCTGTTATTTTGCATAAGACCGTAATTGAAATTAGACAATGGAGGTGCACCTCCGTTATACATCGCGTTAACGGAGGGCAAAGGTACGGTATGGCGGCAAGGTGGCAGGTATTTACGGCATGACACTATGCAAGTATCATGGCAATTCTCACGCTTTTACCTTTCACATACTTGGTTTTTCCATACTTCCTGTCATTCTTTCAGGCATCCGATTTCCCGCCTGATGCCGATAGCCACCGACGTCACGTTGTTCCTCACGGCAGAGAGCGCCGACGACAGGCTTGATGCCGAAACCGACCGTTCGCCGTCTCTCGATAGCAGGAATCCTCCTTTGTCGAGCACGGACTGCCAACGGGATTGGATGAACGAGTTTTCCAGCAGTGCGTCGAACAGGATAACTACGTGGCGCAGGTTGTTCACCCGGATACGAAAGCCCTCCTTGCAGGCAAAGAGAGCTTCCATATCCTCTATACACGTAGAAACAGAAAACAGATGGTAAGTATTGGCACAAGACACAATACCTGCCATCTGTTCACGGCTGAAGTTGCAGCCGAAAGAAAAAGGCGGAGCGTTTATCAGCTCCTCCGCCCGATGCTTGTCCGTTCTCGGCAGCGATTCGGACATGTCGTACATCCGTATCAGTTCTCTGCTTTCCTCCGGTGAGAACGAGCCTGCCGTAAAAAAAGGTTCGACAAGGTGTGCGCACTCCGTTAGCAGCCCCTTGACGATGCAGATGTTCATTTCGTGGCAGTTCCGGCACACCGCCTTGTCGCAGTCTATATACCGGTGTCCGTTTACGAAGTCCTCCACGTAGCGCTCATATCGCTTGCCCTCCGCTACGACATCCTGATGATAAAACGCTCTTGCCCTTGCGAGCAACGTGTAGATTTCTTCCGCTACATCCTCTTCCGTAGCGAAATGGCGCAAATGCAGTCCCTCCTCAAAAAAAGAGACATTTTTTTGTTCTGTCTTTTCATATCGAATTACTTGTTTATGGTTTATACTTCGTCACCGGCGACGGTGAAGCCGCCGGCTTGTATCTTACCCTCTCTATGCAGGTAAGGCATCCTCCGGGCGTTACGTATCTACGGGTGCCCGGAGGTGGCGAAGGTCGTCAGCACTTAGAAGAGCTTTTAGGTTTATACTGTTGTTTATATATGCTCTCGCGGCGGCTTTCCCCCTACGCTGCCTGCCCACGAACACTTAGTCGGCCGTGCCGCTGCCGCTTACCACGTTCCACGGTTCGATGCTCCCTGTAACGGTAACGGCATGTTGGGTGACATTGACATCATAAGTATGGATTCTCCCGGCTGCCAGGTTCGGAATAGTGCCGGTCTTCATATCCCAAACGTAATTCTTGCCATTCACGGTGAAGACCACGGAGTGAGTGTCGTCATAGGCCACGGGCAGCAGGATGGCTTCGTAGCGGCTGTTGGCGGTGATGGTGACGGGGGTGATGTCCGTTGCGTTGCCGGTGGCGGCGCCCAGGGCTCCGGTCTTCAGGTCGAAGGTGGAGCCGGTGTGCATACCCTTGATGGTCACGGCGGTGATGTCGCCCGGCACGGTGGCGTCTGTCGTTACTTTGAGCACCAGTTTCGCCAGCTTGTGGGTGAAGGCGAAGTTGACGGCGGTCTTGTTGATTCCGTCATTCTTGTCGAATCCCACTCCGCCGTTGTTGTTCATGGCATACATCAGGTCGATAGCCGTCTGCGAGGCCTGGTTGAGCACGTTGACGGGGTACGTGAAGTCTGAGCCGGACACCGCGGCGTTGTAGGGGTGGTAGGCGATGAAGTCCACCTTGGCGGCGTCGTTCACCGGGTAGCAAATCGGGGTGTCGGCGGGCGTAAAGGTGGTGGTGGCGCCTGGCGTGGCGGCTTTGTAGGGGATGTTGGCGGCGCCTTCCGCTACTTCGGTGCCGCCGTTTTTCACCATGAAGATGCCTACGGGGTCGTCCTTTTCCCACACGCTTGTGCCCTTTGTGTCGTCATCGATGGCGACGCGGGTGTCGGGGGCGGCGGTGATGCCGGAGGTGAAACGCACGGAGCCGTCATACTTTGCCGGGGTCTCGTCTTTGCTACACGATACGATGGCCATGCTTGCGGCCATCATTGCTACTGATACAGATAAAGTTCTAATTTTCATATTCATACTGTTGTTAATGTTATTAATGTTGTTACTGCTCAGAATGACAAGCGGGGCGCCCGCAATGCCATGAAAAGGGAATCGGAATGCCGCAGCAACCCCCTCAAAACTCCAGGATGGCGCGGCACCACGTGTCTTCTGTTTGTGACTTCGAGCGGGCATCAAATACCATATTCCCTTCAGCACGTTGTACACTGGTAAAAAAAAGCTCACTCGATGTCGAAGTCATAAAATAGTCTTTCCCCGCCTCATTCATCTCCTTATAGCCTGCCTTCCTCAGTGCTTCGTTTATCTTATCGGTCTGACCGATCATATCCCCTGCTTCATTCCGAGCGGGAATATACCATACCCCCGGCAACGTCCCGTCCGTATAGTCCGGATGAGTGGGATTGAGCCCCGCCGCCCATCCGAAGAGGGGATATTTGTCGAAGCCCGCTCCGTTTGCATCGTAGAGCGTTTTCATGTTCACGCGGCCGTTGTTTTGGTCTCCGGTCTCTATGCCTACGTAGCCGGGCGCCCCGGTGTCTTCCGTGCCCCACTGCATATCGTTCACTTCGAAGAGGCTCACCACCCTGCCGTGTGCCGACGACGGTTCCTGCTGCCCGCCCGACGAACTGCCCGACGACCCGATGAGCTCGTACACCACCCCCAACGGCAGGCCTCTCTCGGGGTAAAAGTCTCCCACCTTATACTCCACGTCGGGCGGACCGGGGTGCGGATTCAGCCCTATCTCGAAGGGATACACGTGCCCCAGCTCCAGCTTTTTCGACAGGTTCGGGCTGTAGTCGAGGCGGCGTTGGGTGGTGGAGTTTTTCACCAGCGGCATGTGCGTAAAGACGAAGTTGTCTCCCCACATGATGGTCTGCTGGGGGAGGCAGGCGCGGAAGGTGTAGGTGGTGGCATAGTCCGGGTCGCCCGGCTGCTCCACGCGGTAGGGCAGGACGGTGTCCCTCATGCTCACCTCCTGGTAGAGGTCTGTGCCCAGTTGGTATTTAAATTGGGTGCTGCGGCGCAGGAGTGACACCATCAGCAGTTCGGACACCCTTCCGCCGGGGGCCTGCCAGTAGCCGTTCTTCACCCTCACTTCGAGGATGGCGGCGAGGGGCGAAAATGCCAGGGGGACGGGGTCGTGCGTCTTGGTCACTCCCTTCTTCTGCGCCACGCACACCAGGGGAGGGCAGCCGCCGCGCTGGTCGGCGGGATAGGAAGCGGTTTGCACCGTCGCCTTGTATCCCTCCTCGTAGGGGGTATAGGCATAGAAGTGCAGCCTTTCGTCGCGCGGATAGTATTGCCTGTCTTCGGGCAGGGCGCAGTGCCAGGTGCCGCCGGAGTAGGTCAGCTTGGCATTGTCCACCCAGTTGCCTTCCGCCATCAGCTTCCCTTCGCCCTTGACGATGAAGAGGCCCACGGCGTCGCCCTCCTGCCAGGAGTTGCTGTTGTCGGGGTTTATCACGGCGCGGGTGGTGCCGGGGGCGTCTTCGGCGTCATCGGCATCATCGTCGGCGGGCGTGGCGGCATCGGGCGTGAGGTACACCGGTTGCAGGCGTATGGGCACGCGGTCGGGGTCGGCGGAAGAGGCGGGCAGGTCGGCGCCGCCGGGCAGTTCGCCGGAGGTGCAGGCGGCAAGCAGCGCGAGGGCTGCGAGGGCTGCGGCGGCTGCGGAGAGGATTGCGGGTATCAGTTTTCGTATCATGGTCATCATATATTGTGTATTACTATTTTAATGTTGTTTTCTGATTGTTTACTCTACGGGCGGCGGGGGGGCGGCGGCGGCACGTGGCGGGGGCGCCGAGGCCATC
>OAWX01000694.1_pt1 | contig 18364 bp, 18 predicted proteins | sample 1495571 | NCBI WGS metagenome assembly OAWX01 (sample SAMEA2580265, study PRJEB22360) | human gut metagenome | biome: human gut; feature: human-associated habitat; material: faeces | place: Denmark | collected 2008/2010 | reverse complement strand
CGCACCGGTGGTTGAAGAAACTGCCGCTGCCGAACCAATTGTTCAGGAAGCGCCAGCTCCACGCACAGAACTGGTGAAAGTCCCGCTGCCAGTCGTAGCGCAAACTGCACCAGAACAGCAAGAAGAGAACAATGCTGATAACCGTGACAACGGTGGTATGCCGCGTCGTTCTCGCCGCTCGCCTCGTCACCTGCGCGTGAGTGGTCAGCGTCGTCGTCGCTATCGTGACGAGCGTTATCCAACCCAGTCGCCAATGCCGTTGACCGTAGCGTGCGCGTCTCCGGAACTGGCCTCTGGCAAAGTCTGGATCCGCTATCCAATTGTACGTCCGCAAGATGTACAGGTTGAAGAGCAGCGCGAACAGGAAGAAGTACAAGTGCAGCCGATGGTGACTGAGGTCCCTGTCGCCGCCGCTATCGAACCGGTTGTTAGCGCACCAGTTATTGAAGAAGTGGCTGAAGTCGTAGAAGCCCCCGTTCAGGTTGCCGAACCGCAACCGGAAGTGGTTGAAACGACGCATCCTGAAGTAATTGCCGCCGCGGTAACTGAACAGCCGCAGGTGATTACCGAGTCTGATGTTGCCGTAGCCCAGGAAGTTGCAGAACACGCAGAACCGGTGGTTGAACCGCAGGAAGAGACGGCAGATATTGAAGAAGTTGCCGAAACTGCTGAGGTTGTGGTTGCTGAACCTGAAGTTGTTACTCAACCTGCCGCGCCAGTCGTCGCTGAAGTCGCAGCAGAAGTTGAAACGGTAGCCGCGGTTGAACCAGAGATCACCGTTGAGCATAACCACGCTACCGCGCCAATGACGCGCGCTCCGGCACCGGAATATGTTCCGGAGGCACCGCGTCACAGTGACTGGCAGCGCCCTACTTTTGCCTTCGAAGGTAAAGGTGCCGCAGGTGGTCATACGGCAACGCATCATGCCTCTGCCGCTCCTGCGCGTCCGCAACCTGTTGAGTAATAATTAGCTCAAAGTAATCAAGCCCTGGTAACTGCCAGGGCTTTTTTATTTCATGTTTGAATCAACATATTAAAATTCATCAAATGGCATCCTTGCTAACCAACAATGCAAAATAGGCAAAAAAAATGCCCGCCCCGGCGATCCCAGAGCGGGCAGACAAAACATACCCAGTTTCATGATATGTTTTAAAGCGAGCTTATTTGTTGAGCTGGAAGAGCGACAATCCCTGCATATCGGTAAATGCTTTATACGATGCCTGCAATGCCGTTTGCTGCATGATGTAAGATGAAATAGTTGCATTCCAGTCCACATCAACCAGATCGCTCATCTGCTGCGTTTGCCCTAAAGCGCGATCGCTACCTAAGGAATCCAGCGACTCCAGTTCGTTCAGCTGCGTGCCTAATTCCGCGCGAACAGTCAGCACATTGTTCAGCGAGTTTTTCAGTCCGCGGTTGGTTTTATCTAACGCCGCAGCGGCGGTTTCTTTATCCGCTTCGCTATCCGCGACCGGCGTTTTCAGGGCTGCGATGGCACTATCCAGCATGGCAAAAAGATTGGTTTCAGAAGCGCTACCGTCTGGTTCCGCTACCGCGTTGCTGGTAATACTGTCGAAAATTTTGTCACCCGTGTGCCCTATCACCATCGAACGCGAAGCATCGACCTGTTGTTTAATACTTTCTGCTCCACCGACGTATTTCCCTTTCTCTTCGCTAAACGGCGCAGTCTCTGTTTTATAACCGGCAAAAATGTAGCGCCCGTTACCGTCAGTGGTGTTCGCCAGATTCAGCAACTGGTCACGAAGCCCCTGAATATCCGTAGCCAGCGAGGCCCGGTCATCGTCACTCAAGGGGCCATTGCTGGCGTAGACAATTTTTTCCTGAGCATTCTGGATAGCAGTGGTGACCTGGCTAAGTACACTCTCTTCCAGTGACACTTTTTGAGTGGCGAAAGTACGTGCCAGCGTGTACTGGCTGTTTTGCGCCTGTGCCTGGGAGAGAACTACGGCTTGTGATGCTGCAATGGGATCGTCAGAAGGGTTAACGACTCGCTTACCCGTCGACATCTGCTCGCCGTACTTCATCCATTCTGCCTGAGAATTGGTGATGCCGCGCATGTTTTGCTGGTACATCATCTGGGTACTGAAACGCATTTTATCTCCCCTTAGCGAATGTTAATCAGCGCATCAAAAATCGCGTTTGCCGTCTGCAGAACCTGCGCATTCGCCAGGTAATACTGCTGAAAACGTTGCAGATTTCCGTACTCCTCATCGAGATTGACACCGGAAATCGACTGCTGCTGATTGGAAAGCTGCGTCACCACATTACCTTGCGTGGTGCTACTGGTTTTCAACGTCGCGGTTTTATTACCGATATCACTCACTAACGAGGCATAAGCGTCGTTAAAGGATTTCGCACCGCCCACCGTTTTACTGTTGCTTTGCAGATCCAGCAGGGCCTGACCGTTGCGGTTGTCGCTATCACCCGCATCTTCTTCGCTCGCCATCGCGATTTTCGCTTCGTCGGTGATTAATACATCCATGTTGACGATGGCGTCACTTACTGGTTTCAGCGTGAAGCTGTCGTTAACGGCAGGCGTTCCTGTAAACGTCAACTCCAGACCATCAAATGCCACTTTACCGTTGGCATCCGGCGTCACCGTAAAAGTGGTATTGCTGGCAAGGCGGGTGACCTGCCACTGATTATTATCGAACGAGATTTTGTAATCTGTCGCCAGTACCGCGGAGGCATCAGTTACCGTGGCACCGATCGCAACGTCACCTTTGTTTTTCGTGTTTTGCAGAACCGCGGGCTTACCGATAGCAAAGAAATCTTCACCAGCATCGCCGTTGGCATCAAATCCGGCTTTGTGTTGGCTGTTGAAAGCCTCGGCAAATGCCAGCGCCAGTTGTCCAAGCGTATTACGCGTCTGGTCCAGATCCTGAGAACGGAATGTCAGAATGCCGCCCAGCGACCCGGTATTCAGTAATTTCTCCGGGATCTCAATATTGCCTGCCGTCCCATCAACGTAAGCGACAGTCGTACGAGAAGGGTCGGCGCTGGAAGGAACTGCCGCCAGTTGCCGCGCCGTACTTCCCTGAACCAGTGAGTAACCATTGGCCATCGTGATGTTATAAGTACCGCCATCCTGAACGCTGACTTCTACGCCAACAATCTGGTTTAATTCGCTCACCAGTTGATCGCGTTGATCCAGCAGATTGTTAGGTGACGCCCCTGCCCCCACGCCTGTCAGGCGCGAGATTTGATCGTTCAGGCTGGCAATTTGTTTAGCGTAATTGTTGATCTGATCAACGCTGGCACCTATCGCGATATTGACCTGTTTGTCCTGGTCGCGCAGATATTGATCGGTGGTTTTAAACTGATTCACCAACCCTTCTGATTTCCCAATCAGCGCCTGGCGCGCTGCCGGGTCTTCCGCGTTACTCACCAGCGTTTGCAGGCTGGTGAAGAAATCCTGCATCTGTGTTGCCAGCGAAGAGGTACTGGTGGAGAGCATATTGTCGATTTTCGACATCTGCTCATAGCGGGCGGTCAGGCCGCTACTTTGCGTCTGCGCAGCACGTAACTGGTTGGTAATAAACGCATCATACTCACGCTGCACACCAGAAACGTAGACGCCATTGCCAACCCAGCCGCCAGCGCCCAACGTGCTATTGGCCTGCGCCATAATAGTGGTTTGGCGGGTATATCCGGCAACGTTATAGCTGGAGATATTATTACTTGCCGTATTTAACGCCGCCTGGGCCGCGTTCAGTCCGCTCATGGCGTTATTGATCAAGCTGGACATGGAGGTTCCTTATAAGCCTTCAATTACAGAGTATTATCGGCAGCGACCCGCCGGACTTGAGTTATTCAGAACAGATTATCAATGTTCATGCTGTAGGTTTTGCTCACCTTGTCGCTTATCGATTTCATCTGCTGGATCATGTTGGTGAGTTTACGGGCATAGTGAGGATCGGTGGCATAGCCCGCGTCCTGTAGGGCCTGCGCCCCCTGTTCCGCACTCGCGGCGGTCGTCACGGCGGCGTAGCGCGGGTTACGCGTTAACAGCCCAACGTAATCCGACAAGGCTTCCAGATACGAGCTGTAGACGCGAAACTTCGCTTTTACTTTCTTCGCTTCGCCGTTTTCATATTCAGTCGTGGTGATTTCAGTAACTGGCCCTTTCCAGTTGCCAGAGGCTTTGACACCAAACAGGTTATAGCTCGGCTCGCCGTTTTCGCGGCGGATTTGCCGTTGCCCCCAACCAGATTCCAGTGCCGCCTGAGCGAGGATCAAATGATGTGGCACACCGCTTTGCTGGCTTGCCAGTTGGGCGGGCAGCGAGAGTTGCGCGAGGAATGCTTTACTGTCACCCGGCAGCGAATCATCGTAGTTACGTGGCACGGCCTTTTGCACCAGCTGCGAAAGCGCCTGATTTTGATAACGCACCACGGTTTCGAGCGGGAATTTCATCGGTGCTGCTGGCGTGGACTCCTCTGGCAATGGTTGTTCTGGCGTCATCTGTTTAACCATCATCTCTGCAAGCCCCAGACCTTTGCCCGCCGTCATCTGTTGGGCAATCTGCTGGTCATACATACTGGTATACAGACGAGTGTGCTCGCTGCTGAACAGGCCATCTTTTGGTAAAGCGTCGCGCATGCTTTTCAACATCATCTGCACGAACATCCCTTCCACCTGGCGGGCCACCGGACGGATATTTGCCGCCGGATCTTCGCCCGCTTTCGCCTTTAGTTCGTTGAGTGATTGCGCATCCCAGGCCGCACTTGCCAGTAGTTTGCTGTCGCTGATCATCAGATGATTTCCAGTTTTGCCCGCAGACATCCCGCACTTTGCATTGATTGCAAAATAGACATCAGATCCATCGGCGTAGCGCCCAGCGCATTGAGCGCGCGCACCACGTTATTGAGGCTGGCGCTGGAACGTACGCTTTGCAGCGAACCGCCGCTCTGGCGTAAATCGATCTGCGTTTGTGGAGTAACCACAGTCTGTCCACCACCAAACGGTGTATCTGGCTGGCTGACATTGGCCTGACGATTGACTGTTACTGAGAGATTTCCCTGCGCTACCGCGCAGCTGTCGAGGGTCACTTCGCGATTCATCACCACCGAACCGGTGCGCGAGTTAATCACTACTTTAGCGTCCTGCGGGGTGACATTAACCTGCATATTCTGGATATCTGCAAGGAAACGGACCTGGGAACTGTTGCCACTTGGTACGCGCACCTGAATAGTCCGCGCATCTAACGCGGTGGCGCTGCCATATCCACGCACGCGGTTGATGGTGTCAGCGATTTGCTGCGCCATGCTGAAATCTTCGTCGTTAAGTTGCAAATTAAGGGTATTCCCGACGCCAAACTGGCTGGGCAATTCACGTTCAATAACCGCACCATTGGTGATCCGTCCACCGTTCAGTTGGTTCACCTGAACACTGCTACCGCCAGCGGAGGCTCCTGCGCCGCCAACCAGAATATTGCCCTGCGCCAGCGCATACACCTGACTGTCAACGCCCTTAAGCGGCGTCATCAACAACGTACCTCCACGCAAGCTTTTGGCATTTCCCATGGAAGAAACCACCACATCGATGGTTTGCCCCTGACGTCCAAACGGAGGAAGTGACGCTGTCACCATTACCGCAGCGACGTTTTTTAGCTGCATATTGGTGCCCGTCGGAACGGTAATTCCCAGCTGTGAGAGCATGTTATTAAGCGTTTGTGTGGTAAACGGCGTCTGGGTTGTCTGGTCACCGGTTCCATCCAGCCCCACCACCAGGCCATAGCCAATCAGTGAGTTTTGCCTTACCCCCTGAACACTGGTGAGATCGCGAATACGCTCAGCCTGAGCCGCCGTCGTAACCAGTAGAAGAATTAATGCAGAGAGAAATTTAATCACCACAGCCTCACTTACATTGGCGACAGGTTAAGGAAGAAACGCTGCAACCAGCCCATATTTTGCGCTTCGTTAATGTAGCCATTGCCTACGTATTCAATGCGCGCATCCGCCACCTGAGTAGACGGTACGGTATTGCTGCCGCTGATAGTGCGTGGATTAACCACGCCAGAGAAGCGAATAAATTCGGTACCCTGATTAATGGCAATCTGTTTTTCACCCACCACATGCAGGTTGCCGTTGACCAGTACCTGGTCAACCGTCACCGTCAACGTGCCGCTAAAGGTATTGCTGGCATTGGCCCCGCCCTTTCCGTTGAACGTGTTACCACCGGAGGCTTCGACATCGGCACGAGCGTTACCAAACAGCCCCTGCAAATAGCGCGGCACAGTATCAAAGCCAAAATTAGTTTTACCGTCACGGCTGGCATTCGCAGAGGAGCTTTTGCTGGCGCTGACGTTCTCCTGCAACACGATGGTCAGCGTATCGCCAATATTGCGTGGTCGACGATCTTCAAACAGCGGTTGATAGCCATAGTTAATCGGCTGAGCAGACTGGAAAATAGAACCGTTGGCGACGGGCGTCGGACCGGGAACCGGTTGTGCACTGGTCGCCCCCTGCACCAGCGGCGTGGAGGGTATCCAGGCGCAGCCGGTTAGTGAAAGCACCAACAAGCTGGAAATGGCATAAGTATGCGCAGCGTTTTTTTGCATGGCTATCATCTTCAAAAATCAGTAAACCGGTGAACCTGCCACCGGTTAAGCCTTAGAGTTGCGTCAGTTTTTGCAGCATCTGATCGGTGGTGGACACCGCTTTACTGTTGATTTCGTAAGCGCGTTGCACCTGAATCATATTGACCAGTTCTTCCGCCACGTTGACGTTAGACGTTTCAACATACCCTTGATACAGCAGTCCCGCGCCGTTCAGGCCCGGCGTGCTTTCGTTCGGTGCACCAGAGGATTGCGTTTCGGTGTAGAGGTTTTCGCCAATGCTCTCCAGCCCGGTGTCATTCATAAAGGTGGTGAGATTGAGCTGCCCAACCTGAACCGGAGCTGCCTGGCCTTGTTGGGTTACGCTGACCACGCCATCACGACCGATGGTGATACTTAACGCATTCGCCGGAATGGTGATCGCTGGCTGCACCTGAAAACCACCAGCCGTCACCAGCTGCCCGTTCTGATCCACCTGGAAAGAGCCGTCACGGGTATAGGCTGATGAACCATCTGGCAACATCACCTGGAAAAAGCCCTGCCCTTTAATCGCGACATCTTTGCTGTTGTTGGTCTGCGACAGGTTTCCCTGGCTGTGTAAGCGTTCAGTGGCGACCGGGCGTACCCCCGTGCCGATTTGTAATCCGGAGGGTAAGGTGGTTTGTTCGGAAGACTGTGCCCCCGGCTGGCGAATGGTTTGATAAAGCAGATCTTCAAACACCGCGCGCTGACGCTTAAAACCGTTAGTACTGACGTTTGCCAGGTTGTTGGCAATGACGTCCATATTGGTTTGCTGGGCGTCAAGGCCCGTTTTGGCGATCCATAATGAACTGATCATAAAATGTCCTGTAGTGGATTAGTGACAAGCAGAGCAGAAGCACGCGACAGTGTGAATTTCCCCTCACCCTAACCCTCTCCCCAAAGGGGCGAGGGAATAGTCCGCGCGCTTTTATTGCAATGTCATCAATCGTTCAATTAACTCATCGACAGCAGTTGGTTGGCACGGCCTGCGTTATCATCGACGCTGCTGATCACCTTCATCTGCATTTCAAAACGCCGCGCGCTGGCAATCATGTCGCTCATTGCCGCAACGGCATTGACGTTACTGCCTTCCAGAACCCCCGACATCACACGCAAGGTTGGATCTGCCTGCAGTACCGGCCCACGCGTGGCCTGGGTTTCTGCGCTTAAACGAAAAATGCCGTCGTCACCGCGCTGCACTTCGCTGCCCGTGGCTTTCACCAGTTTCAGACGCCCCACTGGCGCAACCGTATTTGCCGGATCGCCCGGATTGAGCGCCGAGATTGTGCCATCGGCAGCAATAGTGATTTCCGCCCCTTCCGGCACAGCAATTGGCCCCGCCTCGCCTATCACCGGATGCCCCTGAATTGTCAGTTGCCCGGTGGGATCAACCTGAATGCTGCCATTACGCGTATACCCTTCGCTGCCGTCAGCGGTCTGCACGGCCAGCCAGCCATCCTGCTGCAACGCAACGTCCAGCGGGCGCGAGGTGTAATCCATCTTGCCGGGCGTCATGTCTGCACCCGGTGTTGACGCCGTTACCAGCGTGCGCGTAGGCAGTGAAAGCCCTTCCACCGGCACTGCACGCAAGGCGTTTAACTGTGCGCGAAAACCGGGCGTTGAGGCATTGGCCAGATTACTGGCGGTTACCGCCTGTTGATTCAGCGTCTGGCTGGCTGCTCCCATCGCGGTATAAATTGCGTGATCCATTGAGCTATCCCGTCAGCGATTAGCGTAAGTTAACCAGCGTGTTGAGGATCTGGTCCTGGGTTTTGATGGTCTGGGCGTTAGACTGATAGTTACGCTGGGCAACGATCATATTGACCAGTTCTTTACTGAGATCGACGTTGGACGCTTCCAACGCACCGTTGGTCAGGGTGCCAAAGTTGCCCGTCCCGGCTGTCCCCAACAGCGCCACGCCAGAAGATTGCGTCGCAGACCAGACGTTGTCGCCTTCGGATGCCAGACCTTCGTTGTTGGCAAAGTTCGCCAGTACAATCTGCCCCAGCAGTTGTGTTTGTTCGTTGGAATAGTTGCCGACAACCGTACCGTCATCATTGATTTGATAACTCACCAGATCGCCCGGTTTGTAGCCATTCTGGGTGGTTGCCACAATATTGTTAGCGCCGGTATTTTGCTGCATGGAGTTGAGGAAGCTCAGGCTAAACGTGGCGGGATCTGCGCCGTTAATTGCGCCAGTGGTAATATTCTCTGTTGGATTTGAGGTCAGAACGCCATTGGCATTAAACACCAGCTTCATTGCAGGCTCGGCTGTACCTGTTGGATCACTGCTATCCTGGGTGTAGACCTGCCAGTTATTATCCCCGGTCTTCACAAAGTACACGCTCATGTCATGAGCATTACCCTGACTATCGAAAACAGTCACCGAACCTTTTTTGTTATAGCTATCCGCATTGCTGGCGCTGAATGGCGTAACAGTAGGAAGCGGATCACTGGAATTCAGGTTGATCTGCATCGATGCCGTGGTGGTAGTTTTCGCTGCCATCAGGGTATTCGGGATCGAAATATTGGTCGGATTCGCCCCTTGCTGAATAGTCGGCGGCGTACCGGTTGCCGGGTAACCCGTCAGCTGTAAACCTTGCATATTCACCAGGTTACGGTTTTCATCCAGCTTAAATTGTCCGTTACGGCTGTAGAACACCGAACCGTTGCTGTCTACCAGACGGAAAAAACCGTTCTGGCTGATAGCAACGTCCAGACCTCGCCCGGTGTTGGTGGTCGTGCCATCGGTAAAGTCCTGAGTGATACCGGCAACTTTTACCCCCAGTCCCACTTTCGAACCGGCAAACATATCGGCAAAAGAGGCCGTGCCTGATTTAAAGCCGTAGGTGGCGGAGTTGGCGATATTGTTGCCAATAACATCGAGGTTGGTGGCGGCAGCGTTTAATCCGCTAACCGCTTGAGAAAAGGCCATGACTGACTCCTGAAATGTGAAGGCTTAAATTATCTGCCGTACTTCGTCGAGGGTGGTGGTGCCGTAAGTGCCGAGATCCAGCGTATTACCGCTGTTGCCGCGGATCACACCCTGCACCAGAGCAAACTGCAGCGGCTGGGCAACCAGTTGTGTACCACCGTTACTGGCGCTAATCGCTACATTGTAAGAACCGTTCGGCGCAGTGCTGCCGTCAGTCAACGTACCGTCCCAGGTGAAACTGTGAACTCCGGCGGTCAGTTCACCAATATCAATGGTGCGCACAACCGCACCATTTTTATCGGTGATGGTGGCCGTAACTTTGTCTGCCGCCTGTTGCAGCTCAACACCAAACGGCGTGGTCGTGGTCACAGCTCCTTCTTCACTGCCGGTTCCCGCAAGAACAGTGGTGCCGGGGATCATCACGCCGTGACCGATCAGGTTACTGGCCTGTAACGACTGGCTGTTATCAATCTGTCCGGAAATAGATCCGAGTGTGGTATTGAGTTTTTCAATCCCGCTGACCGTGCTGATTTGTGCCAATTGCGACGTCAGCTCGTTGTTTTCCATTGGATTGGTCGGGTCCTGGTTTTTCAGCTGCGCCACCAGCAAAGTCAGAAAACTGCTTTGTAAATCTGCGGCGTTGCTGCCCGTGAGCGAACTACTGCTGGTGGTACTGACGCCGGTATTTGTCGGATCGGTGGTGGTTACCGCAATGGACATAGCTTTCTCCTTTATTGACCGAGCGTAAGGGTTTTCAGCATCATGCTTTTCACCGTGTTGAGCACTTCAACGTTGGCCTGATAGCTGCGTGACGCCGACATGGTGTTAACCATCTCCCCGACGACATCAACGTTCGGCATTTTTACGTAGCCCTTTGCATCTGCCAGCGGATTACCCGGTTCATAAACCAGTTTGTCCGGGGCCTGACTTTCTATAACATCGGCAACCTTTACGCCGCCTGTCGCAGCACCTGGTGCAGCGTTAACCTGGAATACCACCTGTTTTGCCCGATATGGCTGTCCATCAGGACCGGTCACGCTATCAGCATTTGCCAGATTACTGGCCGCCACGTTCAGGCGCTGGGACTGGGCAGTTAACGCCGACCCGGCGATATCAAAAATATTCAGCAGTGCCATCCGTTAATTTCCGCTCTGTAAAACGTTCATCATGCCTTTGATTTGCCCGCTCAACGCGCTAAGGCTCATCTGGTATTGCAGGCTGTTATCGGCAAACTGGGTGCGTTCGCGATCCATATCGACGGTATTACCGTCAAGCGAAGGCTGGTCCGGAATACGGTATTGCAGTTCTGCGGTAGGAGGCCTCAGCGCCTGCGCCGGGATGTGTTGCGTTGAGGTCATCGTCAGTGCAACCACACTGGTTGCATCCCGTCCACGTTGCATGACTTTTTTAAGTTCACTGGCAAAATCGATATCGCGCGCCTGATAACCAGGGGTATCGGCATTGGCGATGTTTGCTGCCAGCACTTCCTGACGCTGGGCGCGCAGATTGAGCGCCTCTTGTTGAAAACGTAAGGCGGCGTCGAGCTTATCGAGCATATCTCCTCCGCAGGTATCAAAATTCTGCCATCAGCTTAAATGCCTTTACGCGCGCGTTATCGGCGGAATAAACGCAAAATGGGTCGCTATTTATGCCGTTGATGGTCATTGCGGACAGGTACAATTCACGTTGTAGAAATGGCTGGGGGCGAAAATGCTGACAATAAAACGTAGCGTGGCGATCATCGCGATACTGTTCAGTCCGTTAAGTACGGCGAGCAATCTCACATCGCAATTGCACAACTTTTTTAGCGCCCAGCTCGCGGGGGTAAGTGATGAGGTTCGTGTTTCTATTCGTACAGCGCCCAATCTACTACCGCCGTGCGAGCAGCCATTGCTTTCGATGAGCAATAATTCCCGCCTGTGGGGCAATGTGAATGTGTTGGCACGCTGCGGTAACGACAAACGATATTTACAGGTTAATGTACAGGCCACAGGAAATTATGTGGTTGCCGCGATGCCCATTGCGCGGGGAGGAAAGCTGGAAGCTGGCAATGTCAAACTGAAACGCGGACGGCTGGATACCCTGCCACCGCGTACGGTGCTGGATATCAATCAACTTGTTGATGCCATTAGCCTGCGCGATCTATCACCCGATCAACCAATCCAGTTAACCCAGTTTCGCCAGGCATGGCGGGTAAAAGCGGGACAACGCGTCAATGTGATCGCCAGCGGTGATGGGTTTAGCGCCAACGCAGAAGGTCAGGCGCTGAACAATGCAGCCGTCGCACAGAATGCGCGGGTGCGCATGGTATCGGGACAGGTAGTCAGCGGCGTTGTTGATGCAGATGGGAATATTCTTATAAACCTGTAAGCTGTTAAAGATTACCCGTCCCTTGCCGATAAATAAGCAACACATGATAAAAGCGCCCTCAATGAGGAATAAACCATGAGTATTGATCGCACTTCGCCTCTGAAGCCTGTAAGCACCGTTCAACCGCGCGAAACCACTGACGCGCCGGTAACGAACACCCGGGCGGCAAAAACAACAGCCTCCACCAGCACCAGTGTGACGTTAAGCGACGCGCAAGCAAAACTGATGCAACCCGGCAGCAGTGATATCAATCTTGAACGTGTCGAAGCGTTAAAACTGGCGATTCGTAACGGTGAACTAAAAATGGACACCGGCAAAATTGCCGATGCGCTGATCAACGAAGCGCAGCAAGACTTGCAGAGTAACTGATCGTATGACACGTCTTGCAGAGATCCTCGACCAGATGTCCGCTGTGCTTAACGATCTCAAAACGGTAATGGATCAAGAACAGCAACATCTCTCTATGGGGCAGATCAACGGCAGCCAGTTGCAATGGATTACAGAACAAAAAAGCTCACTGCTGGCGACGCTGGATTACCTCGAACAGTTACGCAAGAAAGAACCCAATACAGCAAATAGCGTTGATATTAGTCAACGCTGGCAGGAAATTACTGTGAAAACGCAGCAACTACGCCAAATGAATCAACATAACGGCTGGTTACTGGAAGGACAGATTGAGCGCAATCAACAGGCGCTGGAAATGTTGAAACCGCATCAGGAACCGACGCTATATGGGGCGAACGGTCAGACCTCAACAACCCATCGCGGCGGTAAAAAGATTTCGATCTGAATATTATCTCCGGCCTGCACTGCAGGCCGGAATGCATTGTTACACCGTCCGGCGGGCAAATTCTTTAACTTTGAAGCCCAGTACCGCCAGTGCAGCGAAGTACGCGGCAATCCCCGCCAGCACGACCGCCATTAAACGCAGTAAGCGCCAGGGCATGGTACCCAATGACCACTCCGGCATGATATGTAACATACCTAAAAGCACGCCAGACATCACCAGTACCGCCACCACCAGACGCAACAGAAACGCCATCCAGCCGGGTTGCGGGGTAAAGATTTTCTGCTTACGCAACTGCCAGTAAAGCAGCGAAGCATTCAGACACGCCGCCAGACCAATAGAAAGTGACAGCCCGGCATGTTTCAACGGACCAATAAACGCCAGGTTCATCAATTGCGTTAAAATCAGCGTAACGATGGCAATTTTCACTGGCGTTTTAATGTCCTGGCGGGAATAAAAGCCAGGAGCCAAAACTTTCACTACAATCAGGCCAATCAAACCCACCGAGTAGGCAATTAACGCCCGCTGGGTCATCAGCGCATCAAAGGCGGTAAATTTACCGTACTGGAACAGCGAAACGGTCAACGGACCTGAAAGAATGCCCAACGCAACCGCACTCGGCAGCGCCAACAGGAAACAAAGACGCAGCCCCCAGTCCATCAAACGGTTGTATTCATCATGATTGCCACTGGCAAAACTCTTCGACAGCGACGGCAGCAAAATGGTGCCAAGCGCCACGCCCAGCACACCAGACGGAAACTCCATTAAGCGGTCGGCGTAATACATCCAAGACACCGAACCGGAAGCAAGAAACGAGGCAAAAATGGTGTTGATGATTAAGGAGATCTGGCTCACAGAGACGCCAAGGATCGCCGGTCCCATCTGTTTCACCACGCGCATTGCTCCGGCATCGTGGAAGTTAATGCGCGGCAGGACCAGCATGCCGATCTTCTTCAGGTGCGGTAGCTGATACACCAGCTGCAGGATGCCGCCGACCGTAACAGCCCACGCCAGCGCCAGCACCGGTGGGTTAAAGTACGGTGCGGCAAACAGCGCGAAACCAATCATGCTGATGTTAAGCAGTGTTGGCGCAAACGCCGGAATCGAGAAGCGGTTCCACGTATTCAGAATCGCTCCCACCAGCGACGCCAGGGAGATCAGCAAGATATAGGGAAAGGTAATCTTTAGTAGCTGGCTGGTCAGGGCAAATTTGTCAGCTGTGTCAGCGAAGCCTGGCGCGGTCACCATGATCACCCACGGTGCGGCGAGCATGCCAGCGACCGTCACAACCGCCAGCGCAAGTGTCAGCAGGCCAGAAACATAAGAGACAAAGACCCGCGTGGCGTCTTCACCCTGCTTACTTTTATATTCCGCCAGAATCGGTACAAATGCCTGGGAAAATGCCCCTTCGGCAAAGATACGGCGTAACAAGTTAGGAAGTTTAAAAGCGACGAAAAAGGCGTCGGTTGCCATCCCTGCGCCAAAGATTCTGGCGACAATTGCGTCTCGTGCGAAGCCAAGCACACGCGAAAACATGGTCATCGAGCTGACGGCGGCCAGCGATTTTAATAAATTCATCGGTGTTCTAATCCAGACCCACGGGCAAAACGCCTGCAAGGCAGGCGCTGAAAGAGGCGAATAGTCTACCTGGATTATGGTGAATTGCTACCGCCAGATGTTACAGGGTTTATTCACTCATCGCATCGCGCCAGATCTTGTCAACGATACGTTGCGCCAGCACGGCCTGTTCGCCGGCGGTTTGCGGAACTGTCTGATTTTGCACACATTCAATGAAGTGCCGCGCACAGCCGACAAATCCACGTTGTTCAAGAGTGCTCTGCCAACCAGGAATCGGTTTATGCACTACGCCCTGCCCGCGCTCCTCACGCCATTCGCGCATATCCGTAATGTCGATGAGCGCACCGTCAGTCACGGCCTGCACGGTTTCACGCTGACTTCCGGCACGGCGATGCATACAGGTGGTGATCTGCAAAGGACCGGCCGAAAAATGGTGCTCGGCAAACAGCATTTCGCCAGCGTCGTTAGTCAGTAGCGTACCGCCATCCAGAGAGGCTTTGCCGCCCGACAACCACAGCGCGGTATCCACCACATGCAGATAATCATCCAGCAACGTGAAATAAAGATCGTGTGGCCCGACACTATTGCTACGATGTTTATCCATTCTTAGCGAAGCTGCGGTAGCGAGTTGCGTTTTTAACTCACCGTAGAGTGGTGCGAAACGACGGTTAAAACCGACCATCAACGTCAGTTTTTTACGCGCCGCCAGTTCCACCAGCCGTTCAGCATCGCGCAGATTTTCTGCCAGCGGTTTATCGACACAGACATGTACACCCGCATTGAGTAACGTACTGACCACGTCAAAGTGGCTGGCGGTGCTGGAATGCACAAAAACCGCATCGCAACTGGCGGCAAGGCTGGATAACGAATCGGCATAAGGAATGCGCCAGCTTTCACAAATTGGCAGGGCTTTCGCGCGCGTAGGCGACCAGGCTCCTTGTAACATCCAGTCAGACGCTGCCGCCAGCACCGGTAACCACGCTTTTTGCGCAATGCCGCCTAATCCCACAACGCCGATACGTAATTTTTTCACTTTAATCTCCCAGATGGGCCAGCAACGAATCAAGACGCTGTTTCAGTTCTGCCACTTCGATTTCCAGGGCTTCGACGCGGGCCTGTAAATCACCATCAACCGCGTTCGACATATCCGTTACCGCCGGCTGATCCTCTACCTCACCACTGAAAAGATGCATGTAGCGGCTTTCGCGTTTACCCGGTTCGCGGGCCAGACGCACCACAAAAGGACCATCTTCGCGATTTGCCAGTTGTTCCAGCGTCGACTCCACTTCCGCCATATCGCTGAATTCATACATTCGCGCGGCGCGGCTGCGCAGTTCACCTGGCGTCTGGGCACCACGCAATAACAACGTGGTGATTAACGCCACTTCCGCTGCGCTCAGTTTCAGATCGCCAAATTCTGAATTACAAAAACGTTGCTCATATTTGGTGACCCGATTACCAAAACCGCTCACTGTGCGTAGATAATGACGTTTGACCAGATTATCCAGCTGTTCCTGCACTTCGGATTCACTCAGATTCATGACCGGTTCACGGTTCGTTTTCTGATTACAGGCCGTGACTACACCATTGACTGAGAGCGGGTATTGCTCCGGCGTGGTCACCTGCTTTTCCAGCAAGCAACCAATCACGCGAGCTTCAAGGGCAGTAAGTTGATATTTCATGAGATTCTCCTTAGCGGCCGGGCGTCCAGTCTGGGGTAGTTAATGCCGTCAGTACGTGATCGCGCCATTGTCCATCAATCAACAGATAGTCTTTCGCATAGCCTTCTTTTTCAAAACCCAGTCGCGCCAGTAAATCACCGCTGCGTTTATTGTGCGGCATATAATTAGCCATAATGCGATGAATATGTTGGGTGCGCTGCATATAACGAATGGCTGCGGTCAGGGCTTCAAACATGAGTCCTTTGCCCTGCCATTTTTGCCCAATCGAATAACCGAGATAGCAGGCATGAAAAGAGCCACGAACAACATTGGAAAAATTGGCAACGCCAATAATCTCTTTTTCGTCCGGGTCGAATAAGCCAAAGTAGAAAGCTGAACCTTGTTTATGAAATTCGTTAATCATCCCCAGCCTGGCCTGCCAGCCTGATGGATAACAGTGGCTTTCGTCGCGCACTGGCTCCCAGGGCTTGAGGAAATGGCGATTCTCTGCGTAATAATCCGCAAGACGCCAGGCATCACGATCATGCACCAGACGCACGACCAGTCGGTCTGTGGTTAAGCGCACTTTTGGCACGTTACTGCGATAGCCAAACATTCTATACCTACTCCTTCCCGTAACGTCTTTAATACGCTGTAAGTATTACTATACCTGCGCAACCAGACCCTGTGAAAAGTCCAAAATGCCATTTTCTGCATTATTCACATATTTGATAAAAACTCTCTATCAAAGCGACGTTTTGATAAAAAAATATTGTCCCCTAAGTGATGGGAAAAGTCTTAGCGGCAATGCAGAATAGAAAGTGCTCATCTTTTATTTCCCGGGAGGGGAAATGTCCCGCGTATCGCAGGCGAGGAACCTGGGTAAATATTTCCTGCTCATCGATAATATGCTGGTCGTGCTGGGGTTCTTTGTTGTCTTCCCGCTGATCTCTATCCGCTTCGTTGATCAAATGGGCTGGGCCGCCGTCATGGTCGGTATTGCTCTCGGTCTACGCCAGTTTATTCAGCAAGGTCTGGGTATTTTCGGCGGCGCAATTGCCGACCGCTTTGGTGCCAAACCGATGATTGTTACCGGTATGCTGATGCGCGCCGCCGGATTCGCCACAATGGGTATCGCCCACGAACCGTGGCTATTGTGGTTTTCATGCCTGCTCTCGGGACTCGGCGGCACGTTGTTTGATCCGCCGCGTTCGGCGCTGGTGGTGAAACTAATCCGTCCACAACAACGTGGTCGTTTTTTCTCGCTGTTGATGATGCAGGACAGTGCCGGTGCGGTCATTGGCGCATTGTTGGGGAGCTGGCTGTTGCAATACGACTTTCGCCTGGTCTGCGCCACAGGGGCCGTTTTGTTTGTGCTGTGTGCGGCGTTCAATGCGTGGTTGTTACCGGCATGGAAACTCTCCACCGTACGCACGCCCGTTCGCGAAGGCATGACCCGCGTGATGCGTGACAAGCGTTTTGTCACCTATGTCCTGACGCTGGCGGGTTACTACATGCTGGCTGTACAAGTGATGCTGATGCTGCCAATTATGGTCAACGACGTGGCTGGCGCACCCTCTGCCGTTAAATGGATGTATGCCATTGAAGCGTGTCTGTCGTTAACGTTGCTCTACCCTATCGCCCGCTGGAGTGAAAAGCATTTTCGTCTGGAACACCGGTTGATGGCTGGGCTGTTGATAATGTCATTAAGCATGATGCCGGTGGGCATGGTCAGCGGCCTGCAACAACTTTTCACCCTGATTTGTCTGTTTTATATCGGGTCGATCATTGCCGAGCCTGCGCGTGAAACCTTAAGTGCTTCGCTGGCGGACGCAAGAGCTCGCGGCAGCTATATGGGGTTTAGCCGTCTGGGTCTGGCGATTGGCGGCGCTATTGGTTATATCGGTGGCGGCTGGCTGTTTGACCTGGGCAAATCGGCGCACCAGCCAGAGCTTCCGTGGATGATGCTGGGAATTATTGGCATCTTCACTTTCCTTGCGCTGGGTTGGCAGTTTAGTCAGAAACGTGCCGCGCGTCGTTTGCTGGAACGCGACGCCTGATTTGATACTCCCCCCTGACTCCTCCATACTGAAAGTGAACTGACAGCCAAATGGAGGAGTCACGTGAAGCTATACATTTACGATCACTGCCCTTACTGCCTCAAAGCCCGCATGATTTTCGGCCTGAAAAATATCCCCGTCGAATTACATGTTCTGCTCAACGACGACGCAGAAACACCCACCCGGATGGTCGGTCAAAAACAGGTTCCCATTCTGCAAAAAGATGACAGCCGCTATATGCCAGAAAGCATGGATATCGTTCACTATGTCGATAAACTCGACGGCAAACCGTTACTGACCGGCAAACGTTCCCCTGCCATTGAAGAGTGGCTGGGGGGGGGGGGAAGCGCCGCCAAAACAACTACGCAGTAG
>OAWX01000689.1_pt1 | contig 18402 bp, 20 predicted proteins | sample 1495571 | NCBI WGS metagenome assembly OAWX01 (sample SAMEA2580265, study PRJEB22360) | human gut metagenome | biome: human gut; feature: human-associated habitat; material: faeces | place: Denmark | collected 2008/2010 | reverse complement strand
CAGGATTTAGGTTCCTGTGTCTTTGACGTGTGGGTTCAAGTCCCATCTCGCGCACTGGTTAAGACCTCTCAGAACCACTGAAATACCAATGATTCTGAGAGGTTTTCTTCTATCATTCCCGCTGTAAATATGATGGAAGATATGAGATTTTCGATGGTTCAAGACCGAAAACGGTTGAGCCAGAGATTCTGTTTTTCATATGGTTTGCGGCCTGTTTCCGCCCTTCCGGCACCCACTCGTCCACGGTGTGGCGATGATATCGCGCGATATCCGAAATACGCGGACAATAGAATCTATCAGAGGCTAGATAAGGGAGAGAGTTGTGTCCGCCATACTGACGCCGGTCGGCCTGCTGCTAATCATGCTCGCCGGATACCTGTTCAAACGCTTCGGATTGTTCGGACAGAAGGATTACCGCGTATTGCAGACCGCCGAGTTCAATATCGTGCTGCCGGGGGCCATCGTCTATTCGTTTGCTACCAATCCGCACGACGTCTCACTGCTATGGGTCTCCCTGTTCGCTTTTCTGTTCGCGGCGCTCCCCGTCGTGTTCATTTTTCTGGCCACACGCAAACGCAATGTGACCGACCGCGCATTCCTGATGCTCAATGGAGCCGGCTTCAACCTCGGCTGTTTCTCGTTCCCCGTGGTGCAGTCGTTCTGGGGCGCAGGCGCAGTGGTTCCGGCCGCTATGTTCGATATCGGCAATTGCATTATGGTGGCCGCTGGCACCAACGTGCTCACCCAGCAATTGCTGCACATCCGTCCCGGCAAGACACTTGCCGAGCAGCATGCCGGCGCCGCACCCACCCTGCCGTACACGAAACCCAAAGACAAGGACGCCAAACGACTCGCCCGGCGAGCGCTGCTAGGCACCATAGCTAAAAGCTTCTTTGGGTCGGTACCGTTCGATACCTATCTGGTGATGATTGTCGTCACGCTGGCCAACGTGCCCATTCCCGACTGGATTGCCTCAATCTGCCAGCCATTAAGCGGCGCGAACGCCTTGGTGTCCATGCTGATGGTGGGCATGCTGATGGATCTGCCGCAGTCCAAGCATGACGTCAAGGAAGTACTGTCCGTGATTGCCTGGCGAGTGCCGTTCAGCGTCGCCTTTGCACTGGTTTCCTGGTTCCTGCTGCCGTTCTCGGCTTCAGTCCGCGCCGTGATGGTGATTTGCTCGCTCGCACCGATTGCCATATTCTCCACGTTGTTCACCGACAAGGTGCTGGGCAACGCCAAGCTTGCGGGCTTCTCGCTGGCGATTACGGCAATGATCGCATTGGTGATGATGGCCGTGGCGCACGCACTGATGGGCGTGTGACCGCATATGTAGCCGTGTGTGTTGACGGGAACAATTGAGCCGGTGGTCCCAGAATGCATCTGGAGCCACCGGCTCAATTGATATGTATTAAGGTCTCTATGGTCTCCGCCGCAGGAGGCAGCAGTTCAGTCGGCTAGTAGCGCTTCGATTGCGGGAATCAAGACCTTGAGCGCCTTGCCACGATGGGAAATCGCATTCTTTTCCGCTGGAGTCATTTCGGCGCTGGTCAATGGCTCGCCCTCATAGTCAGGCTCGGTGCTGGTACGGCCAGCCGGCTGATCGTCGGGCACGAACAGCGGGTCGTAGCCGAAACCATGCTCGCCGCGAGGCTTACGGATAATGACGCCCGGCATTTCGCCGAGTTCCACTGTTTCGCTAGCGATGGCGTATCGTGCCGAGATCGGAGCGGGGCCGCCATCCGCGGCCGTGGTGTGGGCAGAAGACAAGGTGGCCGCGCCACCATCTGCCACCCCACCGGTCACGTCGGCACCAGCTTCGGTATCCGGCACCACCAGAGCTGCGGCGCAACGGAAGCGGGCGGTGCGTTTGGCATCTGGGATGTCTTCGATCTGTGCGAGCAGCAGTGCATTGTTGGCCTTGTCATGACCGTGGGCGCCAGCCCAGCGGGCGGACAGGATGCCAGGGGCGTTGCCCATCACGTCAACAATGAGACCAGAATCGTCCGCGATGGCGGGCAAACCGGTACGGCTGGCCACGTCGCGGGCCTTGAGCAGGGCGTTTTCTTGGAAGGTCACGCCGGTTTCCACCGGGTCGGGAAGGTGGAGACTACCGGCAGACACCAGTTCGATGTCGGCGGCGGCAGAGCCCAAATCCTCCTCAAGGATGCGGCGGATTTCAACGAGCTTACCTTCGTTATGAGTAGCGACAACGATTTGCATGATGGATTCCTTGCTATGTGCGTCGAGCTCCCCCCCCCCTCAGTCGCCTTCAGCGACAGCTCCTCTTAAAGAGGGGAGCCATGGTATGCGCGCTGACTGAGGGAAGTCTACGACGAATGGCTAACGACTCAGTCCAGTGCCAATGCGGCACGCTGGGCTGCTTGCAGTTCCTTGTTGCCTTTTTCGGCCAAATCAAGCAGTGTGCCAAGTTCGGCACGGTTGAACGGGCGATGTTCGGCAGTGCCCTGGATTTCGATGAAGGTGCCCGAGCCGGTCATGGCCACGTTCATATCGGTCATGGCCTGGCTGTCTTCGATATACGGCAAATCCAGCATCGGCGTGCCGTTAATCACGCCTACAGACACGGCGGAGACATAGTCCTTCAACACCTTGTCTGCAGATTTGATATGGTGGTGCTTCTCCGCCCAGTTGACCGCATCGACCAGCGCCACATATGCACCGGTCACAGAGGCGGTACGGGTGCCGCCATCGGCCTGCAGCACATCGCAATCAAGCTGAATCTGATTCTCACCCAGTGCCTTCATATCGATGACGCCACGCAGGCAGCGACCAATCAGACGGCTGATCTCATGAGTGCGACCGCCAATCTTGCCACGCACAGATTCACGATCAGTGCGCTCGGAAGTGGCACGCGGCAGCATCGCGTATTCGGCAGTGACCCAGCCAAGGCCGGAATCCTTGCGCCAGCGGGGCACCCCCGGTGTAAAAGTGGCGGTGCACATCACGCGGGTGTTGCCGCATTCAATAAGCACCGACCCCTCAGGGGCATCGGTAAAGTGACGGGTAATGCGCACAGGACGCAGTTCATCAACCTTGCGGCCGTCGGCACGAATAATCTGGCAATCGCCTAGCATATCTTTGATTTCAACCATGCGCCCCAGCATACGCCACCCGCCCTATGCTGCGAGTGCAACGATGTTGTCTTAACAACGGGTAATTCACTACCATCACACCATCGCAGGCCGCAGGCCAGCCGAGGCCAGGCGACGTGGCGCCACCATCCGCGTTACACCATCATGGCCCGTGAAATGGTGGAGTCGTTGCGTCCCATCGACTGCTGAGATTCATGATGGCGTGGGACGACATGCAAAATTAGGGATTTTTGACGTATCGTCCCACGCCCACTCAGCATCGTGTTATTCATACTGAAACGAGAATGGCATTATTCCAACGTTTTTAATGATGTGATGTTGGGACAACTCGCATATCAAACGTTTGACGTACGTATTGTCCCACGCTGATGTGGGACAATACGCCAAAAATGGCGAATTTCAGATTTCGTCCCACGAACTCAACGGCGGGTTCTCGTCAGAGAACCGTAGTCTCCGCGGCCGAACCGTTAAGCAGGCGGCCCAGTGGGCTGCCTGTAGGTGAGGGGAGCAGCTGTGCTGCGACGGGTTCCGAGGAGATGAAGGTTCTCGTCAGAGAACCGTAGTCTCCGTGGGAATCACCGGTTCGCCCTTCATAAGGCTTTGCGCGGCGATGGGCAATTCGGCCAAAGCCGTGGCGTGGTACTCATGAGCCGCCACGATGGCATCGTGACCTTGCCATTGGCCGTCAATCTGACCGTGATTCACAAAGTCGACCAACAGGTTCTTCCATGTCGGGTCTGCCACATAGCCAGCCAGCTTCTCCTCGGAACCGGAGATCACATGTTCGGTTTCGGCCAGCGAGTACTCGTAAGAGCGGAACGCAAGTTTGCGTCCGGGCACAGTGGCCTTGTCCTTCGACTTCTTCATCACCGGCACCATCGTGCCATCCGCGCCTTCACGCTCGGTGAGCTTGTACACCATCGCGCAGGTGGGAGCGCCGGAGCCGGTGACCAGCATGGTGCCCACGCCATAGGAATCAACCGGCGCGGTTTGCAAAGCTGCCAGCGCATACTCATCCAAATCATTGGTAACGGTAATAGTGGTGTTCGTGGCGCCCAAAGCATCCAGTTGATTGCGCACGCGCTGGGCCATTGCAGCCAGGTCACCGGAATCGATGCGCACACCGCCCAGTTCAGGGCCGGCAACCTCGACGGCAGTCTTCACGGCCTCCTCGATGTTGTAGGTATCGACCAGCAGCGTGGTGTTCTTGCCCAATGCTTCAATCTGCGATTCAAAGGCATCGCGCTCGGAATCATGCACCAAAGTAAAGCAGTGCGCCGCGGTGCCAATCGCCTTCAATCCATACAACTGAGCAGCAAGCAGGTTGGCGGTGCCCTTGAATCCGCCCACCACAGCAGCGCGGGCAGCGGTGAAGACTGCCCCCCATATCCATGCACGGACGATCCTTGGCGGCAGACACCATGCGGGAGGCTGCCGAAGCCACGGCGGAATCGTAGTTCAGAACAGATAGAATCAGCGTCTCCAGCAGCGTGCATTCGCCGAACGTGCCTTCAACCTGCAGAATCGGGGAGTTCGGGAAGAACATCTCGCCTTCACGGTAGCCCTTAATCGAACCGGCGAAGTGGAAGTTTTCCAGCCACTTGATGGTCTCCGGGCTAACCACATGGCGGTCAGACAGGAATTTCAGGTCTTCGTCATCGAGATGGAAGTGCTCAAGCGCGTCAAGAATACGACCGGTGCCGGCCACCACGCCATAACGGCGGCCTTCGGGCAGATGGCGAGTGAATACCTCGAACACACACTTACGGTTGGCGGTGCCGTCTTTCAGCGCGGCGTCAAGCATCGTGTATTCGTACATGTCGGTCATCAAAGCCGGCGAATAATCCACCATTGACAGGGCCTTTCCTACGTTCGATTGTGCTGACCATCAGTGTAGTCCGAATTGCCTCTCACGGGGAGTGCTGTCACCACCCGAAAGACTGGCTACACTCAGAAAGCATGAGATTCATTGTGACATCATGGCGTCTGACGATTGCCGGACTGTGCTTTGTGGGCACGTACGAAGCATGGTCGAAACCGCAGTATTGGGTGTATTTCACGTTTCAGACCGGCTTTGTGTTGGGCATCGTGATGCTGTGGGCAGGCGCTGCCACCCTGCTCAAGGGCATCCAACCGCCAGCCTGGCTCAAGGGCTGCCTGACCTTGTACGCCATTGTCACCGCATTGGTGGCGTTCTTCCTGATGCCGCCGGATAACCCGGATTATGTACCGCAGGTAGTTGGCATCATGACCAATACGATGCTGCACAAAATCGCCCCGATCATGGCACTGATCGACTTCCTTCTGTTCGACCCGCATCGCCGGTTCCGTTGGCATTACATGTTCTCGTGGTTGATGTATTTCCCCGCGTACCTGGCGTTTGTGCTGATTCGCGCGGCGATCTGGCCGGGTTCGGGCCCCGCGGCTGGCGGTAGTCCGTACCCTTACGACTTCATCAACTTGGACAAGCTCGGTTGGCAGGGATTCGGCATCAGTTGCGGCAAGCTGGCGCTGGCCTTCCTGGTGATATCGCTGATTGTCTGGGTGCTCGACCGCGCGCTGCCGAACAAGGCACTGGTGGCTTAGCGGATAACTAGCAGTCGATGGAATACGCGCGGGTCTTGTAGTTGGCCCAGTCAGGCATCTCACCACCGGAATCAATCGCATGCTTGATGTCGGTGTAATAGTGCAGTTTGCGCTGCACGTGCATGGCGGCTTCGTCAAGCGCGCGCCGCTGCTCGTCCAGCGACTCGCGACGGGATTCAAGCAAATCCAGAATTTCGTCGATATGCTCGGGCTCATTGGACTCATAGACGAAGAACTTCTTCAAATCATCAATGGTCATGCCAGCGTTCTTGAAGCAGCAGATCGCACGCAGACGGTTGAGATGGCAATCCTCATACACGCGCTGGCCAGTTTCGGTGCGGTCCACGTTGGTCAGCAATCCCTGCTCTTCGTAGTAGCGCAACGTGGAAGGTTGCATGTGGAATTGGGTAGCCACCTGACGAATGGTATAGGTCATTGTTTCCTCCTTGATGCCCGCTGCGCATATGTTCTTTTGCAGTCCTCCGAACGGTCCGCTGCACGGTGCAACCGATTCGCCCTTAGCCGCGACACGCCGAAGCAATACAGTCGCTTGCATTAAAGTTCACTTTAACTGGAACCATGATACCTGACGACGCAACCAACTGCCAACGCATCCGCGCTGCACACGGATCCGGCACACGGCTGCGCAGCACAATAGAGATTTCAGGCTTCAAGCACATCAAGGAGACTCAATGTTCGAGCCAACCGCCGTCTACTCCCCCAACCCGCATCGTTATGACACGATGACCTATAACCGCGCCGGCACCTCCGGCCTCAAACTGCCGGCGGTATCGCTCGGCTTCTGGCACAACTTCGGCGACATCACGCCGTTCGACCAGATGAAGTCGCTGGTCTTCACCGCTTTCGACAACGGCATCACCCACTTCGACCTGGCCAACAACTACGGCCCCGAACCCGGCCAGGCCGAGAAAAACTGCGGCCTGCTGCTCGCCAAGTATTTCAAACATCACCGCGACGAACTCGTCATCTCCACCAAAGCCGGCTATGAAATGTGGGCCGGCCCCTACGGCGATCTCGGCAGCCGCAAGTACCTGCTCGCTTCACTCGACCAGTCGCTGGAACGCCTTGGCCTTGATTACGTGGACATCTTCTACCACCACCACCCGGACCCGGAGACGCCACTCGAGGAGACCATGGGCGCACTGGCCCAGGCCGTGAATTCCGGCAAGGCGCTGTACGCTGGCCTGTCCAACTACGACGGCTCGACCATGGAAAAGGCCGCCGCAATTCTGGCAGAACTGCACGTGCCGTTCATCATCAACCAGAACAAGTACAACATCCTCGATCGCACCGTTGAAAAGAACGGCCTGAAAGAGACCGCCTTCAAGCTGGGCAAGGGCCTCATCACCTTCTGCCCGCTGGCACAGGGCCTGCTGACCAACCGCTATCTCAACGGCATTCCGGCCGACAGCCGCATGGCTCACGATCCGCGATTCCTCAACGATTCCGCTCTGACCGAGAAACTGCACAAGCAGGTCATGGATCTGAACAATCTGGCCGCCGAACGCGGCCAGACGCTGGCCGAGATGAGCCTGGCATGGCTGCTGCATGACGGCAAGGTGACTTCCGTGCTGGCCGGCGCCTCCAAGCCGCAACAGATTCTGGACAACATCGGCGCGCTGAAGAACACCCACTTCAGCGATGATGAGCTCAAGCTCATCGACGAGATTTCGGCACGTTAGAAACGTCCTGGCTCCCCTCGTTGAGGGGAGCTGTCATCGTAGACGACTGAGGGGAGTAACGGGTGCGAACTCGTTGCTCCCCTCAGTCTCGCTGCGCGAGCCAGCTCCCCTCAGAGAGGGGAACCAAGTAGTCTTGCCGAGACAACCACCCTCAGTCAGCTTTGCTGACAGCTCCCGCCAGCGGGAACGAAAAATCAGCCCATCATTTCTTCGTAGATGCGCTTGCAGTCCGGGCACACCGGATACTTGGACGGGTCATGCTTGGGCACCCAGACCTTGCCGCACAGCGCAACCACAGGACGACCGGTCGCTCGCGACTCGGCAATACGGTCCTTGGACACATAGTGCGCAAAACGGTCGGCATCGCCGCCATCATCACGAACCGGCGCCTCCTCGGTCTTCGGGCGCTCCAGCACCGACGTGCCCGCCCCCTGATCAGGATTCCTCAACGGTTCAGCATCATCAACAAAGCTCATCACGCACTTCTTTCTCCGGTTATGGAACGTTTCGTCTGCAATCCATCATAATTCCTTGTGTCACGAGCCGTGTAAAACGCACCGATAGCGGTAGGCTAGAAGGCATGACTATCGCAGTATGCCCCGGCTCGTATGACCCCGTCACCGCCGGACACTTGGATGTAATCGAGCGCTCGGCACGATTCTTTGACGAGGTGCACGTGGTGGTGGCCGTCAACGCCGCGAAAACACCGATGTTTTCCGAATCCACCCGCGTCGAGGTGATCCGCCGCGCTTTGGATAAGGCAGGCTGCAGGAACGTCGTCGTCTCCTCCACCGATGGCCTGATCACCGACTACTGCCAGAAGGTCGGCGCCACCGTCATCGTCAAAGGACTGCGTCAGAACGGCGATTACGAGGCCGAACTGGGCATGGCGTTGGTCAATCGCAAGCTCGCCGGCATTGAGACCCTGTTTCTGCCCGCCGATCCGATTCTTGAACATATTTCCAGCTCCATTGTCAAAGACGTGGCTCGCCACGGAGGCGACGTGACCGGCATGGTGCCCGATGGCGTCGTCCCCATGCTCAGCGATGCTTTGGCACAGGAACGAGAAGCAAAGGACTGATAACTATGAGTGATGAACATCCCACTGGTTACGTCGACTTGACCACCCCGGATCCGGTCCCGGCCGCCCCCGTTGAAGAGGCACCGGTCGATTTGCCGCCTACCGAGGCAACCGATGCGGTACCGGCCCCAGAGGCGCCGGCTCCCGCACCGGCCCCGACCAAAGCAGCCGCATTCAACATGGACGCCCTGCCCGATCTGCGTGAAACCCTGCAAGCCGACTCGGCGGAAAACAAGAGCCGCGCAGAATTCACCACGGTGTATGACGTCATCGATCGGCTTGAATCCATGCTCGATGAGGCCAAAACCAGCATGTTCTCGCCCGGCACGGTCAAAGTGGATCGCGACGAGTTCACCAGCCAGCTTGCTGAATTGAAAAAGCTGTTGCCGGTGCAGCTGGAACGCGCCTCCGCACTGATGCGCGAAGCCGAGCGCCGCCTGGAATCCGCACAGACACAGGCCAACGCCGTCGTCGCATCCGCCCAGAGCCGCGCCGCGGATATGGTCAGGGAAGCCAACGAACAGGCTCAATTCCTGGCAGGACAGGAAAACGTCACTGAGTTGGCCCGTCAGAAGGCCCGCACGATTCTTGAGCAAGCCCAGGCCAAGTCCGACCACCTGACCCAAGGCGCTGACCAGTATTGCACCACGGTTATGGAGGGTCTGTCCCAGCAGCTTGGCAAGCTCACCCAAGATGTACAAGCAGGTTTGAACGTGCTGGAAGAGCGTCAGCGCTCGGCCGGAGAGCAGTTGCCCAAGCTGACGCTGAATGACTACCCCGAAGCTCAGTAACCAGCAGTACACTCACTGCAGCATTCACGAATGCGGCATAGCGGCGCACGGGACGAAGACAACACCCGATACGCCTCACACGGCTGTGCCGCAGCAAGAGACGAAAGGCAGAACTATGGCACGAGTCGAGGATTCTCTGTGGGCGATCCCAGTGGCTCAAATCGCTTCACGAGCCGGACAATCCAAGGAGATCGACGCCGACTTCCCCGCCCCAAGCGGTATCGGCGACGACATCGTCGGCATCAAGGAGGGTGACCCGGTTCACGTTACCGGCTCATTCGACTCCATCGTGGATGGACTGATTTTTACCGGCCGACTGGTCGCACCATTCGTCAGCGAATGCACCCGCTGTTTAAAGCCCATTGATGAGGACTGGCCGGTGAATGTCACCGTATTCTTCCCGTACGAATCCGCAGCGGACAAAGGCTGCGGCAAGAGCGGCAGCAAAAACGGCAAAGATGAGGAAGTCGACATCATCGCTGGCGAAGACGAATCAGAGGATACGTATCCGCTGCTGGAAAACGGCGCTTTTGCGGATATCGAGGCGATGATTCGAGACACGTTGGTCGAATCCCTGCCGCTGCAGCCACTGTGCAAGCCGGATTGCAAAGGCCTGTGCTCGCAGTGCGGCATCGATCTGAACGAGAACCCCGATCATCACCACGAAATGGAAGATATTCGTTTCGCCGGTTTGGCGGGTCTCAAGGCCCAGCTTGAGGCCGAGCAGGGCGAGTAAGGCACACGAAACTTGAGTTTTGTACGAGCCATGCGTTAAGATAACGGACGCTTAAGCTCAATCGTTCGAACGAAATAGAGGATACTCAAATGGCACTGCCTAAGTACAAGACCTCGCGCGCCAACACGCATTCGCGTCGCGCGAACTGGAAGGCCACCGCTGCTGCGACCGTGAACTGCCCGAACTGTGGCGCTCCGGCCCTGCCGCACATGGCTTGCCCGAGCTGCGGTAACTACCGCGGCCGCACCTACCGCTCCGCCATCCAGCCGGCTCACACCAAGTGAGTCCTGCGATAACGGCTTGATATAGAAAGCCCTGCCATCGACGGGTGGCGGGGCTTTCGCATATCACTCGATTGCCCACGCACCGCAAACACAAGACGCCACATACCGGTGCTTGCACCTATACATAGACCTCAATACACACAGCACATCGCGCGAAGGATGAAGAACATATGAGCGAGAAGACCACACAGCAAGAAACGGCTGACCGCCAAGCTCCGGCCAACGAACTGCTGGAGGCATTGGGCACCACTATCAGCCCAGACCTGCTGGTGCAAGCGTTGACCCATCGCTCCTTCTCGCATGAGCACCCCGGCGTGTCCAACTACGAACGTCTCGAGTTCCTGGGAGATGCCGTGCTGGAGCTGGTCACCACCGAAACGCTGTTCACCATTCACCCGGACATGAACGAGGGGCAGCTGGCCAAGATGCGCGCCAAAGCCGTCTCGGAGGATGCGCTGAGCGCCATCGCCAAAACCAAGCTCAAAGTAGGCCCCTACATTCTGCTGGGCCACGGTGAGGCCGAGCAGGGCGGTGCCGAAAAGAACTCGATTCTGTGCGACATCGTCGAATCGCTTATCGGCGCCACCTTCCTGGAACACGGTATTGATGAGGCCCGCAAGGTCATTCATCGGCTCATTGACGACACCTTGGCGGAAGTGGCCACCGAAGGCCCGGCGCTCGACTGGAAAACCTCGCTGACCGTCAAGGCACATCATCTGGGCAAGGCCGAGCCGGTGTACCACATGGAAGTGTCCGGCCCCGAATACGCACAGATTTTCACTGCCAAAGTCACTTTGGGCGATAATCCCGAAATCATCGGCACCGGCAAGGGCTCCAGCAAGCGCAAAGCACAGCTTGCCGCAGCCGAAGCCGGATGGAAAGCACTGGACGCTCTCAAGACGCGGACTAAGTAAGCCGGCTGTCGGATTTACGAATAGACTGATACCAACACGAGCGACGAGCCGCGTCGGAGCCACAAGCACCGGCACACGCGGCTGGAACATACGTGAGCGTCTGGCTTCCACCCTACGGCCAACCGACGCTCGCAGTTGATTTACGAGGTGAGAGGAATCATGGCTTTACCCACGCCTTTGCAGGCATTCAGTGGTGTGCCGAAAACCCACGCAGCCACTGACCAGCAGACCATTATCGATGGAGAGAAGATGACCGGCGCCCAGGCGCTGGTGCGTTCGATGGAGGATCTCGGCGTCGAGGACGTCTTCGGTATCCCCGGCGGCGCGATCCTGCCCGTCTACCATCAGATCAACGACAGCACGAAGTTCCGTTTCGTGCTCATGCGCCACGAGCAGGCCGCCGGCCATGCCGCCGAGGGCTATGCGCTGGCCACTGGCAAGGTGGGCGTGTGCCTGGTGACCTCCGGCCGGGGTGCCCCGACCGTGGTCACCGCCATCGCCGACGCGAACATGGATTCCGTGCCGATGGTGGTTATCACCGGTCAGGTGGGCGTTCAGGCCATTGGTACCGACGCCTTCCAGGAGGCGGACATCGTGGGCATCACCTACCCGGTGTCCAAGCATTCCTTCCTAGTGACCCGCGCGCAGGATATTCCTCGCGTGCTCTCCGAGGCGTACCACATCGCCAGCACCGGCCGCCCCGGCCCGGTGGTAGTGGATCTGACCAAGACCGCACAAACCAGTGATATGTACTATTCATGGCCGCAGCGCATGATTCTGCCCGGCTACAATCCCACCACCAAGGCGCACGGCCGCGTACTATCTGATGCCGCCAAGCTGTTCTCCCAGTCCTACCGCCCGGTGCTGTACGTGGGCGGCGGCGCGGCCCGTGCCAACGCCGGCGCTCAGGTCAAGGCTCTGGCCGATCTGACCGGCGCCCCCGTGGTCACCACCCTGCCCGCGCGCGGCATCATCCCGGACACCGACCCGAAGAACCTCGGCATGCTGGGCATGCATGGCACCATCGCCGCCACCGGTGCGGTGCAGCGCGCCGATCTGCTCGTGGCTATTGGCGCCCGTTTCGATGATCGCGTGACCGGCAAGCTGGATGCTTTCGCCCCCACCGCCCGCGTAATCCACATCGATATCGATCCGGCGGAAATCGGCAAGAATCGTCAGCCCGACGTGCCGATTGTAGGCGATGTGGCCGCCGTGCTGGACGATCTGATTCCTGAAATCGAGCGCACGCAAGCCATTCAAGGCAAGCCGAACCTGGCTCCCTGGTGGAAGGCAATTGATGGCTGGCGCAAGGAATACCCGATGACGTGGGACAAGCCGACCGACGGCTCGCTGGCCCCGCAGTGGGTCATCAAGAAGCTCTCCGAGCTGGCCGACTCCTCCACCATCTGGGTGACCGGCGTGGGCCAGCACCAGATGTGGGCTTCGCAGTTCATTGACTTCGAGAACCAGCACTCCTGGATTTCCTCCGGTGGCTTGGGCACGATGGGCTACGGCCTGCCGGCAGCCATCGGCGCATCTGTGGGTTCCGCCCGTAAATTTGAAGGCAAGAAGCCGGTATGGCTGATTGATGGCGACGGCTCCTTCCAGATGACGTCCGAAGAGCTGGCGGCCGCATTCTTGGACCACGCTCCGGTAAAGATCGCAATCCTCAACAACTCCGTGTACGGCATGGTTCGCCAGTGGCAGACCCTGTTCTACGAGCACCACTACTCGCAGACCAACCTGTTGGATGGCGAGGCTCACGGTACCGATGGTGCCGGGCAACTGGCCGATGATTCGGTTCCGATCGAGGTGCCTGACTTCATCAAGCTGGCCGAAGCCTATGGTTGTGTCGGCATCCGCGCGTTCACTGAAGATGAGGCGATTGCCGCCATCGAGAAGGCGAACCAGATCAACGACCGTCCGGTGCTCATTGATTTCCGCGTATGGAAGGACGCCATGGTGTGGCCGATGGTTGCCGCAGGCGCCTCAAACGATGAGGTGATCTACAAGCCCGGTATCAAACCGCTGACCGGCGGGACCCCGGCTCCAGGCACCGGCCCGGACGAACATGCGACTGGCGTGTTCGAGCACGAGACCACGACCGCCGCGAACGAGCACTGAGGAGAGAGAATCATCATGGCTACTAACTATCCTGCATCTCGTCCCGGTTCCGAGCGTCATACACTCTCTGTTCTGGTGGAGAACCGCCCAGGTGTGCTGGCCCGCATCGCCGGCTTGTTTGCCCGCCGCGCGTTCAACATCAACTCTCTGTCCGTCTCCCCCACCGAGCGCCCGGACATCTCCCGTGTCACGGTGACCGCCGACGTGGAGGCTGTGCCGCTCGAGCAGATCATCAAGCAGCTCAACAAGCTGCTGCACGTGCTGAAGATTGTGGAACTTGACCCGAATTCCACCGTGGAGCGCGAGCTGGTGCTGATCAAGGTGGCCGCCGATCAGTCCAACCGTTCCGACGTACTGGAGATTGTGCGCCTGTTCCGCGTGCGCGTAGTGGATGTGAACCCGGAATCGCTGACCATCGAGGCGACTGGCGCTGAAGGCAAGATCGACGCTCTACTGGGGCTTCTGGAGCATTACGGCGTCATCGAGCTGGTTCGTTCCGGCGCAGTCGCCGTAACCCGTGGCCCGCACGCCTTAAGCGAAAAGGTCGTCGGCTCCGAAGTCACCGGTCGCTGATTTTCTCTGGCTTCCCTCCGTCCGAGGGGAGCTTGCAAGACCAAACCCAAAGGGCGGATATGTACAACGCATATCCGCCCTTTTTGTATGCGCACCCCGCAACCCCATCTGCATGCATAATGACAGCACTATTTGCTAGCATTACGACAGCAACAAGGAGGTGCATTATGGCAACACTGACCATCCGAAAAATACCCGATGAACAAATTCAACAGCTCAAGGAAGTGGCCGAAAAGAACAATCGCTCCATGGAATCTCAGGTGCGGTCCATTCTTGAAGAATGGTTGGCCGGCACGGTGGCACACGAAATGACACGAAAGACCAATTTTTATGACGAGATCCGTGAATTCATGGAAAAAATAGATTTTGATGGGCTCGAAGAAGGAGAGATTCCAGCGCCTGAACGAAATCCTGATGATTCCCGACCACCAGTGACCTTTGAATAGGTCGTAACCATGATTATTTTGGACACCAACGTCATCAGCGAAATCATTAAGAAACAGCCAGACGAGCACGTTGCCAATTGGCTGAGAAACCAAGATACAAGCAATTTGGCGACCACTGCCATCACCGTAGCCGAGTTGTTGGCCGGAATATGTCAAATGCCTGAGGGCAAACGACGAAAGTACACGGACACAACCATCAAGCTTGAGCTTATGACCTTAGCAGATAGAACATTCGCATTCGACACCCAAGCAGCTGCCAATTATGCAACCATCTTCATTGGACGCGAGCGCAGGGGCAAACCTACAAGTATCCAAGATGCCATGATTGCGGCAATTGCCCGCTCTTGGGGAGCAAGTGTGGCCACACGTAACACCAAGGACTTCGAAGGCACCGGCGTGGAACTCATCAATCCTTGGGAATACAAAGGCTAACGGACAGCTCATAGAACCAACGAAGGGCGGTTCGGTATGCACTTTGGCTCCCCTCTCTGAGGAGAGCTGTCACCGGAGGTAACTGAGGGGGATCCCCACAGCAAATCACGCTTCGCAGCAGACCACACTGCGTTCCCCGGCTACTCCAACTGTTCGGAGAGCTCGAGCCATTCGGCTTCGAGGTCATCGCTTTCGCTGTTGACTGCGGTGAGCTGTTCGTTGAGCTTGTTGAGGCCTTCGTAGTCGCTCGGGTCATGGCTGGCCATCTGCGCCTCGAGGTCGGATTTCTGCTCTTCCAACTTGGCAAGTTTGCGCTCGATGGCGTTCACACGCTTGGACGCCTCATGGAATGCCTTGCCGCTCAGCTTTGGCTCAGCCGAATCTTGAGCTCCCTCCGAAGAAGTCGACTGAGGGACAGACTCAGCCGCAGAACCCTTACCCTGTGCCCCACGCTTGGCCGATGACCCACCAGTCCCAGCAAAACCGGCCTTATCCTCCGGAAGCCCCTTGCCTTTCTTGAGGTCCTCAACCATGTCAAGGTAATCCTGCACACCACCAGGCAGATGGCGCACCTTGCCGCCGATCAATGCGAACTGCTGGTCAGTGACGCGCTCAAGCAGGTAACGGTCGTGGGAAACCACAATCAGGGTACCCGGCCAGGTGTCGAGCAGGTCTTCCATTACAGCGAGCATGTCGGTATCCAAATCGTTGCCGGGCTCGTCCATGATGAGCACATTCGGCTCATCCAGCAGAATCAGCAGCAATTGCATGCGGCGCTTTTGGCCGCCGGACAGGTCACGAATCGGCGTCATCAGCTGTGCGGACTCAAAGCCAAGCCGTTCCATGAGCTGTCCAGGAGTGACTTCCTTGCCATCCACGATGTAGCTGGGCTTATAGCGGCTCAGCACTTCCTTGATCTTGTACCGACCCAGCTTCTCCAGCTCGTCCAAACGCTGGGAAAGAACGGCGAACTTCACGGTCTTGCCGATGTTCACGTGGCCCACGGTCGGGGTAAGCGTGCCATCGATGAGCTTGAGCAGCGTGGACTTGCCGGCACCATTAGCGCCGACGATGCCGAAACGGTCGCCCGGACCGATCAGCCATGTCACGTCATCGAGGATCTCACGGCCGGACACGGTGACTTTGCGTGCGGCGGACGTCGCGGCTTCCTCGTCAAGGGCATCGCTGCCGATGGTCTCGCCACCGGTGTTCTGGCGGCGAACCTCACGCTCGATGTCGCTCGGCGCATTGGCCTCCGCTTCACGCGCCTTGGCCGCGGCCTCGATGGCTTCGGGCACACCCGCATCAACCAATCGGGGATCGTCCATATCGGTGACGGCCACCTCGACGGAACCGTGCAGCTGCGGTTCGGCATACATGGCGTTCACCACGTCCACGCGTGAGGCCGAGTCGGCAAGCGCCGCCACGTCCGGGTCTATCTCGGCCATGCCCTGCGTGTGTTCAAAAATCTGTGTGACGTTGATGAGGTCGACCACCTGCTTGCCAAGGCGGGAGGTGGCCATTTGCTTGAGCTCAACCGTGTTGCGTATCGGCGGCACATCGGCGATGAGCTCACGGGCGGCTTTGACGTGGAACTTCTGCTTGGTGGAGCGAGCGCGGGCGCCGCGGGACAGCCATGCAAGCTCCTTGCGTGCCAGATTGCGGCGCTTCGTCTCACGCACGTCGGCCTGACGATCGCGCTCGACGCGCTGCAGCATGTATGCCGAATACCCGCCTTCGAACGGCTCAATCACGCCGTCGTGAACCTCCCACATGGATTCGCACACTTCGTCCAAGAACCAACGGTCGTGGGTGACGAGCAGCAATACGCCCTGACCTTTGGACCAACGGTTCTTCAGGTGCTCGGCCAACCAGTGGATGGTGACCACATCAAGATGGTTGGTGGGCTCGTCGAGCGCGAGAATATCCCAGTCCTTAAGCAGCAGTCGAGCCAGATCGGCGCGGCGACGTTGGCCGCCGGACAGGGATCCGACCTTGGCGTCCAGGCTCATGCCGCCGAGCAGGGCTTCCACGATCTCGCGCGAGGTGTTGTCGGACGCCCATTCGTAGTCCGCGCGGCCTTCCAATGCGGCTTCGCGGATGGTGGCGTTGTCGTCAAGTGGATCGCGCTGGTCGAGCATGCCGAAGGTGAGTCCACCGCGCTTCGTCACGCGGCCGGAGTCCGGCTCCTGGGTGCCGCGGAACAGGTGAAGCAACGTGGATTTGCCGTCGCCGTTCTTACCGACAATGCCGATACGGTCGCCCTCGAATACACCTTGGGTCACATCGGTGAAGATGGTTTTGGTGGCGAAGGCGAGCGAAACGTGTTCCAGTCCAATGTCATAAGTCGGCATGACTCACCAATGTAGCGCCATGCTTGCCCAGTGATGAGGTCTCCACCACGATGTCGGCCACCCACCACACGGTGAAATCCCCACGACGATGTTAGCGAAGATTTGCTTTTCGCGGAATACCGCCATTTTGAGTCACCACGTGGTGGGGAATTCACTACGCGGTGAGAGTTTCACTACGCGGTGGGAGAAGATAATTGTCGCACAACGAGATGCGGCGATCACATTGTCATCCGCCTACTTGCTCAGCGTCTGGGAGTAGGAGTTGCAGCGGGCGGCGAAGCCGGAGAACACCTGCTCGGCGAGCGGCTGCAGCATTTGATCGTACTGGGCGAATTGCTCACGCAACTGGGATTTGGAACCACCGGCGGCCTTGAGATCCTTGACCATGCTCGGCTCATCAAGCCATTCATCCAGCAGGGATCCGCACACTTCGAGATGGAACTGCATGCCCAATGCGGAACCCAGACGGAACGCCTGCACCTTGGTGGCGGAGGAGCGCGCCAGCAGCTGGGCGCCCTCAGGTAGACCGACTACATCGTTATGCCAATGCAGCACGTTCAGCTGCTTATCCCACATGGAGAAGAAGTCGTGCCTATCCACGCGCTTGATGGGCCCAAAGCCAATCTCCGGCGCATCGCCCTTACGCAGCTGGCCACCGAGTGCAGCGGCGATAATCTGGTGGCCCAAGCACACGCCAAGTACCGGCTTGCCTACGGCCACGGCCGCTTTGGCCAGCTTGCCCTCGGCCTTTAATCCCGGATACTTGTCATAGTCGAGCGCGCCCATCGGCCCGCCCATAATCACCACACCGGCGAGGTCGCCGAAATCGGGGAGGTCAGGCTTTTTCTTGCCTGCGATATTCATAATCACCGTATCGAGCCCGAGATCTTCGAGGGTCGACAGAATACGCCCGGGGCGCTCCCACGGGACATGTTGCAAAATCAGCACTTGTGGTGTGGACATGGCTCCTATTGTATCCGGGATTTTCCCCGTTTGCGTTAACACCGCCATTTTCGAATGGTTCGCCGCCGTTTGATGCCCCGTTCCGCACTTGAATCGTTGCCAGCAACAAGCCATGTCGTCGATCGGCACCGAACCCATGAACAGCCGCCCCGCAAAAATGCACCGATAGGCCACGTCTCATGTCTGGCTCAAACCCTACGCTTAGTGGCTATGGGAAACAGCCAAGAACCGCAGGATTTCAACACTTCCGTTATGCCGTCGAGCCTGACGCCGGTGCATGTAGCCAAGGCCGCCGACGG
>OAWX01000680.1_pt1 | contig 18575 bp, 10 predicted proteins | sample 1495571 | NCBI WGS metagenome assembly OAWX01 (sample SAMEA2580265, study PRJEB22360) | human gut metagenome | biome: human gut; feature: human-associated habitat; material: faeces | place: Denmark | collected 2008/2010 | reverse complement strand
TGGACGGCTCACCCGCGGGGGGTGACGTTTACGCCCCAAAGCCGTTCAGCCTCGAGGAAGTCGTGGCTCGCATCCGCGCCATTCTGCGCCGTACCCGCGAACAGGTGGAAGACGATCCGATTATTCGCGTCGCCGACTTGGAAATCAACGAGGACTCCCACGACGTGACCCGTGCAGGGCAGCCGGTTGACCTGAGCCCTACCGAATACAAGCTGCTGCGCTACCTGATGGACAACGAGGGCCGAGTACTGTCCAAGGCACAGATTCTCGACCATGTCTGGCAATACGACTGGGGCGGCGACGCAGCCATCGTCGAATCGTACATCTCCTACCTGCGCAAGAAAGTCGACGGCATCGAGGTCGACGACGGCGAAGGCGGCAAGCGCAAGGTGACTCCGCTGATCGAAACCAAGCGCGGCATCGGATACATGATTCGCGAACCGAAGAACTAATCGCCTCCATCCATAACGTATCGCAATCTCATGAGTATCCCCGATAAGCAGTCAGGCGGCGTACCGCCGAGCAGCACGCCGAACGCCGCCCCGAACACGAATCCCATGCCTGCAATGTCGCCGTTCGCCGCCCATTTCCAAGAGCAGCGCGAGCGTAAGAAAAACATGCTGATGCGGCATATCGACCGTATCTCGTTGAGCAGCAAGCTGGTGGCCTGCACCATCGCCGTGCTGCTCATCGGCGTGTCGGTGATTTCCTTCTCCATCCGCGCGTTGGTGAACAACTACATGCTGCAGAAAACCGACACCCAGTTAAGCTCGCAAAGCCAACTGGTGGTCAACAATATCGATCTGCTGTCAAAAAATGACTCATCGGGGCCGAACTCGTACTTTCTGCAGATTCAATACACCGACGGAACCAAAGACAAAGAAGGCAATCCTCTGGTCGTGACCCCGCTGATGCCGCAGATGCAGGACGGTATCGTATCGGTGCCGATTCTGCCTACCTATGGCGATACCAATGGCATCACGCTCGGTCAGGCATTCACTACGCAGGCGGTGGCCAAGCAGATCATCACGGTGCAGTCCGACAGTGCGGACAGCCAGAACGATCCGGCCAACGGAAACTCCAATTCCTCTGACACCATCACCAAGGTACTGGCCAACCCCACTGCCAATGCCAACCATGCCGCCATCGTCACGGCGAGGGCACCATGGCGTATTCTGCCGGTGACCTTCCAGCAAAACGGCAAGGACCGTGCCGTGGTGTACATCGGCTTGTCGCTGGCCGACCAGATCGACACCGTCAACACACTCACCCGATACTGCATTGTGGTCGGCATCGCCGTGGTGCTGCTCGGCGGCTCCCTGTCCACGCTGATCATCCAGCACACGATGACGCCGCTGAAGCGCATCGAGAAGACCGCCGCGAAAATTGCAGCCGGCGACCTGAGCCAACGTATTCCTTCCGCGCCGGAAAACACCGAGGTCGGCTCTCTGGCCGCCTCGCTGAATTCCATGCTCACCCGAATAGAATCCAGTTTCCATGAGCAGGAGGAGACCACCGACAAGATGAAACGGTTCGTCTCCGACGCCAGCCATGAGCTGCGCACCCCGTTGGCCGCCATCCATGGCTATGCGGAGCTGTATAAGATGCAGCGCGATATGCCTGGTGCCTTGGAGCGTGCGGACGAGTCCATCGAACATATCGAACGGTCCAGCCAGCGCATGACTGTTCTTGTTGAGGATCTGCTGTCTTTGGCCCGTCTCGATGAGGGGCGCGGCATCGATATGACCGGCACGGTGAAACTCTCGTCGCTGGTCACCGACGCCGTCGACGATTTGCATGCGCTCGACCCGGACCGTGCCGTTCGCCGCATGCGGATTTCCCTCGAACCGGCGCGCGATTTGAACCATCCCGCCGAATTCAGCCTTGCCGAAGGCGATTGGCCTGAGGTCGTACTGCCCGGTGATGCCTCTCGACTGCGCCAGGTGGTGACCAACATCGTGGGCAACATCCACCGCTACACGCCTGCCGATTCGCCCGCTGAAGCCGCGCTCGGTGTGATGCCGGCCGCCATCGATCCAAGACAGCTCGCCCGCATGCCCGCCAGCGACGCGTCAATGCGGCGGTTCATCGACGCTGCCGAAGTAGGTGCCTCGATGCAGACCGGCTATCGATATGCCGTATTGCGTTTCGTGGACCATGGCCCCGGCGTGCCGCCTGAATCGCGCTCGAAGATTTTCGAACGCTTCTACACCGCGGACCCATCCCGTGCCCGCGAAAAGGGCGGTACTGGTTTGGGCATGGCCATCGCGCAATCCGTGGTCAAAGCACATCACGGCTTTATCTGCGCCACCGGCACCGATGGGGGAGGCCTGACCTTCACCGTGGTGCTGCCGATTGAGCAGATCGCCGCTCCTGAGCCCAAGCAGTCCACCGGCAAAACCAAGGACGCCAAACAGAAGACTTCTTGGTTCAGCTCTGAGCGTAAGACTCAGGCGACTCAGCCCAAAGCGTGAGGTCAAGCCCTGTGAGGTAAACTGTACCTTCGGTTTACTATTTCCATTGAGGATTAAGGAAGGTTCGCAATGCCCACCGGTCGAGTTCGTTGGTTTGACGCAGCCAAGGGTTATGGCTTCATCACCAGTGAGGAAGGCAAGGACGTGTTCCTGCCGGCTCAGGCCCTACCCACTGGCGTCACCACGTTGCGCAAGGGGGCCAAGGTGGAGTATTCCGTGGTGGACGGCCGTCGTGGGCCGCAGGCCATGGATGTTCGCCTGATCGCCTCCGCTCCCAGCTTGGTCAAGGCCACCCGCCCGAAGGCGGATGACATGGCCGCCATCTGCGAGGACCTCATCAAGATGCTTGATGCGGCCGGCAATACGTTGCGCCGTCACCGTTACCCATCTGCTGCCGACAGCAAAAAGCTGGCCACGTTGCTGCGTGCGGTGGCGGATCAATTCGATGTACAGGACTGATCTGATCTATGACTGATACCACCGAAACCATCGTGACACCGGACCCTCACGCCATCGCGCGCGCCGTGCTGCTCGAAGTGGCCGACGAGAGCGATCAGGTGGGGGATTTCGTTACCTCATATGATCTTGAGGATCACGTCACTGACTTCCGCTTCGCCGCGAATATCCGTGGCTACGAAGGATGGCAATGGTCGGTGACGCTGTATCACGACGAGGAGATCGACTCCTGGACCGTCAACGAATCCTCCTTGATCCCCACTGAGGACGCGTTGATGCCGCCCAAGTGGATTCCTTGGAAGGATCGCCTTGAGCCCACGGATCTGGCTCCCACCGATTCGATCGGTACCGATCCGGATGACGAGCGCATCGAGGAAGGCGAAGTCGAGGAATCCTCGCTGCAGGATGTCAACGACGCCGTCGAGACCTTCCGACTGACCCGCCGTCACGTGCTGACCTCGCTGGGCCGCGCGCAGGCTGCCAAGCGCTGGTATGAAGGTCCGCGAGGCCCCAAAGCGTTGAGCACCAAAACCGCCGAAGGCAACCTGTGCTCCACCTGTGGTTTCTTCGTGCCGCTCGCGGGCGAGCTCGACCGTATGTTCGGCGTGTGCGCCAACAAGTGGAGTCCGGATGACGGCCGCGTGGTTTCCTTGGACCACGGCTGCGGCGAGCATTCCGAAATCGAACCTCCCGAGCCAAGCCAGCTGTGGGTGCAGTCCAAGCCTGCTTTCGACGATCTGCATATCGACGTGGTGGCCAACCGTCCGCGCAAGCAGGAGCCGGCTGCCCAGGACGAGGCCGAAGGCGAAACCGACAAGACAGGCGAGCCTGCCGGTGATGATATCGAAGCACAGAAGACTGTTGACGGGAACGCCGTCGATACTGAGCCCGCTGAGGAGGCGGCAGGCGACGGGACCTCGCAATCCCAGTCTGCCGGTGATGAGTCCGTTGCACAGAACGTATCTGATTCCGTTGTGGATGTTGATGCAGCTGATTCCAGCGACGATTCCAAGTCTGATGCTGACGACGAGGCCACCGAAGAGGATATCCTCAACAACACCGTTGCCGATGATGATGAGGATGATGAGATGGACGACGAAGAGGATAACGTTCGTCCTTCAGACGATGTGACTCCTGAACTCGAAACCGTCATCGATCTCATTGAGCAGCTGCGCCAGAACAGGGCGGACGAGGAATAAACTCCGAATTCCGCGAAAAGTAGATGGTGATGGGGTTGCAGGAATAAAGAATTCCTCCCTGCAAGCCCATCACCGAGGCGTGCGTTAGCACTCCATGCCGATTTTGGTGAATCAGTGCACCACGGTCACCGTGCATTCGGCGAAGTTCACGATCTGGCGGGACACCGATCCCAGGAAGTGCGCGTCCAGCCCGGACAGGCCACGCGAGCCGACCACCAGATGGCTGGCGTACCGCGAGGCCGCGATCAGACCTTTGGATGCGGGAATATGGAAGGCGTTTGTGCTGACCTTGACGCCATCGGGAATCCGGGCCTTGGCCATCAGCTCAGAGAGAATCTCCTCGGCGCGGCGCTGACCGACCTTCACCGGTGCCACGGCGTTCTCATAGCCCGGAATAACGCCCAAATCCTTGAGCTGCCAGCAGAACATCACATGCAGCGGCGCGTCGTGCAGTCGTGCTTCTTCCAGTGCGAAATCGAACGCACGGCGGGAAGTCTCGGAACCATCCACACCAACCACCACCGGGCGGCGAGCCTCCTCAACCACCGGCTGAGGCTGCGTGTAGTGAACGGGCTTGTCTCCCGGAGTCAGGGCGTTGGCAATGGCCTCGGTCACGGTCTCATCCTCGCTGCCGGCGATGCGCACCACGGTCACCGGCACTTCGGCGGCCTCGGCCAGCGAAGCGGACAGGGACCCCATGAACCAGCGGGCCATACGGCTCAGCGAGCGGCGGCCGACCACGATCTGCTGCGAATCATGGCCGATCTGCAGCAGGGCCGAAGTACCGGAGGCCTTCACCGAGGTGAGCTTCAGATTCGCCGGATCGAAGTCGATGCCTGCAGCGGCCTTGTCGACCCACATACGCAGCTCGTTGGCAATATCGTGGCGGACCTTGGCCCAGGCCTCGTCGCTGTCCGGTTCGGACCCCATATCCCAGGAATGCGTCCAGCCAAACACGGCGTTGACGCTCTGACCGGTTAACGAGGCCTCCTCAAGCGCCCACTTCAGCGCGGCAAAGGATTCATCGGAACCATCCACACCGACAACGATGTCGGGCTTGGTTGCAGCTTCACTCATTTCGAGCCTCCTTGTAATCGACTACGGGTGAATCTAGAACCAGCATATCGTTTTCTTCTCCTCTCACGGCGCAATTCGTGGAATCTCATGAATAAACGTCATCGTGAATCGGTAGAGTAGGACGGAATGTCAATTGAGGAAGGACAAGCATGTTCGAACGGTTTACCGACCGTGCACGGCGCGTGATCGTGTTGGCGCAGGAAGAGGCGAGGGCCCTTCAGCACAACTACATCGGCACCGAACACCTGCTGCTCGGCCTGATCCGCGAAGGTGAGGGTGTAGCCGCCAAGGCACTCGCCTCGAAGGGCGTGGAGCTGGATGCCACCCGCAAGCAGGTTGAAGAAATGATCGGCAAGGGCAACGCGGCTCCGAACGGGCACATCCCCTTTACTCCGCACGCCAAGCAGGTGTTGGAGTTTTCGCTGCGTGAAGCCCTGCAGCTGGGCCACAGCTACATCGGCACCGAGCACATCCTGCTCGGCCTGATTCGCGAAGGCGAAGGCGTGGGCACCCAGGTGCTCATCAAGATGGACGTCGATCTGGGCGAGTTGCGTAGCGCGACCATCGATATGATTCGCGGCAACTCCGGCACCGGCACCGGTGACGGCAAGGGCGACTTGGCCAACGCCGGCGGCGTGACGGACAAGCAGAACAAGTCCGGTTCCGCCATCCTCGATCAGTTCGGCCGCAACCTGACCGCCGAAGCCGCTGAAGGCAAGCTGGACCCGGTCATCGGCCGTACCAACGAGATTGAGCGCGTTATGGTCGTGCTTTCCCGCCGCACCAAGAACAACCCGGTGCTGATCGGCGAGCCCGGCGTGGGCAAGACCGCTGTGGTCGAAGGCTTGGCCCAGAAGATCCAAGCCGGCGACGTGCCGGAAACCCTGAAGGGCAAGCAGGTCTACTCGCTGGACCTCGGTTCCATGGTGGCAGGCTCCCGCTACCGTGGTGATTTCGAGGAGCGCCTGAAGAAGGTGCTGAAGGAAATCAAGACTCGTGGCGACATCGTGCTGTTCATCGACGAGATCCACACCATCGTGGGCGCCGGCTCGGCTGACGGCGCGCTGGGTCCCCCCGACATGTTGAAGCCGATGCTGGCCCGTGGCGAGCTCCAGACCATTGGTGCCACCACCACCGACGAGTACCGCAAGTACATCGAGAAGGACGCGGCTCTGGAACGCCGTTTCCAGCCGATTCAGGTGCACGAGCCGACCATCGCCGAGACCATCGAGATCCTGAAGGGCCTGCGTTCCCGTTACGAGAACCACCACCACGTGACCATCACCGATGGCGCGCTGCAGTCTGCCGCAGAGCTGTCCAGCCGGTACATCCAGGACCGTAACCTGCCTGACAAGGCCATCGACCTGATCGATGAGGCCGGTGCACGCCTGCGCATCAAGCGCCTGACCGCCCCGCCTGAGCTCAAGGAACTCGACGAGAAGATCGCCAAGATCGCCGCCGACAAGGACGAGGCCATCAAGGGCCAGGACTTCGAGAAGGCCGCCGAACTGCGCGACAAGCAGGAGAAGCTGGAAGCCGATCGCAAGCAGAAGGAAGACTCCTGGCGCGAAGGCGAGTCCGACGTCAAGATGGTCGTGGACGAGGACGTGATCGCCGAGGTCATCAGCTCCACCACCGGTATCCCGGTGTTCAAGCTGACTCAGGCCGAGTCCAAGAAACTGCTCAACATGGAAGCCGAACTGCACAAGCGCATCATCGGCCAGGACGAGGCGGTTTCCGCCCTGTCCCGCTCTATCCGCCGTACTCGCGTGGGTCTGAAGGACCCGAAGCGCCCGTCCGGCTCGTTCATCTTCGCCGGCCCCACCGGCGTCGGCAAGACCGAGCTGGCCAAGACGCTCGCCGAATTCCTGTTCGACGATGAGGACGCGCTGATTCGCGTGGATATGTCCGAGTTCTCCGAGAAGTACGCGGCTTCGCGACTCTTCGGTGCGCCTCCGGGATACGTCGGCTACGAGGAAGGCGGCGAGCTCACCGAAAAGGTGCGCCGCAAGCCGTTCTCCGTGGTGCTGTTCGACGAGATCGAAAAGGCTCATCCGGACATCTTCAACACGTTGCTGCAGGTGCTCGATGACGGCCACCTGACCGACGGTCAGGGCCGCAAGGTGGACTTTAAGAACACCATCATCATCCTGACCACCAACCTCGGTACGCGAGACATCGCCAAGGCCGCCAACACGGGCTTCAACCTAGGTGCCAACAACGAGTCCAGCTACCAGCGCATGAAGGACCAGGTCAGCTCCGAATTGAAGCAGCAGTTCCGCCCGGAGTTCCTGAACCGTCTGGACGACATCATCGTCTTCAAGCAGCTCACCGAGCCGCAGGTGCGCCAGATCGTGGATCTGGACGTCAAGCAGCTCAACGACCGCCTGTTCGACCGTCATATGTCGCTCGAACTCACCGACGCCGCCAAGGACCTGCTCGCGCAGAAGGGCTTCGACCCGCTGCTCGGTGCCCGTCCGCTGCGCCGCGTGATTCAGCGCGACATCGAGGACGCCATCTCCGAGAAGATCCTGATGGGCGATCTCGAAGACGGTCAGCGCGTGATTGTGGATGCGGAAGGCGAGGGTATCCTCGGCGAATTCACCTTCAAGGGTGAGAAGTTCGAGGAGCCGGCCGCCGCCGATAAGCCCGCCGAAGACGGTGCCGCCGAAGCCCTTCGCCCCCACACCGGCCCAAACCCCCCCCCGCCGATTCCGGTGACGCTCCGCAGGAGTAGTCCGTTTCGATAGCGTAGCTAGCGCATACCAGCAAAGCTCCCCTTGACAGGGGAGCTGTCAGCGAAGCTGACTGAGGGGTAGACCTGCGCACACATGATGTGCACGTTTGTGGTCTACCCCTCAGTTGCCTCTGGCGACAGCTCCCCTGTCAAGGGGAGCTACTGTTTGTGTCGGATTATTACAGCAGGGCGAGTCCGGTGTCGATGGTCTCCTCGCGGGTAAACAGCGTGCGGCCGGCGCGCACCGAACGCAATACCGAGCAGCGCTCATACACGGCGTTGAACACGCTATCGGCGTCCAGCACAATGAAGTTTGCTGGCTTGCCCGTTTCCAAGCCGTACATATCGCGCAGGCCCAACGTAGTGGCACCGTTGACGGTCAGGAACTTCAACGCATCGTCGATTTCTTCAAAGCTCATCATCTGCGCCAAATGCAGCACATAATCAAGAATGAGCATCATATTGCCATTGCCCAACGGGTACCACGGGTCCTGCATTGAATCCTGGCCCAATGACACATTGACACCCGCCTCAGTGAGCTCCTTGACTCGCGTGATGCCACGGCGCTTGGGGAAGGTATCCTGACGGCCCTGCAAATACAGGTTCTCGGTGGGGGCGCAGGCGAAGTTGATATGCGCCGCCTTAAGCAGCTTGGTCAGGTGGAAGAAGTAGGCGTTGTCCGCCGATCCCAGCGAACAGGTGTGGCTGGCGGTGACCTTCGGGCCAATGCCAGCCTTATATGCCAGCGCCGAAAGCAGCTCCACGTAACGGGAATTCGGATCATCCGTCTCATCGCAATGCACGTCGATGAGCTTGTCGTATTTCGAAGCCAACTCAACTACCGTGTGCATGGAATGCTCGCCAAACTCACGGCACTGTTCGAAATGGGGGATGCCGCCCACGCAGTCGGCACCCATCTTGAGTCCTTCCTCCACCAGCTCGGCACCCGATTCGCCATGCGGGCCCTCGTAGGAGTACATGCCCTCCTGCGGGAAGCTGACGATCTGGAGAGTGACCGTATCCTTCAATTCCTCCTTAAGCTCCAGCAGCGCCTTTAACGAGGTCAGGTTCGGGTCGGTCACATCGGCATGGGATCGAATGAGCTGCACGCCATGCAGCATTTCTTTCTTAATGCCGATTTTCGCGCGCTGCTTGATCTCGTCGACCGTCAAGTCGGACTTGGTCTCACTCCATCGCTGGATGCCCTCAAACAAGGTTCCGCTTTCATTCACCGCACCGGGCTTGCGGGCCGTGAATACGTAATCAAGGTGCAGATGCGTATCGCAGAACGGTGGGCAGACAAGTTTGCCGCCCAGATCGACCACCTCAATGGCCGCCAGATCACCACCCTGAGCCTCATATTGTTGCGCGAGTCCGGGGCCGAATGCGGTGAACACACCATCCGTGACGAGAATGTCCTGCAATGGCAGGGTGCTTGCAGCCGTGCTTCCGGGTTCTCCGGTGGCGATATGTGCGTTGGTGAACAGTGTGGTAGTCATCGTCGCTCCTTCAACTGGTGTGTTGCCGAACGGTTACGTGAACCGACTGCCCGCGTAACCAACTGAGGTTATTGTCAACAGCACGCTTTGCGGTGAGGTTAACCGGAACGACCGGTGTTCCGCGGGGGAATGGACAGATTGTATGACTGTATCGATTCGCAGTGTGCTTCATAACACGCAGTTCAAACGAGCCGATCCTGTGGTGGAGGTCGAAGGCAAAGACCTCGATACGCCAGTGCGATGGGTGTTCACCAACGAGCGAGAGGATGTCTCCAGCTTCCTTTCGGGCGGTGAGATGCTGATTATCGAGGGCAACGCTCTGCTCGCCGCCGATTGGCACGGCACGCTAGGACAATATGTAGCAAGCCTGGCACAGGCTGGTGTCGCCGCTCTGGTGGTCGAACTGGTGGAGGGTGTGGTGCGGATGCCGGACGAACTGGTGTCTGCGGCCAGGCTGCATGGGTTGACGTTGATTGGTTTGAAATCTCGCGTACCTTTTGTCGACATCTGTCAGAGCGTCAATACCGCTATCGTGCACGAACAGATGCACTTGCAATTGGAGGTGGACACAATGTCCACTTCATTACGTGAGGGATTGTCCCGTACCGGCAATATCGAGGCTGTGGCCGAAACCATTGCGTCGCTGTTCGGCGAAAGCGTCGCCATTTTCGATGGTGACGGTCTGTTGGCCGCTCGAGCGGGTCGTGCGTTCGATGCCGGCAACGAATCGAGCGCCGTCATCGCCCTTGAAAGTCGCTCCCGGCCGGTGGGAGCATTGGAGATCACGCAACGCACCATGACTTCCGACGCCACGATGCGTCGGGCCATCGCCACCATCGTGTCTCCGGTGGCCGCCCTTTATATTGACGGCGGTGCGCGCATGGGCATGATGCATCATCTGAGTATGGGTCCGGCCGACGGCGTGCACGTCAATACATTTGAGGCGCAGGAAGCGCATGCGATGCTCGAAGCGCTGGGTTTTGCCGGATCATGCATCTATATGCCATTCGCTTTTCGGTTCAGATCGGTGGTGGAAGGCATCAACCATGTATCGACGATGGTCGAACGGTTCGAAGAACTGTCGGGATGCGCCGTCTCCTGCATGCTGGAAGGTGACTTGATGGTCGGATGGTGCTCCACCACCGATTCCTCAGACGGTGCGGCCGCATTCGGACGCCATTGCATGGATGCGCTTGCCGTACTGGAAGGCGACGGTATATACGTGGTGCATGGCCGAGTGGCATTGGACACGGTGACGCTGGTCGACGGGTTCGCGGTATTGCGTGACATCGCCAATCAGGAACCGGCATACGGGCGAGTCGTAAGTACCATGTCCGCACTCGTCGACCGTTTCGTCGCATCCTCTGATATGGACAAGGCGATGCGCATGCTCGTGGTGCAGACCATCGGATTCGAGGTCGCCGCCTCCCCGCTGTTGCTGGACACACTGTGCGCCTGCTTCGACAACCTCGACAGCAAAACCGGCGCGTGCGAGCAATTGGGTATCAGACGGCAAACCCTGTACAACCGACTGGACAAAGTGACACAAATGGTCGGCGTCGACTATAACGACAAACCGAACTGGGTGATGCTGCTATTCGCCGCCAAACTCACGAAATCATGGCAAGAACAGCATGGTGAATAATACGGCAGTGCCACTGGGCAACCTGTCCACTTCTACGCCGAACTGGTTAATCGACGATTCACGTTTCAGCAAATACTCAAGGGCATAGTCGAGGCTATCGCGGCGCTGGTCGACCTGCTGCGAAACGGATTCCCACTTGAATCTCATTCAGTCACACGAACAGCACATCCTTGAAAGGACGGTGACATCATGAGTTCCGCAACGATTACTACATCTGCACGACTGATGAATTCCACCCCGCAAACTGAAGAACAGGCCATGGTCAGAAAAGTCGCGGTATCTTCCTTCCTCGGCAACTTCATCGAGTGGTTCGACTACGCCTCCTATTCGTACTTCGCCACCACTATCGCCCTGGTGTTCTTCCCAACCGACAATCACACCGTCGCCATGCTGCAGACCTTCGGCGTGTTCGCGCTATCCTTCATCCTGCGTCCAATCGGCGCACTGTTCTGGGGTAGCTATGGAGATAAGAAAGGCCGTAAAGCCGCACTGGCCCACTCGATTATGTTCATGTCCGGTGCGAGCTTCCTGATCGGCTGCCTGCCGTCTTACTCGGTGATTGGCGTTGGCGCGCCGATTCTGCTTCTACTGCTGCGCATGGTGCAGGGCTTCTCCGCCTCCGGTGAATATGCCGGTGCGGCCACGTTCCTCGGCGAATATGCGCCCACTTCAAAGCGCGGCATCTACTGCTCGCTGATTCCGGCTTCCACCGCTATCGGTCTGCTCGCCGGTTCTACTCTGGCCACGCTGATGACCGCCAACATGAACTCTAGCGCGATGGTCGGTTGGGGATGGCGTGTGCCGTTCCTGCTGGCCGGCCCGCTCGGTCTGATTGTGCTGTACATCCGCGCCAAGCTCGCTGATTCCCCCGTCTACCAGTCGATGAACGATGCGCTTGAGTCCAAGGGCGCCGCCTCCGCCGACGGTCAAATCGCTGCCAAGAGCGGCATGTTCGCCCCGCTCGCCGAGTTGTTCCACAACCATCTCAAGGCTCTGATCATCAGCTTCGGAGCCTGCGTGCTGAACGCGGTCGGCTTCTACACCGTGCTCACCTACCTGCCGACCTATCTGTCTGACACCGTCGGCATGGACGCCCCCCAGTCCGGCACCATCACCACCATCTGCCTGGTCGCCTACGTGTTCATGGTGTTCGGCATGGGCCACATCTCCGACAAATTCGGCCGCAAGAAGGTGCTCATCGGCGCTTGCGTGGCGTTCATCGTCCTCACCGTTCCTGCCTTCCTCATCCTCAACACCTCCCAGTTCTGGCCCGTGCTGCTGGTTGAGCTGGCAATGTGCGCCACCCTGACCGCCAACGACGGTACCCTGTCCAGCTACCTGACCGAGACGTTCCCCACCTCCGTGCGCTTCACCGGATTCGCGTTCAGCTTCAATCTGGCCAACGCCATCTTCGGTGGTACGGCCTCGTTCATCGCCACTGGCCTGATTGCCCTGACCGGTTCGTCCATCGCCCCGGCCTGGTACATGGTGGGCGTTGCGGCCATCGCCTTGGTCGCGATGATCCTCTCCCACGAAAACACCGACAAGGATCTGAATCACATCTGATCTCCTCAGCTCCGGCTCCTTCCCCGAGGGAGCCGGGCGTATTCATCGACCATCCAATCCACCACCAACCTAAAGGAGTACTGCAATGGGTAGCAACCGCCGTATGGACCACATGACCTGGCCGGAATTCAAGGAGGCGAAGACTCGTCCCGTCATCGTGCCGATCGGTTCGACCGAACAGCACGGCCAGCATCTGCCCATCGGCACCGACGCGGTACTCGCCACGCGGGTCGCCGAAGATCTGGCGGAACGCATCGACGGCACCGTGCTGCCCACCCTGAGCTACGGATACAAGTCCAAGCCGCTCTCCGGTGGCGGGCCGCTGTTCCCGGGCACTATCGACATGAACGGCGTGACAGTGATCAACCAAATGCACGACGTGCTGAGCGAACTCATCGCCGATGGCTTCACCAAGATCGTCGTCATGAACGCGCATTTTGAAAACGAGGCGTTCATCGTCGAGGCCATCGACCTGGTCACCCGCGAAACCGGGGGAGTGGCCACCATCGTGGAAACCAATTGGTGGGACCCGGTTCCGCAGTCGGTTATCGACAAGGTATTCGATGGATTGGTGTTCCCCGGCTGGGCATTGGAGCATGCGGCCGTCACCGAAACTTCGTTGATGCTCCACTATGCGCCGGAACTGGTGCACATGGACCGTATGGTCGAGGAAGCCGGTGCCACGGCGAAATCCTATGTCCGCTACCCTGTGCGCCAAGGTGACGTTCCCGCTCACGGCGGACTCGCCAATCCGGCCGGCTCGAGCGCCGAACGCGGCCGTCTGATTGCCGAGGCGTGCGTGGATGCGGTAGCTGAGATCTGCGCCGAGGAATTTGGCGAGTAATCTCCTCTTGCTGACGCATTCGTAGTGACTCGGGTTGCAAAGGCCTGACCCTGATAGTATGGGGTCAGGCCTTTCCCATCCCAAGACGCCGCTAAGAATTCACCTGAGAGTCGCCTTCCTAGGCATGGCCATTCAATCGACGATTCTAGCGTGACTGGTGTGAGCAGGAATATGAAGAACCGGCGGTGGGCCGGCAAGCGATCGGGGATCGCTTTTGGTGCAGTAGCGCTTATCCTTACGGCTCTGGTGGTTCCTTATGCTTGTGCTGGAACCACGGGAGCCGTTCCTTTTTCCGGCGATAATCCATCTTCCGGCACCCGTACGGTGACCATCGCCGACATCACTGATTTTCACGGGCATATCGAACGTGGTGCAGACAACGCCACCGCCTTCACCGTGGCCGACAGCCATAATCCCGGCAATATGATTCCGGTATCGACCGGCGATTTGGTGGGAGGCTCCCCGTATGAGTCGGCGGTGGAGAAGGACCAACCCACGCTGGATATGGCCAAAGCGTGGGGATTGACGATTTCGGCGATAGGCAACCATGAGTTCGACCGCGGTGTCGCCGATTTCAACAATCGTATCGCTGATCCCAGCAACGGCATCGACTGGCTGTGCGCCAACGCGTCTGCCGCCAATAAGTCGCCTGACGGACTGCTGAGCCACGTACGTGACTCTACGATTCGAACGGTGAACGGCAAGCGGATCGGTTTCGTGGGCGCCCTTACTGATGCGCTCGGCTCGGTGGCCACTCCGCAGATCACTCGTGATGCCGACCTTGACGAACGGGCGGTGGACGCGATCAATCGTGTGGCCCGTGAACTCAAGCGCTCCGGAAAGGTGGATGCGGTGGTGGCTTGGCTGCATGCCGATGCTTCGGCCGCCGCCGATATTGGGCGAGATGTTGATGTGGTATACACCGGTCACAGTCACGCGATCAAGCACGGTACAACCGCGGGTGGCGCGCCTATTTACGAGGCGGGCAGCTTCGGGCGGAACATGGCCGTGCAGGATTTGATCATCACCGGTGCCGGGCGTCGCGCCACGGTGCGAGTGGCCGATGTGGACCTCGGCAATGGCACCAGCCATACGGCGGGTTGACGGCGTGCTGGGCGTGGATGGGCTTAATGCGCATCCGGCGCAAGCCGCTTGGATGTCTGCCGGTGCTGAGGAGAACGATGAGGTATCGCGCGCGCAGCATATTTACCAGGCGTCGGCAACATATTCGAATCATGCCGGCAGCGCGGTGATTGGCACCTTGGCCTCCGGCGTGAATTTCGACAAACAAGGTTCGGATAAGCACGGGAATACGGTCGGTGTGCTGGTGGCGGACGCGAACCGAGAGTCAATCATGAAGCATGTGTATGCCGGAAATCGTTTGCCGGTAATCGGATTTTCGAATAATGGCAGTCTGCGGACTCCACGGCTTGATATGAATGGCGATGGCAAAGTCACCGTGCGCGAGGTGGATAGTCTCATGGCCTTGCAGTTCAAGGCCGCGCATGAGACGCTCACCGGGCGCGATGTGAAGAGAGTGCTCGCCGAGCAATTTCGCCGTGACGATGGGCGACTGGAGCGGCGCTGGCTCGGCATCTCCTCGAACGTGACGTATCGGTATGCCGAATGCGGTACGGCTGGTGAGAGCGGCAATGCCGATGCCGGCGTTGATACCAACGCTGACGCTGACGAGTGTGCTGCCGACGAACATGCGGCGGTTCGTATCGCGAACCTCGCCGTTGACGGCCGACCGATTGCGGACGATGACCTGGTGATTATCGCGTCCAATTCATATCTGCTTCAGGGCGGCGACAGTTACCCCGCCTTCCGTGCCGGAACCAATTACGGCGAGCTGGATATGCCATACAGCCAGCCGTTGCATGAATATCTGGCCGCACATCAAGGGCTCACGGCAGTTGTTGCAGTACCGGTAGGGACTCAGGCGTAAGACACCAATTGCTGGGTGACTGAGGAACTATGGGGTGAAGTTATGAGTATAGGGCAGAAGAAAACGGCATAAATATGACGACGCTCCCCTCGCTGAGGGGAGCTGTCGCCGTAGGCGACTGAGGGGAGCTTGCGGTATAACCGTAAACTCCCCTCAGTCAGCCTTACTGCCAGCTCCCCTCTCTGTCTGAGAGGGGAGCTGGCGAGACCCTTACTTGATGGCGTTCAGCCACTGCTCCTTGGTGGCCTTCTCGGCTTCGAGCTTGGCCTTCTTCTTCGGGTCGGACTCGGCCGCGATCTCGGCGTCGAGCTCGGCGAGCTGGGCGTTGAGCTGCTCCTCGAAGCTGGACTTGCGGGCGTCGGCCTCCGGATCGGTCTGCTTCCAAGCGGCATCCTCGATGGCCTTGATCTGCTTGTCAACGGCGTCGAGACGGTTCTCGATGCGGCGCATATCGTCACGCGGCACGTAACCGATCTGATCCCACTCTTCCTGAATCTTGGCCAGCTCCTGGCGGGCCTTCTTGGCCTCGGCGTCGGTCTTCACCGGCACCAGAGCCTCGGCCTTGACCAGCAGAGCCTCCTTGGCAGCCAGATTCTCCTTCTCGGAGGAGTTGATCTGATCGCGATCAGCCTGACGAGCGTTGAAGAAGGTGTCGGCGGCTTCGCGGAACTTGGCCCACAGCTCGTCGTCCTCGTTACGGCCAGCGCGGCCGGCCTTCTTCCAACGGTCCATCAGATCGTTGAACTTGCGGGAAGTCTCACCCCAAGCGGTGGAATCCTTGAGCTCATTGGCCTCGGCGATAATCGCTTCCTTGGCTTCCTTGGCGGCTGTACGCTCGTTGTCGCGAGCCTGAGCCCACTTGCGGCGAGCCTGGTTGAAGGTGGTACGGGCGGCGGAGAAGCGCTTCCACAGCGCCTCGGCCTCCGGCTTGTCGATGCGCACGGTGGTGCGCTGGTGGTTCTGCCACTCGTCGAACAGGTTACGGAACTTGTCGGCGGTGGAGCGCCAGTTGGTGTTGTCGCCCAGGGAGGCCGCCAGAGCTTCGGCCTTCTCGACGATGGTGGTGCGCTCGGCGACGGCCTTGGCCTGAGCGGCCTTGCGCGCTTCGGCGATCTCGGCCTTCTTGGCCTCGCCGGCAGCCTTCAGCTCCGCGTAACGGGCCTTGAGGGCCGCGAGGTCGCCCACCACCGCCGGTTCGGCGGTTTCTTCGCCCAGCAGCTTCACGGACTCGTCGATTTCACGGGTCTTGATGTTGGGGGAGGTCAGGCGCGCGGCCAGCAGATCGAGCTTGGCCTTGAGATCCAGGAAACGACGGGCGTACAGTGCCAACGCCTCTTCCTTGGAGACATCCGGGAACTGGCCCACCTCGCGCTCGGCGTCGCCATCCTTGACGAAGACGGTGCCGTTGTCATCCACGCGGCCGAAGGCCTCGGCGGCCTTGACATCAGCCTCGGAATAGGCGGCGGTGGCGGCGGCCGGGGCGGCAGCGCGCGGCTTGGCCGACGGAGTCTTCTTGGCGAAGGCGGCGGGGGAGGGCGCGTGCGGTTTCGGCATGGAAGCGGGGGACGGAGTCGGCGCCGGCGTGGCCGCGCTGGCCTCGGGTGCGGGTGTCGTTGCCTGCTCTTCGGGCGCAGCGGTGTTTACGGGTTCGGTGACAGTTTCGTCGGCCATGGCCAGCTCCTTAAAGCGTAGAATGCATAAGCGGGAGCGTCTCCCATCCCGGGCGAACCAGGAAGTTTTGACGCAACCCTCACCTATTATATTGATTTCGTGGCTAAAGGTGCATCAATATCAGGATTCCCGGAGTGGCTCCCCTCCGAACGTGTTGTGGAGCAGCGTGTTATCGATACGCTTCGTAAGGTTTTTGAGCTCAACGGCTTCATCGGCATTGAGACGCGAGCGGTGGAAACCGGCGCTTCTTTGCTGAAAAAAGGCGAGACCAGCAAGGAGATCTACCTGCTGAGCCGTTTGCAGGAGGTCGGTCATGAATCCGACACTCCGATTGAAGAGCGTTTGGGCCTGCATTTCGATCTGACCGTGCCGCTGAGCCGGTATGTGGTCGAGCACTCGGGTGCGTTGGCGTTCCCGTTCAAGCGCTGGCAGATTCAGAAGGTGTGGCGTGGCGAGCGTCCGCAGGAAGGCCGCTTCCGCGAGTTCGTACAGGCCGACATCGACGTGATCGGCGCCGGCGACCTGCCCGACCACTATGAAGTGGAACTGCCGCTGGTCATGGTCTCCGCACTGGAAGAGCTGCGCGCGTATGGCCTCCCCAAGGCCACCGTGCACGCCAATAACCGCAAGTTGTCTGAAGGCTTCTACCGCGGCCTTGGCCTGACGGACGTCGAAGGCGTGCTGCGCGAGATCGACAAGCTCGACAAAATCGGTGCCGATGAGGTGGCCCGACTGCTCACCGAGACCTGCGGCGCCACCGAAGCACAGGCACGCGCCTGCCTCGAATTGGCCGAGCTCACCGCCTCCGATGGTGCCGAGCTTGCCGCCAAGTTCGATGCGCTGTGCGAGTCTCACGGCATCGCCAAGGATTCCGAGGCATACACGCTGGCTCGTCAGGGACTCGATACCCTGGCCATGATCGTCGACGAAGCCGCCGCCATCCGCCCCGGTTCCGTCATCGCCGACCTGAAGATCGCCCGCGGTCTCGACTACTACACCGGTTCCGTCTACGAGACCTTCCTCGACGGTGCCGCATCACTCGGCTCCATCTGCTCCGGTGGTCGTTACGACAATCTCGCTTCCCAGGGCAACCGCAAGTACCCGGGCGTGGGCCTGTCCATCGGCCTGAGCCGACTGGTCAGCTACATGCTGCACACCGCCGGCGCGCACGCCAACCGTGTGAGCCCTGCCGCTGTGCTGGTCGCCGTGTGGAACGAAGAGGACCGTCCGACCGCCAATCGCATCGCCGCCCAGCTGCGTGCCCGTGGCATCGCCACCGATGTGGCACCCACCGCCGCCAAGCTCGGCAAGCAGATCAAGTATGCGGACAAGCTCGGCATCCCGTACGTGTGGTTCCCGGCCAGTGCCGCCGAGGGTGAGGAATCGACCGGTGACGAGGTCAAGAACATCGTCACCGGCGAGCAGGTTGCCGCCGATTGCACGTCGTGGGAACCGGATA